>Ga0180433_10005408_pt1 | contig 17270 bp, 16 predicted proteins | sample SS_ome_8_FD_132980 | JGI IMG/M metagenome (GOLD analysis project Ga0180433, IMG submission 132980) | Hypersaline lake sediment archaeal communities from the Salton Sea, California, USA - SS_1_D_1 metaG | ecosystem: Environmental > Aquatic > Non-marine Saline and Alkaline > Hypersaline >... | reverse complement strand
TTGTTTTCACAACCTTCCTTACATAATAATTCCTTGCCTTTTACAATTTTTACATCTTCAGGGAACTTCTGGAGTAAATTCCAATCATATTTCTCTTTATAATCTTCCAAGTCTTTTCCAATTACATGAATTTTACTTAGATCACCCTCCCCCAAACCTCGTTCATAAGCTATTTTTAAATGAGGGACTTCATCTAGAGTTAAACCAAAGATTCTAGCCCCAACAACATCGACGGCTAATGTGTCTCTGCCACCTATTAGAATATTAAATTGTTTGACAACGCGGTCTTCCCATACCGTAGGAGGATAGTGTCCATGCACGGTTCCTCCTGTCGCACCGTCAATTATTGTTATATCTGGTTTTATAATACCATATACATCCACTAATTTAGAGTGTAAATTGTAATTATGGTCTTTACCTCTATCAGCATGTTGTGGAAAACCCCATTGATTTTTTATTCCTAAAGTAACTCTAGCCATAGAATGGGTTTTAAGTTTAGGTAAATTAATATAGGTCACAGAATCTCTATTTTCTATTATTTTTACTATGGTTTCTGGCATTTGAAATTTCTTTAGTCTGTAACCTCTATCATCCTCTTCTATTGACTTTTTACCTTTGAATTCAAATGTTTTTGTTGTTTCTTCATCTAAAAAAATCGTTTCTACATCTAAATCCTCACAAATTTTCTTATAACCATTAATGGCAAAAACTATTCTAGTCAGGTTTGCTTGAGTTGAATTCTCCATTACATGAATATTAGCTCCTTTGTTTTTTAAATAGAGAATAACTTCTTTAAGAACTTCTGGGGTTGTGTGAGTATGCTTCTTAAAGTCTATACCATTCACCTTAATGTAAACTTCTTTAGAGTCTTTTAATATTGGCTCAATTTTTTCAAGACTCATAAAAATCTCATTTACAGCTGATTTCATCCCTTTTTTCGTATCAGAAATAAATACTTCGGTCATTTTTTTTTATCATCTCTATTTCCTAAAGTTCATCTAATTTAAAATTAAATTTTAATTTTTACATAAAATCTAATATTTCAAAATGAAAAAAATTAAAAAGAGCCATTTATTTCCACCAATATTAATATTTCATTTTGAAAAATATTTTCTTCGCATACACAAGTTCAATCAATGTGGCCTAAAGATTTCAAATTCTTTCGAGAATTCATGGATGATTTGAAAACGATCTTCATATTTAATACTATCAAGAGTTATTCTAAAGGCCTCACTTATTATGATCTACAACAATTTGGGAATATACCACATTCAAAGATCTACCGCATGATGAAATCGTTAGAAGAGAAGGGCGATTTAATTAAGAAAGATGCGATCTCAAATGAGACTGGCCGTCCTAAGCATCTGTATTTCTTATCACCGCAAGGAGAGACGAGATTAGAAAACTTAAGAAAAAAATTAGGAGATATTTTTGAATTTGTAAAATTACGTTTTCCAAAGGAAAATCCAAACTTCGATCATGATGCTTTTCTTAGAGAAGGGACATTTAAAATTTGGTCTAATCCTGTGGAATTTATTATGAGAAAAAATATTCCTGATTCCGAAAAATTAAAGGATTTATTAGATATGGAGAAAGATGTGAACAACATCTTGAGAAGAATTAGAAAAGAGAAAAAGAAAATTAAAGCTAAACTACAATTAAAGAAGGAGGGATAATATATGAACTCTGCACGCATGATTATAAAATACTGGGCTAAATCAAAAAAAGATTTCATTTGGCAATTAATTCTATCGGTTATATCTACCGGTTGTTATGTAGTCGTTCCGATTTTTATTGGAAGGATGGTAGGCGCATTATCTAACATTCCGAACTTGTTTTTTAATTTCGCTATGGTTCTTGTTTTTGCTGGAATCGTTTATTTTGCTAATCGAGCGGCAAGACTTAGAGGGGCAGAAGTTTCTTCTCGAGCAATTTATTATTTACGTATGGACATCAGTAATGCAATTTATCGCCAATCATTTTCCTATTTTGACAAAACTGAGACGGGACAGTTAATTTCACGAGCTACCAGCGATATTGAAGAAACACAACAAATCTTTGGTTTTGGATTAGTTTTAGGGCTGCAATCTCTACTTCAGATGGTTGGTATTTTTATCGGATTTATTTCATTTAGCATTGAATTATCGTTTCTTTTAATAATTGCTTTTAGTGTATCTTTAAGTCTTTCTTACTACATAGCAAAAAAGTTAAAACCAATATTTTTAGAAACTCGAGTAAGTTTTGGTGAATTGACAAATACTATTCGAGAAAATATCGTGGGAGCAGAAGTAGTTCGAATATTTAGCACTCAAGATAAAGAGCGCTTAAAGTTCCAAAAAAATAATGATCGGTTTTACAAAGCTAGTCTTAGATCCGTAAAATTTAGTTCGCTCTATATGCCTGCTATTTATTTAATAATTGGCTCGTTAACGATTATTGTGTTTTTCTTAGGGGGTATATGGGTAATTGAAGGACGTATAGGTATTGATACCATAGTTACTTTATCGTCCTATATTGCATCACTTGGATTTCCCCTAATGATGTTGGGTCAAATAATGCTTGTTTATATCCAAGCAGATGCAGCGCTGAACCGAGTAAATGAGGTAATCGAATCTGCTCCGGAAATTGTCGATTTACCTGATGCCGTACATATTGACACTATTGAAGGAGAGATTGAATTTGTGAATGTTTCTTTTGGATATATTTCTGATAACAAAATTTTAAAAGATATTTCATTTCGAATTCCTGCAGGGAAGACAATGGCTATTTTAGGGACTACGGGATCGGGGAAATCAACTATTATAAATTTAATACCTCGTTTTTATGAGGTTAATGAAGGGAAAATTAAGATTGATGGGAGTGATATTAAACAATATCAAATAAAAGATTTAAGAAAAAATATCGGAATCGTCTCACAAGATACATATTTATTTAATAAAACAATTGCAGAAAATATTGCTTATGGGAAAGAAAATGCAGATAAGAAAGAAATTATTGATGCTGCCAAAGTTGCTAATTTACATGAGTTTATTAAGAACTTACCTGATGGATACGATTCCATTGTAGGGGAAAGAGGTGCGAGGCTTTCGGGGGGCCAGAAACAACGTTTATCTATAGCTAGAGCACTAATAACTAAGCCTAAAATTTTAATTTTTGATGATTCAACGAGTTCGGTTGATGTTGAAACTGAATTTAAGATTCAAGAAGCACTTACGAAGATTATGAGAAATACAACTACGATAATTATAACGCAACGTTTATCTACGATTAGAAATGCGGATTTAATTATGATATTGGACCGAGGACGGGTAGTTGGATTAGGAAACCATGAAGATTTGATATCTACAAACGTTTTATACAAGCAGATTTATGAGACACTATTTCAAAAACAAAAATCTAAAATGCAAACCTGAGGATATGAAAAGATGAGTCAAAATAACAGAAATGATAAAGAAGAGAAGGAAATTATACAACCCAATATAAGATCTCGGCCCCATTTTATGATGGGAGAAGGAAAATCAAAATTGGAGCATCCAAGTAATGTACTATGGCGATGGTTATTTTCTTATATTAAACCATTTCGAATGAAATTCATCTCATTTTTAATTTTACTTATAATTGGAAGTTTAATTTCTTCCATTACTCCTTTGATCTCAGCAAGTATAATAGATAATGGTATTGTCGCAGCTGATAGCGAATATATTATCTATATGAGTACATTTTATTTAACCTTACTTTTTATTATGGCAGTAATTACATACTATTCGCAGTATGGAATGGGGAAAGTATCTCAGAGTATAACATTTGAGGTAAGAAATGATTTATTCTTCAAATTGCAAGATATGTCACTCACTTATTTTGATAATAGATCATCAGGGGACATAATATCGATTACTACCAATGATGTGACCTTATTAAATCAATTAGTTGGTGGTCAGTTCATCCAAATCATCTCAAGTATAGTTAGTTTAAGCCTTACTATAGTCATAATGTATTTTCTTAACGTGTTTTTAGCATTGATTTCCATGGCAGTATTTCCCTTTTTTTTCTTTATTACGTATCTATTTAGAAAAGTTGCAGTGCGATTATTTAAGGAGAGTAGAAAAACAATTGGAAATGTCACTTCCTCTATTCAAGAGAATGTTGCTGGTGCAAAGGTTGTCCAAGCATATGGTCAAGAAAAACGAGCTTCAATCGAGTTTGACAGAGCAAATCTAGCAAATTATAATGCAATGGTTAAGATAAGGAAATTTATGGCTACTGTATTTCCATTAATAAATTTTTTAACTACGCTCCTTACAGCAGTAGTTTTGTTAGCGGGTGGTTTTACTGTATTGGAGGGTATTCCATTATTTGGTCAAGTTGTCACGTTAGGAGTTTTAAGTGCTTATATAACAATATTAGGACAATTTTTTCGACCATTTATGACTTTAATACAGATCCAAGAAGTAATGGCTTCTGCATTAGCTGCGAGTGATAGAATCTTCACTTTATTAGAGGAAAAAGTTGAAATACCTGATATTGAAAATCCTATAGAATTGAACACCATCTCAGGAGATATTAAATTTGAATCAGTTAGTTTTGGATACAAATTTAAAGAGGAACAAGAGTCCAAGGTAAATAATAAATTAGGTCCCAATAATCCAATGATGCAGAAGGTTATTAAGTATTTACAGTCCCTTCCAGAACCTTATTCTTCCTTTATCTCGGAAAATGCTATGAAAATGCCGCAAAATGTTAGACAAAAATTATTTATGACTCTCATAGGTACAAAACCTTCGGAAGCACCGCAAATTATCGATGCGATTTTATTGGAATTTGGATACGCCGTCCCAGACTCAAAAAATTCCAGAGAGAACTCTCAGCTTAAAACAAGCTTTTCTGAAGAAAAGGGAGACGCTTTAAACTCAGAGATGCCACAACTTTCTTCACAAATGATAATTCAAATGGCTAAAGTTTTAGAAAGAAATTTAAAGAGTCAAGCAACAGTTCAACAATCATCCAGTAGTGGATTCCAAAGCCAAGAAGGAGGAATGATGAGTAGTAATATGAATATTCAAACTCCGGAGGCGATCTTGAAATTCTTAGCTAGAATTGAGATACCCAAAGATAATGTAGTTCAAATCCCTAAAATAGTTAGGGATGCAATCGAGGAACAAAGAAAAATATTTGAACATGAACGATCAACGGGGTATGTTTTAAAAGATGTTGATTTAGAAATTCCCGCGGGAAAAACAGTAGCGATTGTAGGTGAAACTGGAGCTGGCAAAACTACAATAATAAAGCTAATCTCTAGATTTTATGATATCAATAACGGTCAAATTAAGTTAGATGGGTTTGATATTCGAAAAATATCGAAGAAAGATCTTAGAGATCTAATTGGATTAGTTCCTCAAGACGCATTTCTATTTACAGGAACTATAAAAGAGAATTTATTATATGCATTTGAGAATCCTACAAAGGAAATCGAAGATAAAATGATTTCTGTTTCAAAATTCTTAGGTTTACATAATTTTATCGAAGCACTCCATAAAAAATATGATACTAAATTAAAAGAAAATGCTTCAAATATCTCCATAGGACAACGGCAGCTTATTGCCTTTGCTCGAGCCTTAATAACAGACCCTAAAATATTGATATTAGATGAAGCGACTAGTTCTGTTGATCCTTATACTGAGACCTTAATTCAAGACGCATTAGATAAAGCCCGTAAAGGTCGAACCACCATAATAATTGCTCATCGTCTTTCCACCATTAAAAATGCAGATCATATTATCGTAATTAGTGCAGATAAAAAAGGGATCATCGAAGAGGGGAATCATGAAGAATTAATGAGTTTGGATGGGAAATATAAACGTCTTTTAGAGATGCAACACCACGAAATAGAAATAGATGAATGATAAAGAACAATCTTTACATTGTAATCAATAAATCTAAATTTAATTTTACTTTTCTAATATTAAAATTGAATAAGGTGTGCTATTTTGGTATACATGGATTATAATGGAAAGCAAGTATTTTATGAATATATAAAAAATAACTCAAAAACATTAATCATTTTTATACATGGTTCGGGCGGAGATGCGAGTACATGGAAAAATCAAATGTTGGCTAATAATTCCCATTCAGTCATCGCCTTAGATTTACCCTCTCACGGTAAATCTGATAGGTTCGAAAAACTTTCTTTAAAGTTATATGTGGACGTATTAAAAGAACTTATTGAGTCTTTAAATTATGAGCGGATTATTTTATGTGGTCATTCATTAGGAGGAGCAGTTATTCAATCTTATTATTTTTTATATCCCATGAATTTAGATGCATTGATCCTTATAAGTACCGGTGCAAAACTTAGAGTGAGTCCCGCAATTTTGGAGTCTCTTAAACAAGATTATGAAACATATCTTACATATCTAAAGAATGTTGCATTTTCCAAAAAAACAAAAGATTCGATTATGAATGAATATAAAGATAAATCCTCATTAATTGGCGCAGAAGTGACCTATCAAGACTTTAAAATCTGTGATAATTTTAATTTATTTGAAAAGACCCATTTAATTAAAGCACCATCCCTAATCATATGTGGGACTGATGACAAACTCACTCCAGTTAAATACTCTCAATATTTTCACAGTAAAATGCCCAATTCGACGTTAGTATTGATTGAAAATGCTGGTCATATGGTCATGCTGGAGAAATATAAAGAAGTTAATGAATCAATAATAAAATTTGTTAAGAGTATAGAATAAGATTATAATGCCAAGAGAATATACCTATGGTCCATTTCAATCAAGAAGATTAGGTTTATCTTTAGGTATTGACATTTTAACTAAAAAAAAAACCTGTACTTATGACTGTGTTTATTGTGAAATAGGCTCAACATTACTTTTAGTACCTCCAACTTATGAAATAAAAAATCCTCCATCTTTGCATTATCGAAATGAAATAAAGGAAATGATGAGGTTATTTCCAAATTTGGATTCCATTACTTTTGGTTATAATGGAGAACCGACGCTTAATCCATACTTGGAAGATTTTTATAGGATCACTTCAGAAGAACGTTCAGAGGTGAAATGGAATAAAAAAAAACCTTATATCAGCTTATTTACTAATTCAAGCACAGCATATTTAGACGAAGTAAGGGATAGAATTAAGGTATTTGATTATGTACTGGCAAAATTAGATGTGGCGAGCGATGGTGATTTCATTACAACGAATAGACCACACGAAAAGGTACCCAGTATTAATATAATCATTGAATCGTTATGTAAATTGAGACGTTTAATGAGGCAAAAAAAATTTGATATCCAATGTTTAATTTATAATTCATACCGAAAAGATTTTAATTCAAACAATACTGAAAAGAATATAATTTATTTAGGCAATGCTATTAAAAAAATTAAGCCAGATGCGGTCCAGATATATTCTATAGCGAGAATACCTTCAGAATATTTTGTATATGCAATAAGTGAGCAGCAAAAAAAAAGCATTGTCAAGACTTTAAAAGAAATTGTAAATAATGAAGCTATAGAGATAAATTATTATTAATTATAAATTTTATATTGTAATATGATCTAATTTGGTGATAAAATGGTAAAATATATTATTGGAATCGACATTGGAGGTACATGGACTCGTGTTGCATTATGTACTGACGATTTAAATGAAGCAAATATGATTTTGAAGTCAATTAAAACTCCTAAAGATACAGAATATTCAATAGCAAATAGTTTAATTGTAATGATTACAGAGCTTTTATATGACAACGATATCAAAGAAGAACAAATAGTTGGAATAGGCTTAGCTTCAGCAGGTCCATTAGATATGGACACCGGAGAGATTTTTAACAATGCTAATTTAGGATTCAAAGTCATTCCTTTAAAGGCTCCTCTTGAAGAGAAATTTCCAGGAATCCCAATTTATTTAATCAACGATGGCAATGCTTCAGTATTAGGAGTTCACTATTTTGAAGCTAATAATGAAGAAAAAGATAATCTTGTGTATATTACAATGTCAACTGGTATAGGAGGAGGAGTCGTTTGTAATGGGAGATTGCTTCTTGGGAAAGAAGGAAACGCAGCTGAAATAGGGCATGGTGTAGTGGATCCTAGTAGTATAATTCAATGTAATTGTGGTGCCCATGGATGTTGGGAAGTATATAGTTCAGGGACAGGAATAAAAAATAGAGCTTTGGAAAATATAAAAGACACAAAATTAAGCTCCAGAATATTAATGATTATGATTGATAATGAAGTTGAAAAGATTAACGCGAAATATATTTTTCAAGCCGCTAAGGGCGGCGATAAATTTTCAAAAAGCATTATAAACATGAGTATCTATTACTCAAAGATCGGAATAGGGCTTATAAATAATTACTACGATTGCTCATCAATATATTTTGGAGGTGCAATTATGCATGATCACGAGTTAATTATTCCTGAATTGAAAAGACAATTTGAAACGGATTCGATTCAATATACTATAAATCATCCCCCTGAGATCAAAGTCACCAAATATATAGATGATATTGGGTTAAGAGGAGCTCTAGTCTTAGTAAAATATAAGTTAGAAGGAAATCCGATTATTCCTTAAATAATATTGCAGGATTTAGCATGATTCAGGACAATCTAATATTCACATTTAGCGGAATACGGGGAATTATAAATAAGGGGCTGGATTTTGAGGTTGCAAAAAAACTCGGGATTGCTTTCGGTGAATGGTATCCATACACTGAAAGAAAAATTATCCTTGGTAAAGATACAAGGCCAAGTAGTCGATTCTTAGAGAAAGGAATTATTGAAGGATTATTATTACATGATTTTGATATAATTAATGTAGGCGTGTGCCCAACTCCTATAATAATCCATACAAAGAATAAATTAAACATTCCTGCGGGAATTATAATTACAGGATCTCATAATAACGAAGATTGGAATGGAGTTAAATTAATTTCTAAAAATTCTTTCGTAGGAAATGATGCTTTGCGCGAAATTGCACAAAAATTACAAGAGATTCATCTCGACTCCTATTCTGCAAATAAGATTTATACTTCATCGAAAATAATCGAATTAAATCCTATCCAAGATTATTTATCTGATTTATACCAACATATTAATTATGAAAAAGTCAAGAAGCAAAATGAATTGAGAGTTGTAGTGGATACCGGAGCAGGAGCGGGTAAATTTGCAACGCCTCAATTGCTTCACGACTTAGGATGTAAGGTAAAAATCATTAACAATGATTTATATGTCAATCAAAGATTTCCCAGAGCGATTGAACCTGTCAAAAAAAATTTAACAGACCTAATTATGGAAGTTTGGCAAGGAAAGTATGATATTGGATTTGCCCACGATAGCGATGCCGACCGATTAGCCATCATTGGAGAGAATGGCGTCTGTTATCCTGAAGATGTCGGATTAGCGCTAATTACTGAACATTTTCTTAAAAATCATACCCAAGATTCTGACGAAATCATCTTTATTACTAATTTAGCCTCATCTCTTATGTTTGAAGTTTTAGCTGAACGATATGGAGCCGAATGTGTTCGCACTCCGATTGGAGAGAAATTTTTAGTAGAAAAAATATCTATTTTGATGAATAAACAAGAAGGAAGCTCCAAGAACTGTGTTATCCTAGGGGGTGAAGGATCGTGTGGTGGAGCAATTTTTCCCGAATTTAATCTCACACGAGATGCAATTTTTGCTGTTGCGAAGATTGTAGAAATTTTAATTGACACTAAAAAGAAAATTTCTGAATTAGTAAAGCAATTACCTAAATATTATTCATATAGACGTTCCATACCTATTAAAAATCAAATAGTTTCTACTATTATAAGTGAGACGAGAAATCAACTTATCCAAGAAGGAGAAAAAGTTAACCAAATTAATAACGATCTTCGATTTGGAGAAGGGAAAGAATGGTTTGTACTCATTCATCCTTCCAATACAGAACCAATAATTAGAGTTATAAGCGAAGCTAGGATTGATTCTTCAGCTAGGCTGTATTGTGAAGCCACCACAGAGTTAATAAAATTAGTTATTTCTAGGTTATGATCTAAATTTTAATTTCGGTCAGAATTAATAAATATTGCATATATCTGTTTTATCTTGATATTTTTATTAGAAGGACCAAAAAGCAATTTAGAAATTCTGGTCGATTTCTACAAATATATACAATCATTCCTGGATTAGGATTTATCTTAATGACATTTGTCTACTTTACTCCAGTTAGTATTGCTTTGATTCTTATTGTCATTGGATTCGGCTTTACAAGAAATCTCTTGTTTGTGAATGGAATAAATAAGCAAATTGAATCGAAGAATCGAGCGACGGTGATAAGTACAATAAATATGATTACTAGTTTGCTAAGTTCTATTTTTTACCCATTAATTGGAAACTTGGTAATGCTAAATTTAAATTTAGCGTTTATTAGCTTAGGAATGGTAATCTTACTAATAGGGTTGTTTACCAGAGTAAAAGATAAATATCTGCAATAAGGATTTTTTAATAACTTTTTTTAAAGGTTTTTCAATTCTTTAATAATGGTTTTTGCCAGATTGGTTCCAACTACTTGAGATATTTCTTCTTGAGAAGCTTTTTTAATATTAGCTAGACTACCAAAGTGAGTAAGTAACTTATTTCGAGTAGTGGGTCCGATGCCTTTAATATCGTCTAATTTTGAGCCTGTTATTCTTTTTATTCTTCTCTTTTTATGTAAGCGTACTGCAAAACGGTGAGCTTCATCCCGAACTTGTTGAAATAGTTCAAGTAATGGAGAATTCATAGGGAGGTTTATTGGATCTTTCTTATCGGGCACGTAGATCTCTTCAAACTTTTTTGCCAACCCAATTATAGGGATTCCATCAATTCCTAGATCTTCTAAGACGGAATGGGCAGCATTAAGTTGCCCTTTCCCTCCATCCACTAGAATCAAATCAGGTAAGGAATAATTTCTTTCTAAAAGCATAGTATAGCGTCTTTTAATCACTTCTTTCATCATCCCAACATCATCGGGTGTTAATTTTGAACGAATATTGTAATGACGATAATACTTTTTATACGGTTTTCCTTCAAGGAAGTAAACCATTGATCCCGTAGCATCTTTTCCTTCAATATTAGATATATCAAAACCTTCTATTATCCTTGGGATAGCTGGTAGAATAAATAGATCCTTAGCATCTTCTAAAGCTTTTAAGAGTTTTTCTTCCGCTTTCCTTTTTATAGTTTCCATTTCTATTGCTTGATTTACCATAACTTTAGCGTTTTTATTTGCAATTCTCAATAATCCAAATTCAGCCTCTAAAGGAGTCCTAATCTTTATTTTAGGATTATGCTCTTCTAATATCTGTTTTACTACTTCAATCTCATTAAATAATTTTGGAAGAATAATTGTATCTGGGACTTTCTGGCTAATGTTTTGATAGAATTGAGAAATAATCGATGAAAGTGTCTCATTTTTTATAAATATTTTTTCCTTTAGGCTAATTAGAAAAGAGCTTCGATTAATTATCCTACCCTCTCTAATATGAATTATTATTACAGCGATGTATTGTTGATCTTTATCATTATGATAACCGATAATATCTTTATTTTCATTTGAATCTAATATAACGTTTTGAGTAGAAGTTGAATGGTCAATTGCATGCAATTTGTCTCTCCAGAAGGCAGCTACCTCAAAGTCTAACTTATTCGCTGCAGCCTTCATATTTTCTCTTACTTGCTGCTTTAATTGAGTGGTTTCACCTTTCAAAAAAAGTTCAATTTTTTTTATATTATCTCTATAATTTTCTTTACTTATTGCACCAATACAAGGTCCTGGACAAAGTTTTAGCTGATAGTACAAACACGGCCTAGTTCTTAGTTTAATTTTCTTTTTACAAGAACAATAAGGAAATAATTTTCTTAAATCTCGTAAGATTCTAATGATCTCTTTTTTATCGGTATAGGGTCCGAGAAATAAATTTTCTTTTGAGTATTTTTCTGGTCCTCGAATCACTCGAATACGTGGATATTCCTCACTATAAAAAATAGCAACCCATGGGTAAGTCTTAGAATCTCGCATAAATACATTAAAGCGAGGCTGATGTTTCTTTATTTGAATGTTTTCTAGAATTGAAGCTTCTTTTTCGTTTTCGGTAACAATGAATTCCACATTTGCGATATTTTTGACTAGTTCTTGTATTTTCTCTTCATAATAGGGATCACTATAATGAGTTTTTAAAAAATATTGATTTACACGTTTTCTTAGATTCTTTGCTTTTCCAATATAAATGATATTGTTATTTCGATCTAAAAATAAATAAACCCCCGGTTCATTTGGTAAACTTTTTCTTTGAAGCTCTAAATCAGACATCTATTTTATATATGGAAAATAATGAGTTATTGCAGTTGATTAATCAGTTAAACGATATAATTTAATACTCTATATCACATTTATTATGAAAGAGATAAATATTTAATTGTTATAATGATTAAAAAATAGGGAAGAAATAAATCTCAAGTATTAGAAATAATTGAATTAAAAAAGAATTATGAAAACCGTCAAAATTTGTCCAAACTGTAAGCAAGCGACATTAAAACCAGCAATGAATGTAAGCGGATGGCTTGCACCAAATTTACTTGAATGCACTAATTGTAATTATATGGGCGCATTTTATATCGAGGTGGATATCGATGAATTGGATAAAAAAGACGATATAATATAATTCTTACTGATTCAAAAACCAAAAAAATACAAAAAAAAAGTGGTGAATTTGGAACAATTATTAAAAGATTCAGCGAGAATAAAATCTTTAGAAATTCAAGGAGCAACGAATGTTGCTATAAGTGCTATTAATTTTATTTGCGAATATGCCAGTAGAATTAGTAAAAATCTAAGTATCGATGAGATTTTTGACGATTTGTACAAAGCAAGAGACATATTATTTAAAACCAGAGATACTGAACCCGCAATGAGAAATGGGCTAAACTTTATCATGAATAAATTAGAAAAGCAAAAAAAAGATATTACGAAAAACAAAATTTTCGAAATAATCACTCAATGTAGAGACGAATACAAAAAAATGGTCAAGAACTCAAAACAAAAAATCGCTGAAATCGGAGCCCGAAGATTTCCAGATTCGGGAAGCAAAAAACAATTTGTTGTAATGACTCATTGTCATTCCTCTGTGGTAAATGGAATCTTTTTGGAGGCTAAGAAGCAAGGAAAAAATAATTTTAAAGTTATTGCGACCGAGACTCAACCAATATTGCAAGGCAGGAAAACGGTGAATAAATTATTAAATAACAAAATTGAAGTAGTTTACATTGTCGATAGCGCTATGAGGTGGGCAGTTAACAACCTTGACGTCGATTTAATTATAATTGGAGCAGATTCGATAACCTCAGAAGGAACTATCATTAACAAAATTGGATCTAGGTTATTAGCATTAGTTGCACATGAGGAACACGTACCGTTCTATGTTGCATCTCCTTTATTAAAATACAATCCTCAAACTTCTTTTGGAATCCTTGAGAAAATTGAAATGAGAGATCCAAAAGAAATATGGAACGAAGCACCAGAAAATCTTACTATTTTAAATCCAGCATTTGAAACAGTAAGTCGTAGGTATATAGATGGTCTTATTAGCGAAGCGGGAATATTTGCTCCAAGTCACGTTCAAAATTATTTTACGAAACTTTATCCCGACTTAATATAGATCAGTTTTTCCATTTTTGCAGGGCCTTTTCCAATTCTATGTGAGATTTAGCATATTCACTTAATTTGATTCCATTTAAAGCAGCTTCTACTGCCTGGCGTATGGCTCTTGCCCCTGATAAAGTACCATCTGGATGTCCATGACATCCTCCTCCAAATTGAAAGACGATATCATTGCCTAAAATTTCAATAAGTTGAGGAATGTCCAAAGGACTTAACCCACCTGATGCAACAGGCATTATTGGCTTTAAATCCCCCCAGTCTTGATCTAACATCGTTAAATTATTCCCTTGAACATACGATTGGGTTAAAACCTTGTTAGTATTAATGACTTCTTGTTTTGAGCCTTCCATTTTCCCGATAACAGTACCCGTATGAAGTTGATCCATTCCTATTAATCGCATCAATTTCGCCAAAGCGAGCATCGTGATCCCATGTTTTTTGTTTCGTGTGAGAGCCGCATGCATTGCTCTATGAGCGTGAATTATCATATCTCTATCCTCCAAATAATCCCGAATTTCTTGTAAAGCTGAAAATCCTACAGTTAAAATGTCAACCATAACATATTCTCCCCCTAGATTTTTAACGAAATCTGCTCTATTTTTCATTATGCTTACTTTTGCGGTTATGTTCGGCATATAAATCTTTTTTTCGCCCGTATCTTGTTCTGCTTTATCCCGCGCTCTAAGCGTCTTAGTAATTCTCTTTTCAAAATTGTTAAAAACCATACTTGTGAGATTTTCATCATCCTTTACAATATCAAGTCCGCCCATCCAGGCTTGCTTACAGACTGATGCGTGTTGGCTTTCGTTTAATCCCACTTTTGGCTTTACAATAGTGCCTAAAATTGGTCTTCTGTTTATCCCTAACAGTTTCTTGATACCATTTATCCCAAATTTTGGACCCTTATATTCTTTTAAAATGTTGTGGGGAAAAGATACATCAATTAAGCGTAGATTGTGTAATACTTTCATACCAAAGATATTTCCTGCTATAGCACTTAAAATCTGAGATATATTTCCTGCTTCAAATAATTCTTCTGAATATGCGATTTTAATCAGTTGATTTGTTGAATCAATATGAAATACTGAGGGCTTAAGTCGTTTAGCAATATCACCAGATAATGTCGCGATCTCTGTCCAAGTTCCTATCGAACTTTCTTTTGCGATCTCTTCACATGCTTGCTCTAAACTTTTACAATCTGCTGCTTTCTCAACATAGTACATAACAATGAGATCCTTTTTATTAGGTACATATTCTAAATTTACATATTCGACCATTATATTTACCTAATGTCACTTATTCATTTAATCATAAAATAGAAATTTTAACTATTATTTTTTTATTATAAAAGGCTAAAGAATTAGAAAATCGCAAAAATTTTAAAATATTCTATATTTTATTATTAAGTGAGTAATTGATGAGCAAAATAGATACAAAAAACATCATCTTAGACGTAAAGGATCTAATTAGTTTTGGAAAAGAACAACATGTAGCCGATTTGACGAGATTTCTATCCGAAATGCTTCCTCAGATTGAAATCACTAAAAATGGCAATGAACTTGAAGTAACTATGCCGAAAAAATTGTCAAAAAGGGCTATTAGACTTCGAATACGGAAATTTCTTCATCAAAATGGGTTGTACAACGAATTTCGTCCTATTTCGATTACGACTTCTGATAAAAACGGGTATATGATTAAACAAAAGAAGAGTATTGAGATTACTTATTATTAAATTCAAATGTAAAATTATAAAATTTTTAGATATTACTTTTTATTGTGTCTATCCAACAAATAAAAATTCATTCACTTAACGATTTATTTCGATGTATTGCTTTGTCGAGTTTATTAGAAGTATCAGGATGGCCAAAACCAGGAAACGTACATCGGACTAATGATTTTTTAGATACTCGTTATGAACATTTTTTAGCTGGAGCCGTTGCCATTCAACCAGCTTTTCATGATTTTTGCATAAGAATTTATCAACAACCTAAAAAATACACCTCATTTGAGTTTGTTAAATTGGGTCAATTATTTTATAAGGCATCCGAATCGATGATGAACTGGCAACATGGAGGGAATGTAATTCTTGGTCATATTTTAATATTGGCTCCACTTGTTGCGGCAGCAACGGTTTGTATTAAAGAGAACAAAAAATCATATGAAGACTATAAGAATTACTTGAATAAAATTATAGAGGATGCCACAGTTGAGGATACAATTTTACTCTATAAAGCTATTAAATTGTGTAATCCCGGAGGATTGGGGCATCGAATAAGGTATGATGTTACGGCAGATGAGTCAATTAATGAATTACAGCAAGATAATGTAGATCTGAAGCAAATATTCGAGATGTCAAAAGATTATGATTTAATTAGTGAAGAATATTCATCAGGCTTTAAAATCACCCTTCAACTTGGATTTTCATATTTCAGAAATACTTTTGAGAAATATCATGATATCAATATTGCTACTGTAAATACTTTTTTAAAGCTACTTTCTGAATACGAGGATACATTGATTATTCGAAAATCTGGGAAGAATGCCGCAATGAGAGTGAAAAACATGGCAAAAAAGATAATGTTAATAGATGGTATCGCAACCGAGAAAGGTTTAGCTATGGTAAGGCAATTTGATAAGGATTTACAAAAAGAGAGAGGAGATTTAAATCCCGGAACAACAGCAGACATATTAACAGGAGTAATATTCTGTGCTCTTCTATTCGGGTTAAAATTTTAAATAAATTATAAAAGGATGGGTTATGGAATTTTGCGATGAGTGCGGGAGTATGATGCTTCCATCCAAAATTGATGGGAAAATGGTGTTTAAATGTAAATGCGGAGCCATTAAATCCTTCGATTTAGATAAATCAGATGCCTATAAAGTAACAAGAATTATTGAACATTCTGCTCGTGAAGAAGTGATTAATATTGGAGAAGTAATGGAGTGGAAAGAGAAAAATTTACGAAGCAGTATAAAAGATTTTAAATGTTCCAGATGCGGTTATAATAAAGCTCACTTAGAGACAAGGCAGACTCGAAGTGCCGATGAAGGAATGACTCATTTCATTACATGCCTAAAATGTGGAAAAATGAGAAAAATTGGAAGCTAAGTTATATCACTTTTTTAACAATTCAACAACTTTTTGCTTTGAAATTGAATTTTCTAAGACTAATTTAATAATTTTTGTGGAACTTTTAGCTCCACTGGAAAGTTCTATTGAGATAAGTTGTGGCCGGAATTTCTTTTTCAAAAAGGATAACAATTCTCGATTAGCTCTATTTTGAATTGGTTTCGAGCGTAAATGAATGGATAGATATTCCTCATTAAAACTATTCTCAACAATTTGTTGTCTTTTTGAATTTGGCTTTATTGCCAATTTCAATAAAAAAACCTTGGGTTCTATCTCTTCGATAAATTTCATATTCTTAGGAAATTTTTTCGGGGATTTAGGCTTTTAAAAATAATTATCGATATCTTGCTTTAAATGTTTAAATGAGGCTTGAGATAATCTAATACCTCCAGCTAATTTATGACCTCCTCCATTTCCTCCTAGATTATGTTTAATATTTGTAATT
>Ga0180433_10005407_pt1 | contig 17275 bp, 18 predicted proteins | sample SS_ome_8_FD_132980 | JGI IMG/M metagenome (GOLD analysis project Ga0180433, IMG submission 132980) | Hypersaline lake sediment archaeal communities from the Salton Sea, California, USA - SS_1_D_1 metaG | ecosystem: Environmental > Aquatic > Non-marine Saline and Alkaline > Hypersaline >... | reverse complement strand
TAAGTTTTTTTTGAAATATATTTAAATAATAAACGTTAAATATATATCAATTATGATTAATAATTTTAATGAAAAAAAATGCTTTTCTTTTAAAAAAAAAGGATCAAATGAACAATGTCCACATAAAAGAAATGTTGGTTCATATTTATGTGGTATTCATAACCGTTCAAAGATTGTTAATTATTTTGTAAATATGAACAATTATTTATCTTTGAATAATGTAAAAAAAGAAGTAAAATTAAATAAAACTTTAACATATTATATAAAAGAAGAATTATTAAAAATTTATAAAAGAAATTTCTTTATTAATCCATTTATTTTTAATGAGAGAAATGTTGAGGAATTAACAAATGATATTAATATAAATGATTTGAAAATAACAAAATTAAGAAATACATTAAAACATTATTCTTTATTAAAAATTATAAAAAAAAATCAATCGAAAAAAAAAATTTTTAATTTATTATTAAATTATTTGGAATGGGAAGAATATTATTTAAAAAACTTAGAAAAAATTATTAAAATTCAATCTTATATTAAATTTTATTTTATAAAAAAAAGATTAAATTCAGTCAATAACGTTGAATGTATGCAATTTAATAATATTTTTGAGATACCATTATTATATTATTATAAGTTAAAAGATAATGATAAAAATTATTCTTTTGATATAAGAACTTTAAATAATCTTTTACAGGATAATAATTTTACTAATCCTTATACGTTAAATAAATTAGATGATAGAGAAATAAAGGATATTAAAAAACGTATAGAATATCTACATGAAAAAGGTAAATTAAATGATTATGATAAGAGAAAAGTAGATTATAATATGGAAGTTGAATTTACAGCAATAGAAATATTTAGAGAAATTGACTTATTGGGTAATTATACCAATTATAAATGGTTCATGGATTTGAATATTTATAAATTAAAAGATTTATATTATAGAAGTGAAGATATAATGAATTATAGAATTAATATAAATTCCATTGATGAAAGAAAGAAATATTTTGAAAATGGCAAAATATTTTCATTAAAAATGGGTTCTATAAACAATATAAATAATATTAATAATTTAAGAATGATTATTCTTAATGAATATCAAAAAATTATTGAATATGATAATGATATAGAAAATAAGAAAACAGCAATTATGTGGTTATTAATTGCTCTTACTGAAGTATCTTATGATGCAAAGATTGCTTTACCATATTTACACCCTTGAAGTTTTAAAATGGGACAAAATAACTTAAAGAAATAAAACATATATAATATGTCCCCAGGTGTATTCTTGTGTGGACATTCAGTGGCATTTCTTCGATGTCAGATTAACTCACCCGTTAATGTATTTTTATACATTAATGACCAACCAAAATTTACACAGGATTGAGTTGTTTCCTAACCTTAAAGGTTGTTTTATAAATCGTATATTTTAAACCTTCAAGGGTGTAAACATGGATTTATATGGTTAAATTATTGTGGTTTATTTTTTATTCATTAAATTTGTAACTTGTTGTTTCAAATTTAAAAATTAGTTACCTATTTTTTCTAAAGTCATATGATTAGATTGATTTGAAATTGATTTATTTACTGATTTTTTATTATTTTTATTTTAATTAGCATAACTCAATCCAGCCATTCCTCCTTTGATTTCTAAAATATTATAATTACGGGCAAATAATAATAATCTTGGATTAATTAATTTATTATTTATTTTCATAATAAAATGAGAGTTATCAATCCTACTATAATTACATGTACCAGAAGGTCTTACATTTTCTGGGTCTAATGAAAAACTATAATTATATATATAATTTATTGGATTATTTGTATGTCTTTGATAAATTTGAATTAAATTAAAATATTTTGCATTTCTTTCTTCAAATCTTTCTTTTCCCTCTATATATAATACAGCAGATTGTAGTGGATGATTATTTATATTATATAATTCATCCTCTATTTTTGTTTCGGTATTATTATTACATTTTTTTGGTATACTAAAATTTAATATTTCATTTCCCTGATAATTATCTTCTACATTTTGTTCTAAATTATTTTTATTTTGAAATACCCATAAAAACTCAATAATAGGATGATTGAAATTTAAATCAATTTTATGTTCTACTATTCTTTCAGCACAGTCTAATGATGTATCATTTATTTCACATTGATTTAAAACACTATTATCACTACTTAATGGATTATTTCTTTCACCACCAGAATATAATGTGAAATTATTAAGTTGCAATTGTTCAATTAAATATTGATGATTTTTTTTAGAAAAAATTCTTCTTTGTTTATCTTCTAAAAATATATAATCTACATATAAATAAGTACTTTCTATATTTATATTTTGTAATTGATTATTATCTAAATAGAATAAGTTAAATGTATTAGGTAGATTTTTCTTTTTTTTTAATATGAGTTGACGTAAATCCCTTAAGTTTAAATTTATTCTCACTTCATGAGTTTGTAATGCTATTAAGGGCAATGCCAAGCCTATATCCCTACAAAACCAAAAATATAATGGTATATATAAACGATATTCTCCAATATAATTAAAAAAAATATTATCACTTGTATTTCCCACCATTCTTCGATAAGCATTAAATTTACCAGCACCTAAGGTTAGTTCAGTCCAAATTTGTAACCATTCTGAATAATGCCTATCAATTATCTTTCCTCCTATCTCTACATTTATTTCCTCTATTATCATATGTCCAATTGAATTTTGCCAATAATATTCAGTATCATCTGTAAAAAGGGGTTCCAGTGATGGTAAATTAATAACTAAAAATGTTTCTGACATTAAATCCCCTATTCTCTCTATTTGACAATAAACCTTTTTTCCAAAATTAGCTTCACCCGTAAAATATTGTCTACAATTTTCTATAGCAAAATTTGTATACCTTTTATATACCATAATAAAGTATGAAATTTGTGGATTGCCTGTTAAATATAAATCTTGTGCACCATATGCTGCTAACTGTATAAATCCACCTCCCATATATATTTTATATTATTTTTTTATTTAAATATATTTTCAAAAGATTTAAAAAGATAATAAATATATTTAAATAGTGATGAAAATTGAACAAGATATAAAGTTAGATTTTAGTGATGTATTAATGCGCCCAAAACGTTCTACATTAAGTTCGAGAAGTGAAGTTGATTTGATTAGAACTTTAAAATTCCCTAATAGTGGTCAAAGTTGGTCTGGTGTTCCAATTATGGTTGCTAATATGGATACTGTTGGAACATTAGATATGTTTGATGCATTATATAAAAATCGCATGATGACTTGTTTGCATAAATATGTTAATGCTGAAGATATCATTGAATTATTTAAAAAATATGAGGAATTACCAGATGATGAATTACATCCTATTAATTACATGATTTTGAGTACAGGTATTACTGAGAGTAATTGGGATAATCTTAATAGTACTATTGCTAAACTTTCAGAGAATGGTATTGAAGTTAAGTTTATTTGTGTTGATGTAGCGAATGGTTATATGGATAGTTTCAGTAATTTTTGTAAAAGAGTTCGCACTAAATATCCTAATAAAACAATTATTGCAGGAAATGTAGTTACTAGAGAAATTGTTGAGGAATTAATTTTGAATTGTGGTGTTGATATTGTAAAATGCGGCATTGGGAGCGGTTGTTTTGCGGGGGATACGCGTGTTCTAATGGCAAATGGAATATATAAAAATATTTGTGATATTGAAGTTGGAGAATTTGTAATAAATATGAATGGGGAACCTGTAAAAGTATTAAATAAAATGAATAAGGGTTTTATGAAAGTAGTTAATATGAGAACTAATAATTGGCATGGAAGAACAATAGTTACAGATAACCATAAATTTTTTACTGGTGATGAATGGGAAAGTATTCAAAAATTAAGTGGTAATTCTCTAAAAATGCCTGAAAAGATTAATTTTCAATTAGAAAGAACAGATGAAATAGAAGGTATTACATTAAATTATGAATTTGGAAAATCTGTTTGTCATTCTCTTTTAAGAAATAAAATGAGTGATATTAAGTTATTAAAAGAAGTTTATAATTCTAATAATATTTTACCAAGTAAATTTTTTAATTTAAATACAGATTATGTACGTGGTATTTATGACGTAATTTATGATGTTATAAGTAAGAAGAAAATTATGAATAGTCATTTAAATGAATTATTCTATTGGTGTAGTTTTGTATTGGGTAAAAATATTTGTGACGTGTCTATAATTGATAAACAAGATGTTTATGATGAAGTTGAAGTATGGGATATTGAAGTTGATTGTGATACACATAGTTTTATTGCAAATAATTCAATAGTTCATAATAGTGTCTGTACTACACGTCTTCAAACTGGTGTTGGTATGCCACAGTTCAGTACTATTTTAGAATGTGCTGATGCTGCTCACGGTTTAAATGGACACATTATTTCAGATGGAGGTGTTAAAGTTCCTGGAGATTTTTCTAAAGCATTTGCTGGTGGAGCTGATTTTGTCATGAGTGGTTCTATGTTTGCTGGTTTTGATGAATCAGCTGGAGATTTAGTAACAGATGAAGATGGACGTAAATTCAAAACATTTTATGGAATGTCCTCTGCAACATCAATGAATAAATATCACGGAGGTGTTGCTAAACATCGTTCTTCCGAGGGTAAAACTGTAAAGGTTCCTTATAAGGGCCCTGTTCAATATCAAGTTTATAATATTCTTGGGGGTATTCGTTCAACTTGTACCTATACTGGAGCAAAGAGATTAAAAGATTTACCTAAATGTGCTACTTTTATTATGGTAAATAATCAAGTAAATAACAAATATTCTCATGAAAAATTCTTGGTATAAAATGTTTAAAAACTTATTTTTTTCGAAATATAAAAATATAAAAAATATATTTTTATATAAAGAATTAAAGATGGTAAATTGTCATAATATGGATTTATATCTTGAAGTTTATATTATATTAAAAATGAATACAATAATGGGTGAAGAAAGACCATTTGTTGTAGGAATTTATAAAACTATAGAGGAAGCTTCAGAAAAAATAGAAAAAGGCCATACAATTCACGGGCCATATAAAATAAAATGCGGAAATAATATTTTACCAATGATAAATAGTGAAGGAATTATAACTAGTTATCAAACTGAATTAAAATTATAAACTTATATTAAATAATATTAATGCGTGATCAGATGGCCACATATCATAATTATATTTTGCTTTTTTATTTTTATAAGGTTCTTCAATATTATATATACCATTAATAGTTGGCTTAGAAATATAATTTTCAACTTTTAAATCTTTTGAATATAATAAATAATCAATACTTTTATATTTATGATGTGGTGGTTCTTCGTACATTTCATTTGTTTCTCTATTTAAATTCCAAGGATGATATGATGTAGCAAAATTATTTCTTTTAAAGTATTTATCAAATACATGCAATTTATTTCTTACTATTTTATTTACTTCATTATAATTTGTTTCATTAAAATCACCACAAATTATTGTTTTATTTTTATTTTTTATATTTTTCAGAATATTTTTTAATTCATTACTTCTTACATCAATTCTATCAGGATGACCCCAAAGTTTCGTATTAACTACTGTAAAATTTTGATTATTTATATTTAATATTAAAAATTGTGCAATTTGAGGTTTATATGGATAGCTCTTATTACTTGTTTTATATCTATTTGTTATGAATTTTTTGAATTTTTTTTTTATTGTAAAAATATTTCTACATAAAATTAACAAACCATCATTTTTATTTTTACTTACATAATTATTATTATAACCAATTTTATTAAATTCACTAGATAAGAATTTACTGGCTAATTCATCTACTTCTTGTAAGCAATATATATCAGCATCCATTTTTTTTAATTCATTTAAAATTTTAACATATCTATATTGCATCTCTTCAAATGTTTCTCCATTTATCTTATTACCTCTTGTAAAATTAGTATGTTTATGCGCTAAAATATTAAAAGTTACCACTTTTAAACTTGATATAACTCCTTTAAAAAAATCTCTCCTTAATATATTCCAATATTTTATACAATCATCATTAATATTATTATAACAAAATAATTTTGGTTTATTATTCAATATTAAAGAAATATCATTCATTCTTTCTTCTTCCGTTAAATTAGGATGACAAGTAATACTAAGTGATTCATATGGTTTTGGCATTCTATTTTTAAAATAACCTGTATATAAACCCATCGCATAACATAAAAACCAAAAATTAATATTTATTTTATTTCTTATTTGTGTCATTGAATTATTTAATTCATCTCCAAAAACTTCCCAAACTTTATTACATAAATCTATATTCATCATATAACAAGTATGAACTGGCGCAAAGTTTGGAAATATATTATATTTCTTTATAAAAATATCATAAACATTCAAATAATAATCTAACCAAGGTTTATTATTTGACCTATCTGATGCTTTTTTTATTGGTCTTATAAAAATATTTAAACAATTTTTATTATAAAAAAATTCAGAATTTACAAAGTTTCCAAAAAACATATCATCATTTAAATATATAAAAGTATTTGTAATATTTGGTATTTTATGTAAATAACTTTCAATAGTAATTGAATTAAAAGTTGGAAGAAATTTCCTTGGAATAATATCTTTATGATAAACATACTTTAATCTCTCTTTAATCCAATTACTTATTTTTGTTTCATCTATCTTTTGATTATCTGTTACTATATAAATATTATTACAAATATTTTTTGCAAATATCTCAACAGTTTTTAGTGAAAAATATAATTCTTCATAATCTTTATATCTTTGTGGATCTATATTTTTATTTGGTATATACTTTTTTATCTTATTTTGCCATTTCTTATCTGATGAATCTACATAAGTGTATACTAAATCAAATTTTTTTTGAAAAATATTATTTTTACATTTTATTTTCTTCATATAATCTAAAAGTTTATTAACCATATTAATTATTATATATATATTTATATATATATATATATATATAAATGAAAATAGTTTGTTTACGTGAAGATTATGTTGATTATTTATATGAAAATTTAGAAAAAATACATTATCCTTTTAAAAATAGTGGTTTTAATTTATCTTTCGCAAGTATTGATAATAAAAGAGAATTATATTCAATACGTTTAGTTATAACTTTAAAATCACTTTTCAATAAAAATGATAATAAGGGAAATAGATATGTTCCTGGTATAAATCCAGGAAATAAAACAATTCTTAAAAATGATTTTTATGCTGAATCAGATTTTTCTGAAAAATTTATTTGGAGTTGGAAAAATTTTTATGAAGTTTGTATTTTATTTGTTGGAAGTCTTCAAAAAAATGGACATATAAAAATAAATAGATCTATAAAACCTAAGAGCCTTATGTATCCTTACTATATATATAATCTACCTAAAATTTTTTCTAATAGTATTCCTCCTTCTTTTAGATTAATGAGAAGGGAAGATTTTAGGGTTTATAAAATAAAAAAAAAATTATTCATTATGGATAGCGCAATTAATACCTTATCTGAAGTAAAAGTTGAAAATAATAATATTATTTTAGATAGTAATAAATTATCAAAGTATAAAGGAATATGTGAATATGATGAAGAGAAAATAGCTGAAAATAAAAAAAAAGGAGAAGAAAAATATTATAAAATTTTCGAAAAAAATTGGTCTCTTTATAAATTTCAATTTGAGAATAAAATACCTACCTTCTACTTTTTACATGATTATTCAGACCAAGGTATTGAAATTGTAAAATATAATAAACATGGATGTAAAAAAGAATTATTAATAAAATATAAAGGTGATGAAATACCTCATAAAAATGATGGATTTGTAAGATTTTCATTTGGTTCTACAATAGCCTATCATAAAGGATATTACTATGGTGTTGGTCATACAAAATATTTTGTTAAAAAAAATAAAGATGAAATTGACGAAAAATTTTATAGATTAAAAGATTTTACTACTATTTTACATAAAAATTTAAGAAAAATTTTTAAATCAAAATATAAAGTTCATCCTAATAAAATGTATGCCTATTATTTTTTTAGATATCATCCCAATAAAAAAGAATTTTTAATTTCAGATTCCTTTATTCCAATTTATGAATGTAATGAATATATTTTCTCATTATGTTTTCCAATGAGTATTGTTAATAAATATAATAATTTTTATATTAGTATGGGTTATGGTGATTATACAAATATAATGGCTTCTTATACTATTGATGAATTAGATAATACATTAATTCATAATGTTGCTAATTTTGATTTATCAAATTATAAACTTACTATTTCATACTCACAAAAATAAAATATAAATTAAATTATATGTTATCAGAATTAAAAGATATAAAAAAAATAAGAAAAAAAATATTTGAGTTTGAATATAAAGTATTATCCATTGATATTGGTGGAAGTGGAATGAAAATTGGAATTTTTAAAATTAATCCTATTTTAAGAATTCCTATTCTATCATCAACTCTTAAAAAAAAAAATATTGAATTAGATAATCCTGAAGAAAATATTTATAATTTTATTAAAGAATATATTGAAGATAAAAAGAAAAATTTAAAATTTGCTTGTATCAGTCTTTCCGATGAAATTAAAATTTTTAAAAATTGGAGAAGTATAAATAAAAACAAAAGAAATAATTATAGAGGATTACTCAAAAAAATATTAACTAATAAATTTAATTTACAAGTATATGAAATTAATGACATTGAAGCACATTCTATAGGATGTAGAACAATAAATGGTATTTTAAATAAAAGATATATTACTTTTACATTAGTTTTAGGTACATCTCCTTCTATTTTTATAAGTGAAAAAAAAGGAAAAAAAATAAAAAATTAAAATAAATAAATAAAAAAAAAAAAATATTTATGGGAATACAATTCAATAAATAAAAGTTTAGGAGCAAAATCTTATCAAAAAAAAAAAAATATTATATTAAATAAAAATAATGAAATACTTGATGAATTAATTATAGAAAATAAATATTATTTTATAAAAGTTTGGAATACTATATTAAAACCTATTTTTATTTCCGGTGGAAATGATAAATTAAATTTTTGGAATTTTGATGAACCTCCAAGATTTATTTTTCTTACTGGAGGATTAGCTCATTCAAAATTATCTGGTTATATAAGTTTAATGAATAGTTTTTTAAAAAAAAATTCAAAATTATATAAAAATACAGAAATTGTACTTGGACCAATTAATAGTGGACTTATAGGAGCCAGTTGTTTACCTTTTCTTTAATTTATTTTATTTTTCCTTTTCACCATTCTAACAAAATTATATTTTAATAATAATCTTTTCAATTCCCTATTATTTGTTAATTTACAATATTCTCTTAATGAATAATATTTTCCATTTATATTAATTTTTGTTTTTTTTCTAAAAATTCTTTTCATAAAAAATATTTCTAAAATATATTTATTTTTCATTAATTTATTCAAAAAAATATTATTGATATAAGTTTTTTCCATTACATTATTAAATAAACTATTAATAATATCTTCTTTAATAAATAATATTAAAAAATCACTTTTCATTTTTAATATCTCTTCAGGATTACGTAAATTTATAAAAAAAGAATTACTTTTTTTCATCATAATATACAATATTTTTATTTTCTTAGATAAGTTCTACATATAGGACATTCTAATTTTCCATATTCTTTCCAACATTCTTTATGAAAAAAATGATAACAATCTGTTATTAAAATCTCTTCCTTTTTATTTAAATCAAACGCATCTAAACATATTGGACAATTATCCTTTTCCATATTATTTATCTTATACTCCTTTTTATATTCTATCGCCTCTTTTATTAACATAATAGATTTCAAAAATTCATTTGTTTCTGATTTTATCAAAAAATCATTTGATTCTGATTTAAAAGTAAACTTTTTCAAATCTATATCTGGATTTGCTTTACTATTTAACAATAAAGATACTGATTTACTATAATTTGTCATTAATGCTGTTTGTAACATACTTTGATTATTATTTAATCTATTATTCACATTACATTTTTTTTCTAATAATAATTCAATTATTTTTATATTTTTATTTACAATAGCCATATAGATTGGTGTTGACCCAACATAATTTCTATTCATTAAATCGTAATCTATTTTATTATCATAAACTACCTTCATTTCATTATTTATTTTTAATATTGGATTTGTAATTAGATATTTACTATCTGTTATTTTTATTTCCATATTTGCTTTTTTTTCTATTAATAAATTTACTATTTTAAAATTATTATTTATTGTTGCAATATATAATGGTGTTATATTATTAATATCTTTTACATTTACATCTACCTTATTTTCTATTAATAATTTACTTATTTTATCATTATTATATTTCACACTGTAATGTAATGCTGTTAATTTAAATTCATCGGCTAAATCTAAATCAATTTTGTTTTTTATTAATAATTTACAACATTTAGTTGAACTATTATCTAAACCTATCATTAAATTATTCTTTCCTTGGTCATTCACAATATTAATATCTATTTTATAATCTATTAATAATTTTATTGATTTATGACTGTCTTCTATCATACCTATATTTAAAATTTCCCTTATATTTTCTTTATTATCTATTTTAATATCATTATTTATAAATAATTCAATAATATTAGAATAATCATATTGTGTAGCTAAATATAATGGTGTCACTCCTATCTTTGTTAATTTATTTATATCAGATTTATTTTCAATTAATAATTTAATAATTTTTTCATTGTTATTTTGTATTGCTATTAACATTGGTGTTACTCCATCTTTTAATTCACAATTTACATCAGCTTTATTAATAATTAATTCTTTTATAATTTTATAAAAATTATTCTGCACAGATAAATATAAAGGAGTTGAATAATTTTTTGTTCTTTTATAATTTACATCTGCCTTGTTTTTTAACAATAAATCTACAGCAAATAAATTATTTTGTGAACAAGCAAAATATAATATAGATTTATCCCTATTCACTTTATTAACATTAAAACCCTTTTCAATTAATAATTTAATACTATACTTTCTTTTATGTATAATTAAATATTCTAATACTGTATTTTCATCTATTATCACATCATCATTTATTATTTTATATTTTAATAACATGTCAAATAATTCATAATTGTCAAATAATCTAATATCATGGAGATTTATAGTTAATTTTAACTCACTCATATCTAAAAATAATTCTTATATTATTTTTAAATATATAACTTAATAAAAAATTATTATTTTACTTATTTGTAAAACTTAAATATAACATTATCCCTATTGCCTTAAAAAGATTATTCTCCTTATCAATTATTTCTTCATTTTTTATTAACCAATAATTCCATCCATAACCTATATCTGCTCCTTTTACAACTAATACTTTAAACATATTAAAATAATTTAATATATTATCCTTATTACTATTATCATCATTAGCTATTGCTTCTATTAAAATTCTTAATGGCGTATTCGCAGAACTTTCATTTGTATCATCTACAGGATTACCATCTCTATCCCAAATTCTATCATAACAATGTGTTTTAAATCTACTGTCAAATTCTCTAAATTTTACACCTAATACCTCTTTTTCTTTCATATTTAATCTATCTTGTATACAAAAATTTACATTAATACCTTTCATTAAATATCCATTAAAATCACTCATGTTACAATTTTTTATTGTATCTATAAATAATTCTTCAGTTGATTTAAAATATACATTATACTTTTCATATCTAACTACATTACCTTTCTTTTGACATTCTATACATCTTTGATAAATATTATCATATAATTCTTTTTCAAAAAATTTATAATTTCTTGTTTCTCCACAACAAAAACATTCAGGTTTTGTCTTTTCTTTAATATTTCTACATCGCAAAACACTATCCTCATATGGTAAAATCCCATTTTCAATTGAAATCATATGCAATTCATTACAATATACACATTTTACATACCTGTCCTGATTAATCATCAATTTAATTTATTATTTTTTTTTTAAATGTTTTATATTTAAGAATATTTAATATAGTTAAATATATTATAAATGCAAGAAAAAAAAAAAGATTTATCAGAAATTTTTAAAATATCCTCTGAAAAAGCTTTCAAAGGAGGTATAGCTGGTTCAACAGCAATGGTATTACAAGTTACTTCTCTTATGTGGTTAAGAACTACTATGAATTATCAATATAGATATGGTACAAAACTTGGAGAAACATTCTCTAAATTATATAATGAAGGTGGAATAAGAAGATTTTATAGAGGTATAACTCCAGCACTCTTTATAGGACCTTTATCTAGATTTGGTGATACAGCTGCTAATATTGGTGTTCTTTCATTTTTAGAAAATAATGAATATACAAAAGACTTACCAATTTTCGCAAAAACTGCGTTGGCATCTTGTGGTGCTGGTTTATGGAGAATAAATTTAATGCCTTTAGATACACTTAAGACAACACTTCAAGTTGAAGGGAAAAAAGGAATTTCTCTTCTTAAAAATAAATTTAAATTAGGTGGTCCATCAATTTTCTATCACGGCTCCTTAGGAGCTTTTGGTGCTACTTATTTAGGTCATTTTCCTTGGTATTACACTTTTAATTATTTAAATAAAACTTTACCACAATATGAAGATAGTTTACCCAAAAAATTAATAAGAAATGCGGGAATTGGATTTACTGCATCTATTGCTTCTGACACAATTTCAAATTCAGTAAGAGTTATAAAAACATCTAAACAATCATATCCTAGGCCAATTTCCTATTTTGATATAACAAGGATAATTATAAAGAATGATGGTTTATTTAGTTTAATGACAAGAGGTTTGAAAACCAGATTATTATCAAATGGTTTACAAGGTATGATGTTCTCTGTATTATGGAAATTGATTATGGATAATTTATAATTTTAGATTTAAAAAATAATTTATTATATTATGTAATGCCAACTAATTATCATTTTAATTTAATAAAAAAAGAAATTATTAAGTTTAGACCAACAACTAATAAGTATGGACTATCAAAATTTCCTTATGATAGTAAAGAATTAATATTTATTAATACAAATTTATTTACTATTCCTGTTATATTAACAAGTGATTTACATTCTCATTCAATTGAATTATTTGAAAGATTGAGAGGTACAAATATTGATTTAACTAAATATATAATTATTATGGTTGGTGATATGGCAGGAAATTATGTTAGAGGTAGTGATGGCAATCCAACTGAATTTTATTATTACTTATTAGAAGAAATAAAAGTTAAAGATATAATTATTATTCAAGGTAATCACGATTTACCTCCTGAGGATAGTGAATTATCTGATTTGAAAAAAAATGTTATAAAAAATAAAATATTAAAAAATGGTTCAATTACTTCTTATGAAAATTTGGGTAAAATAGGAGGAGTAAATGGCACAATATCTAATAAAATACATCCATATAAAATGTCTCAAAATAAGTATTTAGGTTATTTGAAAAAATATATAGGTAATAAAATTGATATTTTATTAACTCACGATACTCCTAAATTTGAAAATTTCGTGGGAAAAGAAGAAATTTATAATATGGTTCTGAAAATTAAACCCTTAATATATATTTATGGACATTGTCATCATAAAAAAATGCATAGTATTCATAAAAATATTCATTTTATAAATGTTGATGGAAGAGTACTTGTTATAAATTGATTTATAATTTATTTGGGTTTTAATCCATTTTCTTCAATAAGTATTCAAAAATTGTTCATCTAGAGTAAAAAATATAGTCTTACATTTTTTTATATAATAATGTACTTTGATTAATTGTAAATATTGTTTTTGATATAAATTTTGATGTATAAATAATACCTCAAAATTTGATAAATATAGTAAATCCTTTGGAATTCTACCATTTATTCTTTTAGTTTTTTTCTGCATCATTTTTTTTATAAAATTTTATTAAGTTATTAATCTTCAATTAATTGAGCATCAATCAATACTTCAGACTGATATAATGAATTCTTATTCTTAATTACATATCGTAAATAATTTAATCCCATAATGAAAACCCATAAAATAGGACTTAATAATTCTAAAAATCCAGAAGCTTGGAAGTAATAAATATTAATATTATCTTCTTTCTCTAGGTCATAATAAAATATCAGATAAAATCCAGAAATAACAATGGAATAAAGCGTTACACCATTTACCAAGAAATTTCTATCTTTCAAATTTGTAACTGCACATAAAAAACAATCCAAAACTCCCATTGTCATCGAATTCAATAATATCAAAAAATAAAATGCCCTTTCCATTCCTAACTCTTCATATGTCTCATTCCCAAAGAATTCAGTAGTATTTGACATAAATTCATCAAAAACTGACAGAAAAAGAACTGGAACACCTATGTGAAATATTACTCTATAAATAAAAAATAGTACATACATAACAGTTATACAATTCTCAATACAATTAATTGTTCGTTTAATATTATTTGACATATTTAATTATGGCTAAAAAATCTTTAAATTTATTATTTTCATTTTTTTTTTATTAAAAATATCCAAAAAAAACATTTTGAGAATTTTTACAATCAATTAAGGAATAACCTAAATAAGCAATCAAACCCATCATAGTTATATTAGTTACCAATGTAAAATAAAAACAACAACCTTTTTTTTTTATAATTTGTTTCTCATTAACAATATTAATAAATGTACGTTTCATTTCCTCTTCATTTCCTTCAAAATATTCTTTTCCCGCAATCAATTTAAACTTTTTATTAAAAATTTTTTTCAACTTATTTTCAACAGAAATTGGATTTTTTACTTCTTGTATATTTAAGTATCGTGTACCTTTCTTATAACCCTTATTAACTCTATCCAATGTATTTTTATTTGACATACCTATCTTATATCTTTTTGTACTCACTAATTCACAAGGCTGAACTAAATAAATCATATTAATTAAATAATATTATTTATTACCGTTTAAGTTATTTTACCTAAAAAATAACCACTAGCAAAAGTTATGATAAAATATATTAATTTTTGCATACTAATTTTCTTTTTTAATATATTTCTTCTTTTTTTTATTATTTTCCTTTTTTCTCTAATTTCATTTTTACCTACTAGTTTTAATATAAAATCATAATTTTCTCTAAAAAAAATATTAAAATCAGGTTTTACGTTACTTATATTTGGATAAGTTATATTATTATTTATAACAATTCCTCTAGTATCTGATAATGGAATATTTCTTGTATCTAAGGATAAAGAATTTCTTTTTTCTATTACAGGTACAATACTTTTTTCTTGATTAAATTCCTCTTCTTTTTTTTTTATTAAATTTGGTGGTAACGGTGGAATGAATGGTGTATTATCCTGTGGTAAACTTGGAAATTTTAATTTAGGTTTACTACTACTTTTTTTAATTGAATTTGATGAAGATGACATACTTATTTTTCCACCGATACTAGATTCTAATTTTTTTTTAAAAGTATCATTTAATTTTAATTTACCAACCTTTTTTTTCTTAACTTCTAATTTAATATCACTCATTATTTTAGGTTATTTTTTTTTTTTTGCTTTCAAACTAAAATTATTCTATAAATAAAATATTTATATAAAATATATATGAAATCATTAGTTTTCTTATTATTAATAATAGGTATTATTTTTATTGCTGTTGGTTATATTCGGTCTAATCAAAAATGTCCACCAAGACAAATTGAATATAGATACTTACCCAAAACATTTATTGATGAACAAAATAATAGTACCCCAGTTTTATCTATATTTGGTTCTATGTTTTCAAAAGCTAGTCCTTGGCAAGATTATATTGGATATACAAGCAATTTTGATAATGATAATACAACTCAAAATAATAATACATATTCATCAAATTCTAATTAATGTTTAGAAACTTTTCCACTTTTTTCCTATAACACTTTTGACATGTAACTTTAATTCCTAAAGAGTTAATACTTGTATTTATATTTCTCATAATGAAATTGTCTATATTTTCTTTTTTTATATAACAAATTTTTCCATAATTAACAAATTTATTATATCCATTTTTAACTTTATTCACAATTTCATATAAACCGTTTCTCTGTTTTGTAAAAAAATAAACAGAACGACAATTTTTATAAATATTAAATCTATTAGGAAACTTTTTTGACATTTTATAATAATACTTATATTTTTTATAAAAATATGATTATTTTACGATAAATATTTTTTTTATAAATAATAAGAAGGTTTTTTTGATAAATCTTTTTTTATAAATAATAAGAGGGTTTTTTTGATAAATCTTTTTTTATAAATAATAAGAGGGTTTTTTTGATAAATCTTTTTTTTCAAAATAAAGATTATTTTACGATAAATATTTTTTTTATAAATAATAAGAAGGTTTTTTTGATAAATCTTTTTTTTTCAAAAAAAAGATTATTTAAAGAATAAATTATTTTTATAATAAGTTAAATATGGTTAAAGATATTAGTTTAATCAAAGTATATTTAGATTATCAAACAAAATTTGAAAAAGAATATGGTGAAAAGTCAATCGTTTTGATGCAAGTTGGAACTTTTTTTGAGATGTACGGTATTGATAATAAAAAAGAAAAAATAGGTAATTTAAAAAAAATATCAGAAATTCTCAATATTATTTTAACAAGGAAACGTAGATGTGTTATTGAGAATAGTGTTAAAAATCCACAAATGTGTGGTTTTCAGTTATCATATTTGAAACGTCATTTAAATATTTTATTAGATAACGATTATACAGTAATTGTAATTGAACAACACGATGATAATAAACAAAAACGTTCTATTACCAATATCTTTTCACCAGGTGTGAATATTGATACAATTAAAAATAGTGATGCCAATAATATTGTTTCATTATTTATTGATACTCAAACCTGTTATAAAAGTGGAAAGAAAATTATGGTTTTAGGTTGTTGTTCTATTGATTTAAGTACAGGTAAAAATATTATTTCACAATCACATGAATTAATCAATGATAAATTGACTTTATTTGAGGATATGAACAGATTTGTTCTCATTCATAATCCTAGTGAAATTCTAATTAATATGAATGAATTAGATGAAGATTTGATAGAAAATATTGAAATGAATTCTAATTTTTCTAGTAGAAAAGTTCATAATCGTATTGGCAAAGCCAGTGTTTATTCAAAGATAAGTTTTCAGAATTCTTTTTTGAATAAAATTTTTA
>Ga0180433_10005405_pt1 | contig 17277 bp, 18 predicted proteins | sample SS_ome_8_FD_132980 | JGI IMG/M metagenome (GOLD analysis project Ga0180433, IMG submission 132980) | Hypersaline lake sediment archaeal communities from the Salton Sea, California, USA - SS_1_D_1 metaG | ecosystem: Environmental > Aquatic > Non-marine Saline and Alkaline > Hypersaline >... | reverse complement strand
TAGAAAAAGAGCGTGGGATCACGATTTTGGCAAAAAACACCTCAATTCGGTTGCCGGGAGGCACCAAAATCAATGTTGTTGATACACCAGGTCACATGGACTTTGGTGGCGAGGTTGAGCGGACACTTCAGATGGTTGAAGGTTTTTTACTGTTGGTTGATGCTGCAGAAGGGCCGCTGCCTGGTACGAGGTTTGTTTTGCAAAAAGCGCTACAGCTTGATTTAAAGCCGATTATTGTAATTAACAAGATCGATAGAAAAGATGCGGACATAGAAAAAACTGAATCGATGATTCATGACCTGTTTTTGGATTTGGCGCTTAAAGATGAGCAGCTTGAATTTCCAACGCTTTATGGTTCTTCTAAAAATGGTTTTATGTCGACAGATAAAAATGCAACTTCTGGCAGTATGCAGCCACTTTTTGATTTAATTTTAAAACATGTTCCAGCGCCGGTACAAACAACTGAAGATTTGCAGTTGTTGATAACCAACTTGGATCACTCAGATTATTTGGGCCGAATCGGTATTGGAAAAGTCATTAATGGTTCCATTCAGGTTGGCAAACAGGTGGTTTGTTGCAAAAACGAAAATGTTAGTGCTCCAAGACGGGTAACAAAAATTTACCAATTTGAAGGTCTTAATAGAGTTGAGGCTGAATATGCAGAGTTTGGTGATATAATTGCAGTAACTGGTTTTGAAAATGATGTAACTATTGGTACGACCATTTGTGATGTAGAAAAAATAAATCCAGTTGATTATGTTGATATTGATGAACCAACTGTTTCTATTTTTGTTTCGGTTAATACTTCTCCATTTTCCGGTAAAGAAGGAAAGCTTCTTACTTCTCGCCAGATTCGTGATCGTTTACAAAAAGAGTTGCGTACAAATGTTGCGCTGCGGGTAGAAGATACAGAATCGCCTGATACCTTTAAAGTTTCTGGTAGAGGTCAGTTACACTTAGGAATTTTGTTAGAAACCATGCGACGTGAAGGGTTTGAGTTAGAAGTTTCTTCTCAGCACGTGATTTTTAAAACAATTGATGGTAAGAAGCATGAGCCAATGGAACTGCTTGTTTTAGACATTCAAGAGGAACATCAGGGTGTTGTGATGGAATTGCTTGGCCAGCGTAAGGCAGAATTGCAAAACCTGATTCCAGAACAAAACGGCAAAGTTCGTTTAGAATTTAAAATTCCGTCTCGTGCTTTAATTGGTTTTAGAAGTTTGTTTGTAACTAATACTCGTGGAACCGGGTTAATGAATCAACAGTTTTTAGGGTATGAGCCGTATTGTGGTGATTTGCCGAGCAGAACAAAAGGTGCAATGATTTCTATGGAAAATGGTGTTGCTACTCCGTATTCAATGGATGCTTTGCAATCTCGTGGAATATTTTTCATAAAACCAGGTGAAGATGTTTACGAAGGAATGATCATTGGTGAAAATAACAGAAACAATGATCTTGAAGTTAATCCAACGAAGAAAAAGAAGCAGTCTAATGTTCGGTCATCTGGTACTGATGAGGCAGTAAAAATTGAGCCACCAAAAATCATGACGCTAGAAGAAGCGATGGAATGGATTCATGATGATGAGTTGATTGAAGTAACTCCTGAGTCTATTCGTTTGCGTAAGAAATATCTTAAAGCACATGAGAGAAAAAAAAGAAAGTAGCTAGTATAAAGAAAGCAGCTGGTATAATATTTTTTTAAAAGAGATGTTCTTTAAAAAAAGAGCATCTTTTTTTTTAAGTTTTATGGGAAAAGTTTTAGCATACTTTATTGCTTTTTGGTACACTTCGCATCGTAGTAAGGTCTCTTGTAGTAGCAGTAGTGGTAACAAGTAACGTATTTTAAGGGAGTTTCATGAAATTATTTAAACATCTACTTTTGTCTTCTTTTGTTTTAGTGCCAGCAATCTGTAACGCTGATGTTTCTTTAAACATTGACCTTACTGTTGATGAGACCAATTTTGAAATTGAAAATGTTGTTGTCTCAACTGAAAAAACTGTTTTATATGATAATGGGTACTGCAAAGTCGAAGGTCAGTTGATTGATCAGACAGATGAAGCTTCAGATGTTGAGTTAACAGTGATGGAAGAAGATAGAGTGCTTACAAAACCAACCATGAATCTGCGTTGGGATAATCCAGAAATTTTGGAAATTATTTATGAATCAGAAGAATGTTCTTGTTTAGACAGAGATGTTCGTTTGGTTGTTACGGCACAGCCAGTCGAATAATTTTTTTCAATTAAGTTTTATACAAAAGGAGCTCCCTGGCGCAAAAACCAGGGAGCTCCTTTTTGTTCTTTTTACTTTTTCTCTAGTGCTATATCAATACACTCATCAATAATTTTACTTAGTGACGATGCCTTTCTTTGTGCCGCACGTGCAATGAGATAGTGTCTTTTGCTGTTGGTTCTATACGCAATATTTCCTTTGAACTGTTCTTTATCAATTGGTTCTGGGATTTCTTCGTTATTTTCTAGGTATAGTTGAAATGTTGCGGTCATTGCTTCTTTTATAAGAGTCATAGCTTCATCTATTGTTGTGCTATCTGTGCAAACTCCAGGAAGTTCGTTGACACAAATTATGTAAATAGTTTGCTCGTTTTCTTTTGTGGTTTCAATTGTATAGGTCCATGGAAGATTAAGATAATAAGCTAATCCTTTTCGCTTTCGATCCATGAGAAAAACTCCTTTTTGGCGTATAGAAACAGTGTTGTTTTTTCGGTCGTGTTATTTTTTTTAACCCTTTAATACATTTCTTATTATTTTTATTTGATACGGCAGCAATTGAGGTCTTTTTTTGAGAGAGACGTTATATGGGGTTCCTGTTTTTCTAAATACATGGTGAGATCCAGTAATTTTAAGCTCAAAACCTAATGAAAGTAAAATTCTTTCTGCTTCTTTGTATGATATTTGCTTGCTATCTAAAACTTTTTGAATAAGTTTATCGATTGAGCTCATAGTTCTTTTTTCCTTTTTTGGATAAATATTTTTTTATTACAGGTGAAGATATCATATGTGATATCGGTCGACAAGTTGTTTTAGTTTTATATAAAAGGAGCTCCCGGGCGCAAAAACCAGGGAGCTTCTTTTTGTTTAATATTTTAAAGTTAAACTTTTGGCAAAGTGATCCCGCGTTGCCCCATATACTTTCCTTTTCTGTCTGCGTAAGATGTATCGCATTGTTGATCTGATTCAAAGAAGATCACCTGTGCAATTCCTTCGTTTGCATAAATCATTGCTGGTAGTGGTGTGGTGTTAGAAATTTCTAGCGTCACGTGCCCTTCCCATTCCGGTTCAAATGGTGTGACGTTAACAATAATTCCGCAGCGTGCATAGGTGGATTTTCCTAAGCAGATGGTTAATACATTGCGTGGAATTCTAAAATATTCGATGCTACGAGCAAGTGCAAAAGAGTTTGGCGGGACAATGCAGATATCTTTTTTCATTTCCACAAAAGAATCATCTTTAAATTTTTTTGGATCGATGATTGAGTTGTGTACGTTGGTAAATACTTTAAATTCATCGGCAACGCGAATATCGTACCCGTAACTTGAAACACCGTAGCTGACAAGTTTATTGTCACCATCTTTTTTTACCAAGCTTTCAGAAAAAGGTTCGATCATTTTATGTTCTTTTGCCATTTTTATGATCCAGCTATCTGGCTTTATGCTCATTTTTTCCTTTTTTAAAGGTTTTTTTAAAATTGTTTTTCTATTTTTTTATCTAACGCAATATGGTTTGTTGCAACAGTTTTTTGTGTTTTATTTTTTTCTGTTTGAGTCAGAGCTGACCAAGAGACGGGAAACTGTTCTTTCAAAAACGAATCGACGAGCCATGCGTACTGTTGGATTTCTCTTTGTGCTGCTGCATCAACGCGCAGTTGCACAAGTCGGGCGTATCCGCCAAGGCTTGCGGTTTCGATAAATTCTGTATGCATTGATTGTGGCAAAATCATTCGTGCTTGCTCTGGGCAAACGCCGGATTTTAAAAGAAGCTCGTAATACTCGAGTGCTTTGTCGCAAAAGTTTTTCATCTGTTGTACAAATGCTTGATTTTCTTCTATGGCTTCTTTTTTTGAGCCTTGTTTTAAATTGTTATCACGCATACGTAGTTCGTTTGGTACAAAAATGTCTGGTATATCGTCTACGTATCGACGTGAAACTTCATTTCTGGTGAACCCTATTGTGTGGCGCCACCATTCTCTTGCAATAAAAATTGGCATTTTAATTCGAAAACGAATAATTGGATGAAAAAATGGACTCATGTGTTGATGTTTTGCCAGATATTGAATTAATTTTTCATCACGAAGTGAAAGTTTGTGTGATTCTTTGTGAAATGAAACCCGTGCTGCATTGACTACGGTCAGATCATCTCCAAAAACCTCCAGAAGTTCAATAAAACCTTTGCCGTCTTCAATGAATTTTTTTGTGTTCATAAAATATGCTCCTACATTTTCCAAATTTTTTTACTTCATCCGTTTTTGTTCAAGGTTGTATCGGATAGGGAAATCTTATCACATGGGTCTGAAATTTGTATTGGCGAATGAGAAAAAATTTTGATCGGAACATTTAATTTTTTGCTACACTACCAAAAAGGTTTTAAAAATCCCTTACCGTTGGAAGTCTTATGAAAAATACGAGAAAAGAGTTTTTTATTTTGTCTGTGCTTTTGGTTTTCTCTAGTCTTGGTTTACGTCTTAGTTTTACCTGGGGCTCTCAAAGCTATTTTTTTTCTTTGCTGGCTATTTTTCTTCCAATGGTTGGTGTGTTGTTTAAAACAAAAAAATCTGTTGGTGTAGTTGCAGTTTATTTTTTTATGCGCGCTGTAGCCTTACGCGTAGGTGTGCCATTTACGTTTGGTTTACCATCGCTTTGTTCTGCTGCAAACTGGAGTTCTCATGAGAGAGAGGCTAAATATGCAAAGGTACAAAGATTTTTACTGAATATTATTTTGCCACTTGTGTGCATGATTATTTTTATGGTCCATCCAATTGGTAGAGTTGCTTGGATGTATAGTTTTTACTGGTTTATACCAGTAGGTTTGTATTTTTTAAAAAAACAGTCTGTTTTTACAACTTCTTTGCAAAGCTCTTTTATTGCCCATGCGGTTGGCAGCATTTTTTGGCTTTTTTTCGTGCCGATGTCGCCAGAACGCTGGATTGCTCTGATTCCAATCGTTGCCGTTGAGCGGTTGCTGTTTGCCCTTGCCGGTGTAGCAGTTTATAGGGCGATCAAGCGGGTAATGGAGTTTTCGTGGATTTTAAGAAGTCAGCCTGTCCAAGACGGAAGGTGAAACCGAAGACGGATTGCTTTTTGTTAGCCTCTTTTCTATACTAATTTAATACTTGGTTCAATTCTATTATTCTCGAGAGGTTTTTCTGTGGTAGCTACTTCCGATTTTAAAAAAGGTACAAAAATATTGTTTAAAGACGAGCCGTACATGGTGCTTGAGTTTACTCATGTCAAGCCGGGCAAGGGTGGTGCGTTTGTTCGTACTAAGATGAAAAACATGATCACCGGTTTGGTGCGAGAAGAGACGTTCCGTTCAGGTGAAAAATTTTCCTCTCCTGATTTACAATATAAAGAGATGCAGTATCTTTATCCAGAAGCTGAACTTTATAATTTTATGGATCAAGAAAGTTTTGATCAGGTTGCGCTTGGCAAAGACCAAATTGATGACGTGCTTGATTATCTTAAAGAACAAATCGTTTACACTATTTTATATTTCCAAGGTCGTCCGATTGCTGTGACTCCACCAATGTTTATGGAGCTTGAAGTCAAAGAAACAATGCCGGGTGTAAAAGGTGATACTGCACAGGGTGGTGCAACAAAACCGGCAACGCTAGAAACTGGACTTGTTGTGCAGATTCCTTTGTTTGTCAATGAAGGTGATAAAGTTAAAATTGACACCAGGGATGGTAGTTACATGGAACGCGTTTAAAGTATAGGGTAGGGACAAATTTTTAAAGGACGCGTATGAGCCAAGAGGTTTTTGAAAAAATAACAGACTTAACTCGTCGTGATGTTCGATCTCTCATTTTTCATTTGGTATACGCTATGGAGGGGTTCGACTATACTATTTCCTTGGAGGCACTCATTGATACATTTAATCGTGGGTATAATCTGAATATTCCGGTTGATGGTGAAATTTTCAACACAGCTCTAGCGGTAATTGAGCAACGGGAAGAGCTTGATACGATTATCAAGCCACTGCTTGCCAATTGGCGATTAGAGCGAATTGGTTTATGTACAAAGTTGATTTTGCGCATGTCTATCTGGGAGCTCAAAGAGACAGATACTGCTTCCAGCATTGTGATTAACGAGGCAATCGAATTAACCAAGTGCTTTTCAGAAAAAGATGCTTATCGATTTGTCAATGGTGTTCTTGATGAATACTGCAAAGCGCAAGAAGAATAATTCTTGGCTACCTAACTTTTTAGATTTTTTTAGGGTTCTGTACGTGGAAACTTTTGGTTAGTCGACGGGGACGATAGGGATTATTTATTTCCAATTTTGTTGGAGAGAATTGTTTTTTTAAATCTTTTTCTGTTTGCGCAACATAAAAATATTTACAGGTGTTGTTTGTTGTATCTATGACTTTTCTTGTTTTTGTTATAGGAACCAGTTCAAAACCATATTCATCATTTAGATAATTCATTTTTATTTTTTCTGGCGGTCTTGGACAGTAATAGTATTCGTATACAGTCCTTTTTTTTCCATTATTTCGGGAAATAGAAACGATTCTTTTGGCAACATCATTTATTGGTATATATTCTTTTTTTCTTTTTTTTCTATTGAAAAATTCTATAGTTTCTCCTTCTCTGGTCGGAACAAAATCTTTTTGATTTTTTTCGAAGGCTTCTTTTTCGATGTATTCATGTTTTTTTGTTCCTTTTTTCCAAATGAATATGGTTTTCTCTTTAGATATTTCTCTAAAAAGGCCTGTTTTTTCGTTAAAAATTATTACTTTTTTAGAGGAAGCTGATATTGTAGCAACCATTGATAGGGTTAACAGTGATAAAATATGTTTGTTTTTCATTTTTTTTCATTTTTTTAATAGCAGTTTGTTTTGATTGAGAATCGACGAAAGCTTGCAACCTTTTTGATCTTTTTTTGTAAAGTATTTTATTAGAATCGATCTCTGATTGTAGGTGTGAGATGTGTTGACTGCAATTTTCAGTATATGCTTGCATATCATTTAAAATAAATTTTGGAGGTTCTTCCAAAGGTTTTATTTTTATTTTTATTTTTCCGTTTCCATATTCTATAACCCAATCTGTATCAAATATTTGGCTTTTATTTCCACTATCTTTTTTTTGGTATAGAAAAGAATCAATTTTCTCTTGAAGATGAGGAAAGGCATTTAGACATTGGTTAAAGTCATATGATTTGGGTATTTTTATTATTTTTCCGTTTAGTTGGTTTTTTTGTAAAATGTATCCTGCTAGAGTATTTTCTTGGAGGTATACATAAGTAAGTTTTTGTTTCAGGATTTTTTCCCTCAATATCTTATGGTTCTCAATACAAATGTTTTCAATCATTTCTTTTTCTTTATCACTGACTGAATCTCTAGTTTGATCCGTACCACTGGATCCTTTTGTTGTGAGATAAGAGTGCCCAAACTCGATATTGTAGTTGGAACCTAGGAAAGAAGATCTTTTACATTCGAGAAAGCTTTTTGGTGGATTTGTAACTTCTGTGGAACAATGTGAGCCTATAAGGATTTCTCCATCATTGGTTTTTTTTGCAAAACCACTGTAGCTTATTTTTGCAGGTTTACCTTCTTCTGTGTAAACCAAGGGAATATTATTATTATTCATCCCTTTAGCTTGGTCAAACATTAAAATAGTCATAACAAAAAGTACTAATAGTTTTTTCATTAGTTTTTTCCTTTGAAGTCAGAGTGTTTTTTTGAGTCTTTTGCCAACCCCCTTGTTGGCATTATAGAAAAGATCCCATTTATATTATAAAAGTGCCTTATTGAAAGGCTTTTGTCAAAGGGGTGTATTTAAAGAAGGGGTTTTTAAGAGTTTCGTGTGATATGAGGAGGTAAGAAGAAGACCCCCGGCCAAGAAACTGACAGGGGGTTTATTTTTTTGCTAGCAGTTAGTTGAGCTAGTTTAAAAACATGAGTGCTATTTCTTTTTCTGCAGTCTCTGGTGCATCAGAGCCATGAACGGCGTTAACCATGATGTCTGTACCAAATTGCTGACGAATGGTGCCTGATGCTGCTTTTTGTGAGTTTGTTTCACCCATCAATTTGCGCCACTCTTCTATTGCGTTGTCACGCTCTAGAACCATTGCAATAACTGGCCCGGAGGTAATAAAATCTATAACCTCGCCAAAAAAAGGTTTTTCCTTGTGAACGCCATAAAATTGTTCTGCTAGTTCTTTTGTAAGTTTTCTTTTTTCCATGCGGACAATGGTAAAGCCGTTTTGTTCAATCATGTCTATGATTTTACCAGCGTTGCATCCTTTGATAGCATCGGGTTTAATCATAGCAAATGTTTTTTCTGCCATGCTTTTCCTTTCTAGAATTTTTTTAATAAAAGCCCCCAGAAAAAGGGGGCCTATTTATTTACTTATCGTCTTTCCGTGCAGCATGCTCTTCAAGAGCAATTTGCAGTGCAGACTTTTGTTTAGGTTGTTGTTGTTTTTGAGCAGCTTTTGGTTTTCCTGCGGATTTTTTAGCAGGTTTTTTTTCTGCTTTTTTAGGAGCTTTCTCTGTCGTAGATTTGGCAGATGTAGAGCCTTCTAGCTTCAGACTCAAACCAAGCTTGCGTTCGTCTTGGTTTAAGCTGATAATTCTAAATTGTTTTTTGTCTCCAACGCCAACGATGTCTTCAACCTTTTCAACAGGCTTGTCAGATAATTCAGAAATATGCACTAAGCCTTCAATTCCTGAGGGCAGTTTTACAAATGCACCGAAGTTAGTTGTTTTGGAAACTTCACCTTCAACAATAGAGCCGATAGGATACTCATTTTTAACGGTTTCCCATGGATCTGTTGTAAGCTGTTTGATACCAAGTGATATCTTCTTGCTTCCTTCGTCTATGCTTAAAATAACAGCTTCAACTTCATCATTTCTGTTGTAAATATCTGATGGATGGTTGATATGTTCTGTCCATGAAAGATCAGAGATGTGTACCAAGCCGTCAACACCAGGAACCAATTGAACAAAGACACCAAAGTCGGTGATGTTGCTAATTGTTCCTTTGATTTTTTGATCAACTTTGAATTTGTCACCAATTGCTTTCCATGGATTTTCTTCAAGTTGTTTTATGCTCAAAGACATACGTCTGTTTTCTGGATCAACAGAAACAACTAATACTTCTACTTCTTGGCCTGGTTTGAATTTTTGTGGCAAATTGGTGATCCGATCTGTCCATGAAATTTCAGAAATATGGACCAATCCCTCAACACCTTTTTCTACCTCAACAAACAAACCGTAATCGGTAATGCTGGAAATTTTTCCTTTGATGCGAGAGCCAACCTTGATTTTTTCCGCAACAGCTTCCCATGGGTTTTCAGAAAGTTGCTTCAATCCAAGAGATATTTTCTCGTTGTCTTTATCAAATGAAAGGACTTTTACCGAAACATTTTCTCCAATCTTTACCAATTCGCTAGGGTGAGAAATTCTTCCCCAGGTCATATCTGTAATGTGGAGCAACCCATCAACGCCACCGATATCAATAAACACACCATAGTTGGTAATGTTTTTAACGGTCCCTTGAATCACTTCACCAACATTTAATTTTTCAAGAACTTGCTGGCGAACTTCTGCGCGTTGTTCGGAAATGTATTTTCTTCGGGAGATAATAACGTTGCCACGTTTTTTGTTTAGTTTGATGACGTTTGCTGTAATGTTTTTTCCAACAAACTGATCAAAGTCGGTAATGCGTTGAATATCAATTTGTGAACCAGGCAAGAAGGCTGGGATTCCGATATCAACACTTAAACCACCTTTTACCTTATGAGTGACAACACCTTCAACTGGCTTGCCTTCTTCGTGTAATTTGGTGATAGCATCCCATGCTTTAAGCGCTTTTGCTTTTTCATATGAAAGAACAACGTGGCCATCGATGCTTTCTAGTTCATCCAAAATAACTTCAATCTCTAAACCTTCTTTGAGTTCTTTTAACTCATGGTCATTGAATTCATATTTTGGAATGAGGCCTTCGGATTTGTAGCCGATATCAACTAGTACGCCATCTGAATCAACTCTTTTAACAGTTCCAACAACAAGTTTTCCTTGTTTGATGGTATCAAAAATGCCTTCGTATAAGGCACTTAGTTCAGCAAGTTGTTCTTCACTTAATTCAAGTTCTAACTCTTGTTCAAGAGTATCAGCACTGGCATATTGCTCTGGCCGTAAGAGTTCTTTTGACATGTATTCCTGTAATTTCCCACGTACAGTGGGTAGACGTTAGAGGGTTTAACAATATATTATTTCAAAGCATTTACTGTGTGTGCTGCCGGATTGGCATTCAGATAAGACACTTTCAGAAATGCTCACGATGCTTTTATAATAATGAAAAATTGCTCATTAGGCAAGTTCTAGGGGTTTGCTCTTAGAAGCTTTGTTAGGAGTGGATTGGGTTTTTGACAGGGGTATGAAGGTGAAGTATGCTCATTGTAAACTAATTGGAGTATATCTTGAGGCCTTGTTCTAAGGTTGTTTTTTATTTTTTTCAAAGGAAAAATATATGAAGAATATGAAGAAATTGATACGTATAGGGGCGTGTGGGGTGTTGCTTTTTGGTTCAGTAAATCAGGCAAAATCCGATTGGCGAGATGATTTACGTTTTGGTGTGATTATGACTTCTATTGCTGTTGGAGTTGTTGCGACTACGGCATGTGCTTTTGGTATTGGTGAGGTTGCAATTTATTTTGGTGCTCGATCAAAGTTTTTATCTGCAAAAAATAAATTCCCAGAAACTATCGAACTGCTGGAAAAAATAGACATAATGACCTTTGATTGTCACGACGCAGCCAATAACCTTTTGTTGAGACATGGTTCTGCAGAATATACTTGTCTAGAGTCAATAACCGCTCTTGACCGAGTTCTTTCTGGTCTGCAAGAAGCTAGCAGGGGCTTTAGAAACACAAAAGGCCTTATCCTTTCAAAATACAGTTTTTTAAAAGATCGTGCGCTTGAGCAGTTTGAAAAAATTGAAGGCCTAATTAAAAATGCAAACGAGGTAGCTGCTATTATCAAGAGGCATCGCCAATATCTTCAGGAGGTTGAGCGGATAGACAGAAGAGCACGAGAAGAAAAGCAGCATCAAATCGATCTAATTAATGCTCAGCAGCCAAAGAATCAGGTTCAGGTTAAACACGTTTAATTATTTACGGCCCTCGGTTAATCCCGGGGGCCCTCTTTTTTGTGCAGGAATCGAGTTTTTGGCTAAAAAGCGGGTTTTTTCGGCCTTGTTGTTGACAATGCAGCCTCAGGCTGCGATACTGAAAACATCCTACATTTTAGGGCTTTCGGCCTATTTTATGGCCCATCGCGTGGAGAGTGGTGGTTGAGCCTGAGAATGGTCAGCTATTTTTTTACTCTTTACGTTCAAAGGGCATGTTTTTATGAACTATTTTACCGATCTTGCTTTGTCGCCGGCAATTTCTAAGGCGATCGATTCTTTAGGTTTTACTAAACCGACTGAAATTCAAGAAAAATCTATTCCAACCTTGTTGGGTTCTGAGAAAGTTGACTTTCATGGTCAAGCACAAACTGGAACTGGAAAAACGCTTGCATTTGGTATTCCTCTTTTAGAAAATATCGATACAGCTTCTAAATATCCACAAGCTTTAATTGTTGCGCCAACTCGTGAGTTGGTTTGTCAAATTTGTGACAGTTTAAAGTCTGTTGCAAAATTTACTGATATTTCTGTTGAGACAGTTTATGGTGGTGTTTCAATTGTTAATCAGATTCGCATGCTCAAACGGGGTGTTCATGTTGTGGTTGGTACACCAGGTAGATTGCGTGATCATTTACGTAGAAAAACTCTTTCTTTAAAAAATTTAAACACATTTGTTCTTGATGAAGCAGACATCATGCTCGATATGGGTTTTAAAGAAGAGATAGATGAAATTTTGCAGTACGCTCCGCAAGATAGACAAATCTGGTTGTTTTCTGCGACAGTTAAAGGTGGCATTAATCAGATTAAAAGATCCCACATGTCTAATCCTGTTTCTGTTCAGGTTAGTGGTTCAAAAGTTACCACGTCAAATACTGAACAGTTTTATTGTACCGTGCCGAGTCGGTATCGCCTGCAGGCATTGTGTAGAATAATTGACACATCACCAGAATTTTACGGTCTTATTTTTTGTCAGACAAAAGTTTTGACAGGTGACACTGCAGACCGTTTGAACAAGCGCGGCTATCGAGTTGGCTGTTTGCATGGTGACATGGATCAAAAGCTCAGAAACAAAGTTATTAAGAAATTTAAAGACAAGTCATACGACATTGTGGTTGCAACAGATGTAGCGGCTCGTGGTATCGACGTTGCAGATTTAACGCATGTTGTTAACTACACCATCCCAGAAGATCAAGAGAGTTATGTTCACCGAATTGGTAGAACTGGCCGTGCTGGTAAAAAGGGAACGGCTATCACGTTTGTTAATGGTCGTGAAGTCAGATTAATGCAGCAGTTGTCTCGGCGTTTTAAGGCTGAAATTAATCAGTTGGAAGTGCCATCTGTTGATGCGATGTTAAAAGTTCGTGTAGAAAAAGCTCTTGGTTATTTTAAAGACAGTACAGAAAAGAAAACTATGCTTCGTGAGAAATTTTCAGGTTTGCATGAAGCTGTTTCCGCTCATGATAAAGATCAATTGGTTTCTACTGTTCTTCAGATGCTTACTGATAAATATTTGCGTGGACATGAGCAAGAAAAAGATATTCCGTCTGTGTGCCCAAGAGAAAAATCTTTGCAAGATGGTAATACTCGTGAACTTATGTTGCACGTTGGTTTTGACGATGGTATCGATCGTGACCATGTGTTGCAATATTGTTTGGATGCAGATGCTGTTGACCAAAAAGAAATTGAACGCGTTCGTGTGATTAAGCGTAGATCTTTTGTCATTCTTTCTTCTGCTGGTGCAAACAAATTAGTCAGAGCGCTCAAAGGTAAAAAACTTCAGGGTAAAAATGTTCGTGTCAGTTTAGTTTCTCAAGAAGAATCCAGCAGGGGACGTGGAGATTTTGGATCAAGAGGTGGCGGCGGTAGACGTTTTGGCCGCAGCGGTGGAGATCGAGATCGTGGTGGTAGAGGCTTTGGCCGCAGTGGTAGAAGTGGTGGAGGCCGCAGCAGCGGTGGAGGTCGACGTCGATCAAAATCTTGGTAGCTTTTTTTAGTTTTAGAAATTATGCACCGGCTAAAGCCGGTGCTTTTTTATGCTAAGCTTCAATTATTGGGATAAAGTTGGTAAAAATAAGGATTATTTATGAATAAAATGCAGTTTTTTGGTGTAGTTTTGTTGCTTTGTGCAAGTAGTGCTTCATGGGGGTCTTATGAACAAAAAGAAAAAGATCTTCGCAGGAAAATGTGTAAGATGCTTAAATCTTACCATGAGTATGGTTCTGAATATGAAAAATGCAGCGACGACTTCATTGAAGATTTGAAAAATAAATTATCGTATGGTAATAAGGTACTCCAGGTTCTAAAGGATTTGGTCGGAGAGTGTGATTATGGTTTAGCAAAGGAGTACTTTTCAAAGGGATTTAAGATTCGTTTAAAAGATAGTAAAGAGAGGTTTGGAAAAGAGAAGGATAAACTGGAGATGGGTTTACCATTTTTAGAGGGTGTAATATTTCTTCTAAAGGAAAGTGAGGATTCTGATGAAACAAGTCAGAATGAAAAAAATCAGAGCAAGTAATTTTTTAAAAAGATGCCTCGGTTTTAAAACCGGGGCTTTTTTATGCTAAGCTTCAATAAAAAAGTTTTGGAGTCTTCCATGAAAAAATCTTTGTTTATTTTTCTTTTATTTTTTTTGTCCGAATTATCTTTAGCGGCCTGCCCGTCGGAGCCTTGGCGAAGACTGGAGACGGATGCTTATATTTTTGCAGAACAACCAATTGGCTCTGTTGTCTTTTCTTGGGACCAAATTGGTGAAACAAAATTGGTTATTAGTTACAAAGGCGAAGAGATTCACCCGCAGGGTTTGTGGCACAAGCATGCTGGAGGGTATGAGTCAAAAGAGGCAAAAAAATTTCAAGAAAAAGTTATCACACAGGCAAAAAGAATGACTGGTCGATTTTACCGCTATAACAAAATTAAATTCACCTTTTGGGACTATATCAAATCTTTTTTTGTTTCACCGATACACGTAAAAACGCAAAAATTTATTTTGTACGCTGATGGGTCAGAAAAAACGGTTGGTCTTAGTGGAAAAATAAAAGATATTTTTATCAGGGAAAGCCGGAATATTTTTGATCAGTTTCAGAAGTTGCAAGAGTTACGGCGAGTGTAAACAGAATTATTTGCATATTCTTAAAAGAGCTATCTTTGGGCCTTTTTAAGCATTTTTTCCTTTTTTTTGCTATACTATCAGTATCTGCTGGATGGAGTAGTTTTAGCACTATTTGTTCCCAAAGAAAAATTTTTCATTGAGGTTGTACCCGTGTATCTTGTATTTCTTGCCTATTTTTTACTTGCGAGTGGTTTTTCTGCAAACAAAGTTTTGCTTGGTTGGTTACCGCCTACCTTTTTTGTTGGCATCAGAATGCTTTGTGCCGGTTTAATTATGGTTTTGTGGAATTACCGCAAGTCTCATAGGCTAAGATTTAAGTATTTCAAAAAAGATCTTTTTGTTATTTGCGGCATCGCATTGTTTACCACCTACTTTCCATCTTTACTTAAGGCGTATGGCCTAAAAGGGCTTCCGTCATCAAAAGCGGCAATGATTGGTAGTTGCGATCCGTTTGTAACTGCAATGTATGCGTACGTGCTGTGGAAAGAACGCCTTTCATTTAAACAATTTATTGGCATCACGCTCGGATTTTTGGGAGTGATGTTGTTGATGACCGGTGGTTCATTATCTGAGCAATCTTTGCATGCCTGGTTTATTTTTTCTTGGCCAGAGTTGGCAGCATTTGGTGCTGTGATTGTTGGTCGGTACGGTTGGATTTTGGTACGTTCATTGCTCAAAAAAGAACGGTATAAGCCAACTGAGATCAACGGACTTTCTATGCTGCTCAGCGGTGTGCTCGCGTTGATAACTTCCTTTTTTATTGACCCAATTTCTTCTATTTCTATTCCATCGACATCAAAATTTCTTTTCTTTTTTGGGTATACGATTGTTGCCGGAAATATTTTTGGCTACGGTTTGTTTGCCTACTGTATCAAGAAGTATCGGCTGACCTTTGTGTCTTTGGCTGGCTTTTCTATTCCTCTTTTTGTAACACTGATTGGCTGGGCCTTTTTAGGAGAACAACTGACGCTGCTGTTTGGAGCATCAGCGGTCATTATCTTCTTCGGTCTACTTATTTTCCATCGAGATAATTTACGAAAACATGCCAGGAAAAATGTTAAACGTTGATACAGGTGTGTTTTAGTTTCAGATTTTATACTTTGGCCAATTTCATCAAAACCTTCTCCTGGAAGGGGAATCCAATGAGCCTTTGATGAAAGGAAAAAAGGAGGTTATTTTGGGTAATAGGGAAAGAATTTATTGTAAATCGAGTTGGCTTGGCGGTCACCTTGAATCTCATGTGTATTGAATCAGCAAAACTCTTTTTTTTGGGTTTTCTTTTGTGTTATTCTATATGTATGGGTATGTGGCTGCTTAAATTGTATATGTTTCAATTAGGAGGAATAATTGTGAAAAAAATTATGAATTTGTTTGTATGCCTTTTTTTACTGACTGGTTCTCAATTGTGTAGTGCTGGATGGTTTGATTGGCTTTGGGGTTCACAGGAGCAGAAGAGTCTTTTGGAGAAGAGTCTTTTGGACATGAATTTGAAAGAGCTTCTTGATGTAGATGTTTCAGATGACGATAAGGAGAAATTGCGGGAGATTGGAAAAGAAGCCTTAAAAGAATCCATTCGTTTTGATAGCGGTAGTTACGAGCTTGGCTCACTTAGAAGTGTTTCCCGAACGAAAAGAGAAAGGCGCGACAATGAAAGAAGAAAAGAGAATCGGGAATTATTACTAAAAAAAGAAATCGAAGAAGCTCGGAAAAAGGTACATGAAGAAGAAGATACAAAAGAGATTATTAAATATATGAATTCTTCTGATGGGAAGGAAAAAGGTAGTTTTTTAAGTTTAATAGTCTATGTGCGTGTTAAGAGGGCTCAAAGAGAGGTGTATAAAAAATATTCTGAGCAGATAGAAAAAGAAATTGAGTTAGAAAAAGAAAAAAAGAAAAAAGAAGAAGAAAAGAAAGAAAGACGGTGGTGCCGTAAAGGAACTTGCCTTTCGGAAACAAGGTTTACTAATAACGAAGAGCCTGATCAGGAAGAAGGAGAGAAAAAGCGGGGGGTTTTTGCGAGAATTAAGGCGTGGTTCTCCCGTATAAAATTCGAGGATGATAAAGATTCGTTTGAAGATGAAAGCGAGGGGTATGAAGATGAGCAGCAAGAAGATGAAATCATAAAGGATCCTGAATTGAAAAGGCGCTCTGATAAGCTATTCGAATATTGGGATACTCAATACGACTAAAATCTATTTGTGAAAGAAAAAGCTCTTGTCATTGTTGACGAGGGCTTTTTTTTTGTTCTAAAAAAACATGCCAGGCAAAATGTTAAACGTTGATGCTGGTGCATTTTAATTTCAGATTTTATGCTTTGGCCAAATTTATTAAAGCTTTTTGCAGAGTTTCTGAAGCATTTAAAAATGGTTTTGCTGTTGCATACAGAGGGTAATTGTTAATCCCTTTGTATATTCCATAGTTATCAGAGGAAAATTTTATTCCGTATGTAGAATTCGGATGTGATTCTAAGAAGATTTGTATGCTTTTTATTCTTTTACTTGTCCCTGCTTTTACCTCGATAGGAACGATTTTATCTTTTATTTGAGTTAAATAATCAACTTCGGCTTGGCTAGATTGTTTTTGTTTTCGCCAGTAAAAAAGTGATTGTTTACTTATCGGGTCCGAGTAGGCCAGAAGTTCTTGTCCGACAAATGCTTCAACAATTGGTCCGCTATTTATAAGTTTTGTTTCTGGGTTTAATAGCCAAGGAGTTATATCAAGTTTTAATAACGCTTGAGTTAGTCCCACATCCAAAAAAATTGTTTTAAAGTCGTTTAGTTTTGCTTGTGCTCCAAGAGGTATTCCC
>Ga0180433_10005401_pt1 | contig 17294 bp, 6 predicted proteins | sample SS_ome_8_FD_132980 | JGI IMG/M metagenome (GOLD analysis project Ga0180433, IMG submission 132980) | Hypersaline lake sediment archaeal communities from the Salton Sea, California, USA - SS_1_D_1 metaG | ecosystem: Environmental > Aquatic > Non-marine Saline and Alkaline > Hypersaline > Sediment... | reverse complement strand
TTGGCCGATGCTGTGGGCCCTTGGTTTTGTAACGGGGCACGTTGTTGCCATACCATTGACCGTAGGTGTTCTTTCGAAAGTGTTGTTAGTAAGGCCTTTGTATACGCTTGTATTTGCAGATCTTTCTTGGATGGAGTTTATCATAACATTTTGTAGTGGCATGGTGTTGTCTACTGCAATTTTCGGTTTAGTAAAAACACCAAAATCTTTAGTAAAATCGGCCAAAGAACTTTTATCTCGAGGATTTTCTAAAAAAGAATCAGAAGGTCAAGACACAAAAGAATCATTTTTTAAAAAAATTAATATATTTGAAACAGTATTGTTGCTTGTTGTTTTTATTGGATTTCTAACGCATTTTAAATTTTCAGTTTTGTCACAAATCTATCTTTTTATTTTTGCATTTATTTGTACGTATCAGATTGCGATTATCGCAGGAAAAATAGGATTAGCACCGATGGGCAAATTTGCAACGTTTGTTATGGTTCCCGCAATGTTTCTTTTCCCAATGCAAGATGCGCAGTTAAAAAATGTTCACATTATTTTGATTGCAGCATTTATTGGTATTTGTGGAGGTGTTGCGGCTGACATTTTATTTGGACGCAAAATTGCCCATCTTTCCAATATTTCTATTTCCAAAGTTAAGGCTTATCAGTATTTAGGTTTGGTTGTCAGTGCCTTATGTGCAGGAGTGGTGTTTTGGTTTTTAATTGATCATTTCCAGTTAGGCTCTGCGCAGCTTTTTGCGGTTCGCGCACAAAATAGATGGATGTTGATAAACACATTAAAAAATGCGACAACGTTTAACTATTATATTTTGATTTTAGGTGCCATTTTTGGATTTATTCTCTCTAAAATGAAAGTGAGCCCATTACTAGTTCTAGGCGGCCTTTTCATGCCAATTAATATTACCCTGGGCCTGGTGATTGGTGGCATTGGTGCATTGTTTGTAAAAAATAAAGAAGAAATGTATCCATTCTGGTCCGGCGTTTACGCTGCAGGTTCCATTTGGATGCTTCTCAGGGCAATAATGTAAGTAGTTTATCCTGAGTAGCTCTAAGCTTGGTTAAGAGCGTATCGAAGGGCTGCAGGTTCCATTTGGATGCTTCTCAGGGCAATAGTGTAAGTAGTTTATCCTGAGTAGCTCTAAGCTTGGTTAAGAGCGTATCGAAGGGCTGCAGGTTCCATTTGGATGCTTCTCAGGGCAATAGTGTAAAAACTTCACCTTGTCTGTATGTTGTGTCGACTTGTCCTTCGAAGCTTTAGCGTAGAAGGAAGGGCAGCAGGTTCTATCTGGATGCTTGTTTTTCTACATAATCTTCTAAAACGTTTATTATTTCCGATGCTTTTTTCACAGCTTTTATAGATTCTTTACTGCGAATATCATTTCGTATGTAATACCCTTTGAGTTCTTTAAAATATCTAATAGCTTGTCTTGCATCTTTTAGATTTTTTGGGTCGCATAAGCAACTAGCAAGATAAATTTTTGGATTTGTATCAGAATCAAAATATTGACTTGCTTTTCTTTTAAAGCAGTTACGAATACGACAAGCAGGCTCGTCTAGAGAACTACTTTCTCTTCTTGGTCTGACAGTATTTACTTCTGCGTCAGATGAAATATTTTCTGATGTGTTTATCTGAACATGATGATGTAGCATCTTAGAATTTGAAACTTTACTGTTTTTAGGGCAGCAGCCAAAGCAACAACAAAGAATCTTTTTAAGTCTGTTACACAGTTGCTTGCAGCAAACGGTGTTTTGAGAAAGAAAAGTAGAACAGATGAATAATGTGAAAAAGTAAGACTTTACTTTAAACATAGAGAAACCTCCTTTAGCTCTCGGTGATTAACTGATTTCAATTTAAGCATAATTATTATTTTGTCCTAATTGCAAGGGTATATCGTTATGTTTGTTTATTCAGGCTAATTAAAGATTTTATTATAAAGTGATAAAAATTTTTATATTTCTTAAAAAACCTGACCTGGAAAATGCCTTTCTTTCTTTAAAAAATTATTATTTTTATATAAAATATTCCATTTGAAATTATAGGGTGTTAAGATATTATCAGATAAGATTGAAATAGAAAGATGTGAGAAGGATAGGATTATGAAAAAAGTTTTTATGTTTTTTTTGATGTTATTTCTGGTGGTTTCAGCAATACGTTTGATGGTCACGTGAGGCAGCTTTTTTCATTGTTTCATCCTGCTTGCGCGGCATAGCCTACATCTTTGCTTTTTTCTAAGTTTTTTTGCATTGGTTGGCGGTGGCGTGAGTAGCTGCGAAGCTGCGTATTGAAGATTTACTCGATTCAGCCGTTTTTGTGAGAGGTTATCTGCAAAAGCGGTTTTTTTTTGCTCGAAGCATTATTGCGTTTACAAGCGTATATGAGCGAAGACGGGTTATATATTTTTGTTTATAACTTTTCCTGCCCTTCGATACAATGCTACGCATTTGCTCAGGATGAGCGGGAGAATTTTATGAGATAGGTTACACGTTTTTGTTTAGAACTTTTCCAGATGTTACGTTTAGTCTGTTTCCTGGTCTCATTTTGATGGTCAGGTTGTTTGAGCTATCAGACCCATCGCCAAAAATAATTGATTCATTTTCGGTTGTGCCGTCAGATGAGAGAGTAGCATTTCTTTGCAGTTCCAAAATACCTTTTGTCAGTTCAAGACCGTAACTTCCATGTAATGTTGCGCCGTTTAAAATAATTTGTGATGTGTTGTCTGTTAAGTTAAGAAGTTGGTTATTTGAAATTGAAGGATTATAATCAAAAGTGACATTATTGCCAAGAATCAGTTTTCCATTTTCTTTGATAAAGCTGGTTGTTGTGCTTTGGTAAGAAAAAGTTGTGTCAGGTCCTAGTATTTCAAAGTTTTCTGTTATATCTAATGTTCCTGTTGGTAATGTGTAATTATTTGCTTGAACCCAGGTTATGTTTTTCAGTTGTAAGTTACTTGTATTGTCTGTGCATTTTATATGATCCTCATTTGTAAGTTCGATTACAACATTCTGTAGGGCAAGTGTCGTATTGCTATCTATTGCTATGGTTGCTGTTGAAAGAAGTGTTATTGTTTTTCCGTTTCCATTGATGGATGAATTGCCACTAAATTTTATTTTGCAGTTTTGGATAAAGATATCTGAATGTAAAATCATAGTAAGATTATCAAACGTAAAATCTTTTGATGATGTCTCTGTGGATAGTTGTTTTATAGAAGGGCATAGTTCTAATGTATGGTTATTTCCGTTTATGTTGCCAAGATTTGCAACTGTTGTTTGATCGACAAATACTAAGTCTTTGGATAATGTTAATGTTCCAGCATTAAGATCTACTGCTCCTGATACTCCAAATGTGCTGCCAAATGTTGCGGTTGTTCCTGAATTATATAATTTAAATCCTCCCTCTAGGGCTGCAAAGCATGCGATGTTGTCTCCGTTATTCAGTGTTTGTTGTGCTGTAAATCTATCTAAAAAACTATCTGAACCAATTGTGATGGCTTTAATTTGACTGGCTGTTAAAATAAGTATCATTAAAATAAGTATTTTTTTATTCTTCATTTTTTTACCCTCTTTAAACATTTTTATCTATGACAATTCCGGATGTTATATTCAAGCATGCTGCAGGTGTATGTTGAATACTTATATTGTTCTCTTCATTTATTCCATCACCAAAGATAATAGCTTCTCCAGCTACGGTTCCCCCGTTTACTAGTGATGAGTTGTTATCTATCGCTAAAATTCCTTTTGTAAGTTGCAATCCTGTTGAAGTTGTTTGTAATGTTGCGCCGTTAAGAACCAGCTGAGATGTTGAGGCATTTAACTGAATTAAATCATTTGATGCTGTTGGTGGATCATAGTAAAGTGTTGTATCATCTTGTAAGATTAATTTGCTGTTTTCACAAATTGTTGTTTGTCCAGAGGTTTGGTAAGAAAATGTGTAACTTTGTCCATATATTTCGCAACAATCTTTTATATCAAGCGTACCGTTATTGATACTAAAGTCGTTTTCTAAGATCCAGGTTACATTCTGTAAAGTGACTGTTGATGTGTTATCGGTCAGCAGAATATTATTATTTTGTATTCCCGTAATAATAATATTTTTAAGGAGTAGGCTTGAGTTGCTTCCTACAGCTATTATTCCTGTTGGATCTAAAGATAAAATATGATCTTGTCCGATAATTGATGATTCACCCTTAAATGTGATGGTCGAATATTTTAGGGATATATCACTATTTAAAAATATATTGAGATTTGTGATATCGAAGTTTCCGGAATTTTCGCTTAAGCAGTTAGGGCAACTGTAAATGTATAAACTTTGATTACTACTTGCTTGAGCAACATAGGCTCCATTATGAGACCATTTTAGGCACCACATGTAATATCCAATTTCAAAGTCAGTCATTAGGTTGAGTGAATAATCGCTAGAATCAAAATAATAACATTGGACCTCTTTGCCCGCGGCATCTGAGTCTCTTCCTGCAATCAAACAATTGCTTGTAGGGCTCCAATCTAGTGCTCTTACATAATCATCGACAGTCTTTGTTGCTCTTTGTGTGAGAATTGATAAGTCAGGGTCGAATTCATAAATTCTAAGACCGTCTGCTCCGTAGTAAATTGCTAGACCAACGGCTAGAAATTGTGGGGAGATTTTACTCCAAGCAACGGATAAAACGGAATAACACAAATTTTTAGCACAATCAAAAGATAATGTTTCTGTTTCTTGATTAAAGGCAAGGACCAAAAGTTCATTTACAGCGTAGGAGCTTAACCCAATTGCCAAATAAGTTCCGTCGTTGTTCCAGCAAAGAGCCCTGGACGAAACTGCTGCATCGGTATTGTATGTGGCAACGGGTGTTGCATTAATATTGCCTTGAGCATCAACTTCGTAGATTGCTATCTCTTGTGTGCTTGTAGATTTGCCAACGGCTATAAAATTACCGCTTGGATGCCAGTCTATCGCATATCCACTAGCAAATAAGTCTATTCCGCTTTTAAATGTCAGTGCGCCTGTAGTAGGATTCACCTCATATACAAAGAAATCATTCCCTGTTCTGCTTGATGTAATGGCTGCTAAAAGATGCTTTGATGGATGCCAACTTATATCTCCTACACTTGCGTTGCTCAACAATTCAGAGTCCTTAAACGTCAATGTGGGGTTATTGAAAGCGTATATTTTTAGGTTGTTGTAGGAAGAGTTTGCAAGGCCAATAGCGACGAATGTGTCATCATACGACCAATCACAACTGTAAACAATGCTTGATTGTGCAGAATTTGTAAGCTGCGAAATGTTACATGCTGCGGAACCATTATTAGAAGTTGATTCAGGAATATTTGTTATATTGGAGGATAGTTCAAGTTTGTGATTATTGCCAATAATATCTCCCAAGGTTTGAATAATGGATGTTTCATTGAAAATGAGATTGTTGTCAAGAGAGAGTGTTCCCTTTTCAAGTGCAACAGTTCCGGAAACTGGAAATGTACTGTCAAAGGTTGCGGTTGTCGATGAGGTAGCTAGTCTAAATCCACCTGCAAGAGATGCAAAACATGCAATTCTATCGCCATTGTTTAATATTTGTTGAGTTGAAAATTTATCTACAGATGAGTCCGAGCCAATTGTGATGCATTGTGTATAATTTGTGAATAAAGATATAAAAAATATAAAAATAATCTTAAGAATTTTTTGCTTCATAATTTTCCTTTTTTGTAATCCTAAATTACATAACATATACTATATTTTTTGCTTAAGTTGAAATTTGAGTTGAAATTAATACAATCAGATGTTATGTTCGTTTTGTATTTATAAGTAGTATTGTAAGCATAAAAAGAGAGAAGTATTTGTGATGAGCAAAAGAATCTTGTCTTTACTTTTTTTTATTTCAATTTTTTCTTTTAATAATACATTGTTTTCTACAGTCAAAGGTTCCGAATCGGCTGTATCCATAGAGCCTGCATATACGTTTCCGGCAGCAGATTCTGATAACAAAATGCTTGGCTTTGGCTGGTTTAAAAATGGATTTTCTTTGGAGGATAATACCACAACATGCACATTTGATTCAGTATATCCAGTTTCTGGAAGTGTTGATCTTAATGGCGGAACGCTTTATCTTTTACAAGACTTAATTTTTAAAAATGTGACGACCATTACAGGTCTTGGGGCTATCTGGGGCAATCATTATTTTCTTGATTTTTGTTCTAGTATAAATCAGTTGCCGGCTGAGGCAGCAGAATTTAAGGACATTACTCTTGGTTTAAATGCTGATCTTGTGCTTACTGATACGGTAACGCTAAAAGGTAGCTGCAAAATTATTGGTAATGGTTGGGATATTGACTTAGGAGCAAGTGGTTGCATTATTGTTGATGCAAATGCACAAGCACATTTTTCTAATATTACTATACGTGGGGTAACATCTGAGAATTTTATTGTGACAGATGATACATCTGAACTTATATTAGAAAATGCAAAGTGGGTGCAGAGCGATCATTACAATTTTGCCCAAGGCAATATTTTATTTCTCAATGAAGTTGATCTTATCGGTTCTTATACGTTTCATTATGACAGTAATCTTACAAGTACCATTGATTATCATACGGTGTTGTCTATAACAGAAGGTATGATTTTTAAGGCTGGAAAAAAAAGCTCTATTAACGATGTAGATCCTTTGTATTTTGAGGATGAAACTTCAGTTTTAAAATTTGATAGTTGTTCTTTTATTGTAACAAGCTCTGGCATGTGCCTAACTCGAGGGAAAATAGAGCTTGATAGGAATGTTGATTTAGAGATTGTAGGAACCACAACATCTACAGGATTAGTATTGGGTAGCGGTGTTGAATCAGAAGATATAATTTTACACCTGAGTTCAGGAGCATGTTTAAGTTTTAGGTCTGGCCAATTGGTGTACAATAACTATAAAAGTGATAGGCTTGAGGCTTTATCCGAAACAGCTCGAGTTGTTCGTTATGGGGATTCAAAAATTCATGTAGCAAGAGATTGGGTTTTTCCTTCTATGTTTGTGAGAGTTGCTTCGGGAATTCCAGAGACAACTTTTGCAGAAGGGGCTATTTCTACCTATGAAAATGCGAAGTTGCAGTTAGGACCTTTTGAATATGATTTTTCTGGAGATCAAAGTGGTTATCACTTTTTGAGAGGGAATGATTTTATAAATCTTTCTAAAGGGGTTTTTCCCTATCCTTTGTTTGTTGTTGGTTCAGGTAATAATATTTATGGAAATGGTAATATTGGTGGCCCTGTAAGCTTGCAGAACAGTGGCGCTGAGTTGTCGTTTAATTTAAATGGTTTGGTAGTTAATGATGTAGCATTGAGTGGTGGAAAAGTAACTCTTGGCAGAGATCTTGAATTAGGAGCAGATGCCGTTTTTACTTCTTCTGGAACAGTTGATTTGTCAATGTACAATTTTAATATAGGCGGTTTGGATTCAAGTTGGACGTCTACAATTTTATGGCAAAATAGTGGCGGTGGTATTTCGTTAAACTCCAGAGTTTGCTTGTTAGGGCAATGGGAGTTTGATAATTCGTGTATTATCACTGGTAATGGCCATACTATTAGCATGGATGGTGCTGGACATATTATTGTAAAAGATGGTGTTTGTCTAACGTTGCGAGATATTGTTTTGCACACTGTTTCGCAAAATGATATTCAACTCGAGACCGATGACAGTTGCATTATTTTAGATAACGTTATTTGGCTACAAGATTCAGATGTAATGTTCGATACAGGAAGCATCACGTTTTTGAATGATGTTGATTTTAGAGGTTCTTATTCTTTTGTGTATGATAGTTTTAGAACAAGCACAATAGCTGCGAATTCTAAATGGAAAATTACAAAAGAAATGGCCTTGAGAATTGGAAAAAAGGAAAATGAAGGTTCTGTAGAGCCTCTTTACTTTGAAAATAACGCGTCAACATTGCGGCTTGATGATTGTACTTTTATTGTTACCGGTTCTGGTATGCAAATATTGCGTGGTAAAGTTGAAATGAATGGGGAAGTTAATATGGACGTTGTTGGGACAACGACATCCAACGGTCTTATTCTTGGTTCAGGTGTTGAAGCTGAAGATGCAAAAATTAAAGTTTTTCCTGGGGCAGCTCTTTCTTTTAGAACTGGGATGTTGACATACAATAATACAAACCCTAACGGAATTGTTGCGTTGTCAGAAAGTGCCCGTTTTATTTGTTATGGACCATCCAAGACACACATTGCAAGAGATTGCACATTTCCTGAGATGGTTCTTAGATTGACAAACGGGGTAGCAGAAACAACACTTTCTGAGGGGGTAGATTTTGCTTACAACAATACACACATGGTGCTTGACATTGTAGAATTTGATTTTACCGGTAAGCAATACTGTACAACGGTGTTCAATCTAGAAGGTGGTTGCTTACTGTATTTAACAAAGGGTAATTTTATATTGCCGATTGTAGTAGCAGGACCATACAATTATATATGGGGTACTGGAAATATTTCAGGCCCGATAACCCTATATGATAGTGGGACATATTTAACGTGTGATTTGACAGGGCTTTTTTGGGGAGGAATTACGCTTAATGACAGTGTTTTAGAATTAGGTGGAGATTTAACCTTAGGGGGTGACTGTACAATAGATGGAGATGGTCAGGTTTGCCTTATGCGATACAACGTTATTTTGGGTGGGCAAGACTCTATCTGGACAAGTACGCTTGATTGGCATAGTAACGGGCAATTTGTTTGTCCTTATGGTTTTCCAAGAGGTATTGATCTTAATTCTAAAATGAGTTTATCTGGAAAGTGGAACATTCAGGACGAGTGCATGATTAACGGTAATGGCCATATGCTTGATCTTGGTGAAAATGGGGCGATAGAAGTACAAGAAGGGGTAGAGCTTACCATCAGAAATGCTATTTTGCATACAGCAGGTGAAAATAATATCTATTGTTTGGAAGATAACTGTTCAATTGTTTTGGATAATGTAACCTGGGTGCAGGATTCGCATACAACGTTTACAAAAGGTAGCATTCGATTTGAAAATGAAGTTGACTTTATTGGTTCTTATTCATTCGTTTATGAAAGTTCTCAAACGAGTACTATTGTTTCTAATTCACATTGGACGATTACAGATGGTATGTGTTTGCGAATAGGGCGAAAAGAAGCTGAAAATTGTGTGGAACCTCTTTATTTTGAAGATAGTTCGTCAGTGTGGAGATTTGATAATGGCTCTCTGATTGTTACTGGTTCTGGCATTCAAATTTTGCGTGGTACTACTGAGATGTATGGAGACGTTATCTTAGATATTATGGGGACAACAACATCAAATGGCCTTACAATAGGATCGGGTGTTTTGGCCGAAGATGCTATCGTTAAAGTTTTTCCAAGTGCTGCAGTCTATTTTAGAACTGGAATATTGGTATACAAAAATGCAACTCCGGATAAAATTATTGCATTATCAGAAAGTGCGAGATTTATTTGTTATGGGCCATCTATTACTCATATTTCTACTAATTGTACATTTCCTGAAATGATTCTCAAGATGACTGCAGGAATTCCGGAAACAATTATTGAAGATGGCGCAAGCTTTAATTACAATAATACACATTTTATATTGTTTAATTCAGCATTTAATTTTACGGGTAAGCAATACGTTACAACGATGTTTAATCTTGAGGGAGATGATTTACTGTTCATGTCAAAAGGTAATTTTATATTGCCTATTGCGGTAGCTGGTTCAGGGAATCAAGTCTGGGGCACAGGTAATATTGCTGCTCCGATATTTATGCAGGATAGTGACGCAGAGGTAACATTTGATCTCAATGGAAATATAGAAACTTCTGTGACCATGAATGGTGGAAAAATAATACTAAACAAAGATATAAAACTAACTCGAGGGGTTTTGTTTGCAGGTCAAGGCAAGGTGGATTTAACTGGTTGTAAGTTATCCTTAGGGCACGACGATTTAACATGGACAGGCGATATACTCTGGGATGGTGGCACTGAAGGATCTATTGATATCAGATCAAAAATTGATTTACTTGGTACATGGACATTTTCAGGGGAAAGTATTATCGATGGCCATGGAAACGCAATAGATCTTTCTAGTAACGGAAACATTGTTTTAGATGAGGGAGCCAAAATAATTTTACGTGATGTAAAAGTTTCTGGAATATCTGGAAACAATGTGCGGTGCTTGGATGATGATGGGGTAATAATTTTGGATGATGTTACCTGGATTCAAGATGGTAATTATTCATTTACAACAGGTGCATTGAAAATTAAAAACAATGTGAAAATAGAAGGTCCGTATGAATTTGTCTATGAGTCTCAAAAGACAAGTACCATTTTACAGGATTCACATTTGAAGTTTGGTATTGGCTCAACATTTGATTATAATCCAACTGCTGGGGCAAAAGATTTAATTGAATTTTATGATGATACTTCTTATTTGTATTTTCACAGTGCTTATTTGCATACAAATACTACTGGTATGAACATTGAAAAAGGAAACCTTGTTGCAAAAGGAAGCTGTGATTTTTCATCAGACATTTTATTGTTAGATGATGATACCATCGTAAGTGAGGGAATAACAATAGGAAGCGGATCAGAGAGTGATGATTGTGTTCTTAAGATAGCGTTGGGTTCAATACTTAATGTTTCTGCAGGTACCTTGACGTACAATAATGTTTCTGCGTTATCTTTAATTATGGAAAGTCAGGTTTCAACGTTAAAAATTTTATCTGGAGCAGAATTTATTTTAAGTCAGGATTTAAACTTGGTAGACGGTCGGTTATCTATTTGTGAAGGAGCATTTATTGACTTAGCTGATGGAAAAAATGTTGTTGGTTCAATATCTTTTATAGAGTAATAAGATGAGTAGTAAAAGACTAATTGTTTTGATTTTAATGTTTTTAAGCTGTAGGTTGTTTGGCATTACTGTTGGCTCAGATACGTCATCTTCTAAGCAAAAAAAAATATTTTTTCAGGCTTCTGATGACAATAATCAGTTAATTGGGTTTACTGTTTTTGAAGGTGGTTTTTCTTTCGAAAATTCTAGTACAACCTGTGTTTTTAACGCTTTTTTTCCTATTTCTGGAAGTATAGCTCTGAATGGTGGGACCCTATTTTTAGCTCGTGATACTATTTTTAATAACCCCTTTAGGATAGGCGCTGGAAAAATTGATGCTAATTTTTATTCTATAAAATTTCCATCGAATGTATCGAATATAAGTTTGCCTTCGCAAAATCACACTGGGGTACTTTCATTTGTAGATGAAGCAACTATAGGAGACGATGTTTACGACATTTCTTGGTCTCATGATGATAAATATGTTGCTGTTGCGTGTGATAGTTTTGGCGGAAGTGAGTTGCAGGTTTTTTATTTTGATGGTACAGAACTTACACTCAAAGATTCCTATAATTTTGGTTATGTTGTAGATTACACAGTTGATTGGCATCCTTCTGACTACTATCTTGCAGTAGGAATATCAAGTGGGGATGAATTGTTGACGTTTTCTTTCAATCCAGAAACAGAGGTGCTTGCGCAGGTTGATACAAAAAATACAGGAAAAATTTATAGTGTAGCGTGGTCCCCTGACGGACAGTTGCTTGCTGCTGGGAGATACAATCAAAATGATGTTCAGGTTTATGAGGTAGAAGATGGAGTTTTAGGTTATTTGCATACTTGTACACTGTATACAGGAGCAGAAAGCTTGAGCACAAATTTTGTACAAAGAAAAGGTTTAACTTGGCATTCTTCCGGAAATTACTTGGCTACAACTTTTTATGCGTCTGCAGGAGGAAAGAAATATTGTATCAAGGTATTCAGTTATAATGGTTCCTATTTTACGGATAGTGGGTACTTTGAAAATAGTGATTATATCAGAGCAATAGATTTTAAGCCGGAAAGTTCATTGCTAGTTGCAGGATTTTATAGAGGGAGTCAAAGATTAAGACTGTATTATCATAATCCTTCAAGTGGAACAATAACAGAATTGGGGGAGCCTACAGTAAAAAGTAAGGCTTTTGAAATAAGTGAGCTTACTGAGATCTCTTTAGTGCAGGAAAGTCGGGCAGTTTATGATGTTGAGTGGAGTGGTAGTTTGTTTGCTTATCTGGTTAGTAAATCTAATTCGGATTATGAGTTAAAGATTTGTAGTATTGATAGTTCCGATAATGCATTATATGTTGTTTCAGGATACAATTATACGTCAAATTTAAACACGTTGTCTTGGTCAAATTCTGGAAATTATATTGCCACAGGTGGACCCACAGATAAGCTGATTATTCTGGAATTTTTGTCAAAGCCTCTTATTTTTAAAGATGCAAAGTTATATTTTGATTCAGATGTGCTCTTAACCGGAAGTATCATATTTGAAGGATCATGTATTTTAAATTGTGGAAGAAATATTTTAGATATTTCAAGTGATGCATGTATAACGGTTACAGATGGAGCTACTTTATTACTTGAAGATGTAGTCATAAAAGGGTTAGCAACAGATAACATAAAATGCACTGATGATGATGGAATAATACAATTGGATGATGTTATTTGGGTCCAAGAAGATGATTTTAACTTTTCCAACGGCGCTCTAAAGTTTAAAAATGATGTCAAAATGATGGGCGATTATATTTTTGCGTATCAGACAATAAAAACGAGTACTTTATTATCTCGTTCAACATTGGCATTGGATGTCGGTTTTACTTTTAGTTACAATCCCACCTGTACGTCAAAAGATCTTATAGAGATGACAGATAACACTTCTCTATTGTTGTTAAATGGCGCAACATTGCATACTACTGTTACGGGCATGCAATTGACAAAGGGGAAGTTAAGAGTTTTGAGAGACTCCTTTTTATCTTCCGAGGTTACCTCTGTATCAGATGGTGAAGGTAAGCCTGTTCGTATAGATGAGGGGATAACTTTTGGCGCGGATGATGCCGATTATGATTTATCATGTGATATTTTAAGTGGTGTTACATTGTATTGCTTGCAGGGATCTTTAAATTACAAAAATATTTCAAGTTCCTCGTGGCAAATGAATAATTTTACTTCTGTTTTACATATGTATTCAAGTGCACAATTGAATGTATACCAAAACTTAAATTTAGGTAATGGATCTCTGTTTTTAGGTGACAATGCAATTATAGGAAGAGCTATAGGCAAAGATATAACAGGTTCACTGAGACCTCAGGGGACGTTGCTATACACAAATGTTTGATGTATTTATTTTTTACTTGTGAGACAAACATGTTTAGTAAATTAAGTAAAGTTGTTATATTCCCTTTTTATTTTTTGTTTTTTTACAGATGCTTGATTTGCGTAGACATTGGTTCAGATAGCTTTGTTGACAGGTTTACTTCTCAACAAAGCTTAAACAATGGAGATAGGATAGCAGGATTTGCTTGTTTGCTTGGAGGTTTTAAATTAAATAATTCTTCAGTTTCGGCAACGTTTGATTCTTTTTTTCCGGTGATAGGAGATATAGAGCTTGAGGGTGGAACACTATCTTTGAGCCGTGATTTTATTTTACATGATGTTTCGGCTATAAAAACGTTGGGGAATATAAACGGAAGTAATTATATTATTGAGTTACCGTCTTCTATTAAAATTCTTCCTGAGCAATCAATAGAAACGAGTTCATGCGGAGCAGAGGTTTGTAATGTTTCTTATGTTACAGATTGTTTGCAGTTTAATTATGTGCAATGTTGTGATTGGTCGTATGATGATAAATTTATTGCTGTTGGAATGGCTTCTTGTGCTGGTAATCATACATTGAAAATATATGAGTTTGATGGTGCTACCCTTACTTTCAAAGACTCTGAGAGTTTAGATTATTATTCTGTAGAATCTCTTAGCTGGCATCCATCAAGCAATTTATTGGCTGTTGGTAGGGATTATGCTGGGGTTGGTAACAAAGAACTTTTAATATATGAGGTAAATCAGACAACAGGGGCTTTAACCTTTGTTAGTGGTGTTGATGTTAATGCTACACCTTGTGCATTTGATTGGCATCCAACTGCTAATTGGCTTGCTGTTAGTCAGGACAAAAGTGGCCAAGATCTAGCAATTTATAGAGTTGATTCTCAAGGAAATATTACGACCAATCCTATCGCAGAGTACGATGCAGATGAGTATCCAAGAGATAGAACTTTGGCTTGGAATAATAGCGGTGAATATTTGGCAATTGGATTACTGTCAACAGCTGCAAATGAACTTTTGATTTTCTCATTTAATCCAGATACAGAAATTCTCTCACTCGATTGTTCAAAAAATTTGGGTTATACAGTTTCTGGGGTCTCCTGGAGTAAAGTGTCCCCTAATTTTTTGGCTATTGGTGTGGAAGTGGTATGTGGAGAAATGCTTAAAATTTACGAATTTGATTCAAGTTCTTCAACTCTTACGCAAAGAGCAGCAAAGTCTGATTTGGGTGATTATGTCTATACAGTTGATTGGCATCCAAGTAGCAATTGTTTGGCTGTTGGTCGTGACTATGTTCCTATAGGTCACGATTTTCGTATTTATTATTTTAACCCTGAAGATTATTCTTTGGAGGAAATAACTGGCTTTAGCCTTCCAAATGATGTAAGAAGTTTGAAATGGTCTAAAAATGGAAGTTATATTACTCATGGTTGTGATAATTACAAATTTTATGTTTACAGTGCTTCCAACTGTGATAACGAAGTTTTTGCAAATTTTGAATTTACTGACTTGAATATATTTTTGAATGGGGATGTTTCTTTAAATAGCTCTAAGATAACATTTGCGGGTGAATCATTGATAAGCGGTAAAGGAAATACGTTAGATTTAAGTGGGACATCAACTATTGTTGTTGGTAGCAATGCAAGTTTATGTTTGAAGGATATTTCCATAGAGGGTCTTACTGAAGCAAGTATATATTGCACGGATAATACGAGTACGCTTTCGGTTGATAATTGTAAATGGATTATGGGGAATGATTATATTTTTGAAGCAGGGCACTTAGAGATTTTAAATGATTTTTATATTATTGGAGATGGATATAATTTTGTGTATCAAACAGATCAGCAAAGTGTTGTTTCATCAAATTCTAGAATTATTTTAGATGCAAATGTTACATTTAGTTATGCTCCTTTAGTTGAAAACAGAGATCTTATAAGTTTATATGATGATACGTCAGATTTTATTTTACGTGGTGCAACATTGTTTTCTACAACAACAGGTTTGCGGTTAACGAAAGGCAATTTAATAGTTGAAAGAAAATCGTTTGTATCATGCGATGGAACAAAGCATGCCGAAAGTGTATGTTTTGGGGATGGAGCAAGTGCTTTAAATGATTTGAATATTGAGACAGTAGGGGCGGCGAATTTAGAAATTTTGAACGGATACATTGTATATGATAATGTATCAGGCTAAATTAACCTAGGAGGAAGCGATGGAAAAAAGAGAGAGTTTAAGGATTTTTCAGAAAAAATTTTATTACTTTTTATCTGTTTTTTTGTTTTTTTTAAGTTTTTGCTCTTATTGTGGATTTAATTTTGATAGTCGATATTCCACAATAAAAGTTTCTTCAGGGGCAACATTTTCTTTAAGTAATCCCATTGCAAATTTTAATGGAACGTTAATTAAGGAATCTGGTGCAACAATAACAGGATCAAGCATAACATTTGCCGATGGAATTATTCAGGATGCAGGCAATTCGATTTTGTTGTCTGGAGTATTTGATCCTGCAGGAACGGTTTATCTTTCTGGAGATGATACATTTAGAGCTGAACCAGGAATAATTTTGCAGGCAGTTTCTGTGAGTGGAAGTAATAATAAGATTGAGGGAAAACCTATTTTGCAAAGTGCTATTACTTTGCAGGATGGGAGCACAACGCTGATTTTAGCGGTGCAGAGTGCTTTGAATCAAAATATCATTCTTAATGGTGGAACGCTTGAATTAAAAAATGATCTTTCTTTTTCTTCTGATAAAAATGTAAGTGGAAATGGAGCAATAACCGGTAATGGATGCAAATTTTCAACGGGAAACAAACCATTAACATGGGCGAGCACAATAACATGGAACAGTGATGTAAATCTTCAAATAAATTCACCTTATGTAAATTTTACGGGATCTTTTACTTTTAATGGTACTTCAGAAATTAATGGTAACGGTAATGTTATTGATTTAGCATCAGGAGGTTCTATAACGGTTGGAAGTGGAGCAACATTATATTTGTCAGATGTTGTCATAAAAGGGTTAGGTTCAGGTGGTGGTAGTATTATTTTTGGGAATGATAGTTCAAAATTAAGAATGAGTAATGTCACTATAGAATTGGTTGGTGATGTTTCAACAACTCAAGGTGATATTTACATTGATGGGACTTCAACGTGGATAATAAAAAATCATACGTGGACAATTAACAGTTCAGGGGCTTTAACGATAGATGGTGTAACACTTTGGAAAGATGCGGCTGGTCAATCCTCAATTGGAAGTATAACCTTTGGGGTTCCTGAGGGTAATTTCTTGTCATTAATTTCTAGTGGTACGATAAAAAATGTTGATTTTGCAGGTTCAGTTTCAGTAGATACTAGTGGCTTGCAATCTCAAATAGATGATAATTCAACTTCGCTTGGTACACATTCAACATCATTAGCAGCGCATTCAACTTCACTTGGTACGCATTCTACATCGTTAAGTGGGCATAGCACTTCTTTGTCAGGTCATTCTACGTCATTAGCAGGACACTCTACATCGTTGGGAACGCATGCGACATCATTGGGAGCACATGCTGGTTCTTTAAGTGTACATTCAACGTCACTTGCAGGTCATTCGACTTCTTTGGCTTCGCATAAAACAGATATCGATAATTTAAAGACAAGTACGGGAGAGCTAAAAACATTAATTGATACAAATATAAGTTCGTTAAGTGATCATGATACATCGCTTGAAGCGCATTCTACATCTTTAGGCCAACATGCAACTTCGTTATCAGGACATTCAACATCATTAGCAGCGCATTCAACTTCATTGGCTTCGCATTCTACATCGTTAAGTGGGCATAGCACTTCTTTGTCAGGTCATTCTACGTCATTAGCAGGACACTCTACATCATTGGGAGCACATGCTGGTTCTTTAAGTGGACATTCAACATCACTTGCAGGTCATTCGACTTCTTTGGCTTCGCATAAAACAGACATTGATAATTTAAAGACAAGTACGGGAGAGTTAAAAATATTAATTGATACAAATATAAGTTCGTTAAGTGCTCATGATACATCGCTTGAAGCGCATTCTACATCTTTAGGTCAACATGCAACTTCGTTATCAGGTCATTCGACATCATTATCAGAA
>Ga0180433_10005400_pt1 | contig 17294 bp, 11 predicted proteins | sample SS_ome_8_FD_132980 | JGI IMG/M metagenome (GOLD analysis project Ga0180433, IMG submission 132980) | Hypersaline lake sediment archaeal communities from the Salton Sea, California, USA - SS_1_D_1 metaG | ecosystem: Environmental > Aquatic > Non-marine Saline and Alkaline > Hypersaline >... | reverse complement strand
GATGTTGTAGATACTAATTTTATTTCATTTTCGGATATAGCAGATGTAAAAAATCTTGAAGATTGTATATCAAAAGCTGAAAAATATGGAAATTTATGTTCCGAAAATAATAATGGAAATAATAAATGTACATATGTAGCATATAAAAATGGTGAGTTAGATGATAATGGTGAGTTAGATGATTTATATAATGATGCAAATAATATGTATGATAAAGCACAAAATTGTAATTCTGCTTCAGAAAAAAAAAAGTATATGAATGAAAGTTTACAAAAATTTTTAAAAATATGGTTAAATTATACACCAAATGAAAGAAATAATCAATTAGATACAAGTTCTCGTGAAACTTTTTTAGAAAATCGCGCAGGATGGATTGAAAATAATAGTAATTATAAAAAACTTTTTATTGATAGTAAAGATAAACCTCAAGAACCTATTTTATTAAAAAATATTTGTTGGATAGGTGGTAAAAATGTAACAAAAAATAAGTATGTAGAATTTGTTAATTTTGATAATGAAAATAATAAAAAAGAATCAAATGAAAATAATAAAAAAGAATTAAATGAAGATAGATTATCTTCGTCAAATATAAATAAAAATATAAAATGTAAATATGGGTTATATAATGTTCCTGGTACAGAAGGTGAAACTATGCCCGACCGTATTCTTAAATTTTATCAACAAAATGTACATGAAAAAACAAAATTAGCAGAGAAAGCTACTAAAGAAGCCAATGTAGCAAAAACAATGTATAATTATACAGCTAATAGAGAAAATGCAGAATTACCTTTGTTTGATTATTTAAATAGTGCTAAAAAACAAACAGAAAAAGCAATTTTACAGACGGAAATGCAAGAACCAATAAAAGAAATAGATAATAAATTTTTAAATTTAAAAGAAAAAAACAAATATATAGATATTATTAATAAACTTTCAAATACTAGTCGTATAGCTATTAATAGAAATATTGATTTTGTAAAAGATAAAAAACAAATTGCACAAAAAATGGATTCAGATTTACAAGCTTTAAATTGGAGTTTAGAAGAGAGTGAAAAAAAAGAAATATTACAAAATAAAATAACAACTACTCTCGGAATAATTATTATGTTATTTGCAGGTTTATGTGTTGGTTTAATAGTTTATTATTTAATTGGTAATAATAAAAAACTTAATAAAATTAAACTTAATAGTAATAAAAATATTTTAAATGATTTATTTGGTTTTAATAAATCAGGAAAAGTAACTTCTTCAAATAAAAAAGCTATTACCGATCTTTTTTCATAAACTCTTTTATTTCTATATTAAGATTATTTTGTAAATTACTATGATCTTTAAAATAACTATTATCATCTTTTCTCAAATAAAAAAGAATATTTTCATATCTTCTATCATATGAAGTATTTTTACAATTTTTAATTCCTTTATATAATAAAAAAACAGATGTTGAAAACAAAATAAATGAACAAATATACATAATTATATTATGAATATATAAATATTCTTTATATATCTATTTTATGAAAAATATTATAAATTTACAAAGAATATTATATTTAGTTTTCTTAAATTTTAAATAATTTAAGAAAAAATATAATATAAAGAATACAAAGAATATTAAGTAAATAATTTTAAATAAAGTATATGTAAATGAGTATAAAAGATTTTATTCCAGGAACTATTGGGTCAATATTTAATGTATATATAGGTCATCCATTTGATACAATCAAAGTAAGAATGCAAGATATAAATAGTTTATATAATTCACCCATGAATTGTTTATATAATACTATAAAAAATGAAGGTATAAAAGGATTGTACAAAGGTTCTACTTATTCATTATACGCGACAATGGCTGAGAATTCTGTTGTATTTGGTATAAATGGATATCTGAAAAAATATGTGTATGAAAAAAAATCATTGTCATTTGGTCAAGAAATGGTTATTGGTTCATTATCTGGACTAGGTGGAACAATAGTGTCTTGTCCTTTTGAAACGATAAAGTGTAATATTCAAGTAAATTCAGGACAAACTTTTTATGATATTTGTAATAAGAATAAAATATCAAGATTATATAGGGGATTTTATGCAACATGTTTTAGAAATATTCCATTTTACATATTCTTTTTCCCATTTTATACAAAAATTAAAGATAACATAATGAAGTATGTAAATGGTTATAACATAAGTGTATCAGCCTTTTCGGGAGGACTAGGGAGTGCTATAACATGGTGTATAGTATACCCATTAGATGTTATAAAATGTAATCAACAGATATCAGAACAAAATAATTCAATTTTACAAACAACAAAGAGATTATGGAAGATTAATGGAATAAGGTCATTCTATGTAGGTTTTATTCCAACATTCGTTAGGTCATTCCCAGCAAATGCAGGGTTATTAATGGGTGTTGAAATAACAAATAATATATTGTGTATAAATTAATTTATAGTTGATATAAATAAATTTATAACATTTTTTATAAAATTACTATATATTCATAATTAAATTTTATTTTTTTAATAATAAGCATTTTCATCTCTTTTACGGTAACCATAGATTTTATTATCACAAATAGAACCTTTATTGTTAATTTTTTTAGAAATATATTTCTTGAAGTCTTTCAAACACATTGGTTTTTTTGAAATTCCATTATCATCAACCCAATCTTTAAAGGTATCATATAATTCTTTAATAGAAACATAATTTTCTTCACTGTCTTCAATAAGAGAATCAGAAATAAACTCATTATAAGCATCACATTCTTTAATGTATTGCATTGTAAATTTAGAAACTTCTTCAGGTGGATTTAAACCTTCTTCTTGATAAATATAAAAATAATCAACTAAAAGTGAAGACAATGTATTTCCCCATTTTTTAATTTTACTTGATAATGTCTTATCTCTCTCAAATTCGTTTGGCCCCGATGGATTCTCTACAAATTTAGCTTTATGCTCGGACATAGTAGCGCGCCGTTGTGCGCCTTCATCATGTGGAGGAATTGTCGGGATATCATTACATAGTATAGTAATAGAAAATTGTGGAATAAACTCTATCATGTCTTTATATAAACCTCTAGCTTGAATAGGATCACCACCGGTAAACTTTTTAAGTAATCCAATATTTAATTTTGCATTATCTTCAGGTTCATCAACATAAGCTATTCTCTTTCCTCTTGCTCGTGCAACTTCAGGTGAAGCAGCACTTGAGAGAGATAATTTACCTATAAATAATGTTACTGGAAAACCAAAAACATACTCACCACAAGCTTCAGCACAAGCATCTCTCCATTTACTTTTTCCATTTCCACCAGCACCTACATGTGTATAAAACCTTTCTTCAAAATTAGTCCCATGTAACATAAGAGCTCTTTCTTTTAGAGCATAATGTGCCATTTCATCTGTTAAATATATTTGTTTTACGAAAGTCATAATTTCATTATATTCTTTTGTTTCTTTGTAATTATAATTATATCTTGTTTTAGTTGAAAGAGTAATATAATCATCTGGTCTACCTTCTCTAAAAATTCTTTTATCAAGGTCAACCACACCATTTTCAAAACCTAACAATTCATGTCTTTCATCAAGTTTATCTTCAAAATTTTCTTGATAAAAAGCTTCTTTTGCTTCACTCAATAATGAATTTTTATAACCATTGGTTTTTAATTTAAGAATAACTTCATCACATATAGAAGCCATACCTAACCATTCTTCTGAAGATAGTTCTTCTGTCATTTCATCATTCTCAAATTCATATTTTAAATTTTCTGGAAGTTCATCATCTATAGAATATTCTGCCATTTCATTACAAAATTCACGAAATCTAACATATTCCAATGCTAATTCTTTTGAAATCTTTTTTCTCAAACCTACACCTGATTCTATTTCATGCCATCTATGTTTCCTAAATTCATACCAAATATTATTTTTTAATGAAACACATACATATTGTGATTCATACAATAAAAATAATGTTTTTGTTACATCAACATGTGTTGTATTAAGTCCACCTTTCATAAGATATTTTCTAATTTCATTACGTATAAAAGAAGTATATTCTTTTGGACTGTCTTTAGATGCCCAAAATTTTAATGTTGCTAATGAAAGAGGACCTTCTTTTGGTATTGCTTCCCATTCTAATTTACAATGTTCTTCTGTAAATTTTTCAAATTTTTCACTGAATTCTACCCAGATATTATAATAATTATTATAATTTGGTGATAAAAATTTTAAACATTCACCAACTTCTTTCCATAAGGATTTATTGGTTCCACGTCTTTCTGATAATAATCCAACTAATTGTTTTATTTTTTCAGTCATTTTATTATCACAATTATCAGGATTATCAGCTTCAATTATCTCGATAGGTTTAACTTTTTTCTTTGTTTTTTTCTTTTTATCTGATGTTGTTGATGATTCATCATCTTTTTTTACATCTATTTTATCATTATTTTCTTTATCATTATCACATTCAGAGGGGTGAAGAAATTGTTCATTTAAGAATGAAGTTAATACTTTTTGTTTAGGAATAGCATGTTTTGTTGTTGTTCTCCAAAAACTAAGATATCTTGAATAAGATGAAATAGATAATTCTTCTTTTTTTAATTCATTTAGATAATAATCAAAAACATATGCAATTTCATATGGTTTCTTATTAGGTTTACTTGAACCATGCATCATCCATGCATTTTTACAAATAACCTGTTCATCAATTGTATCTTCAATATTATGAATAGTTCCTAATGATAAAATACATTTTTTTAAAGATTCATCTTTAATAATTTGATTTCTCATTTCATGATGAATTTTTGGAAAAGCTTTATATCCAGGATTGATTATATGAAAACCATCTTTTACATATTTTTTATTACCACTTTCACATATATATGGTTTATCACGTTGCGTAACAAAGAAATAACAATGATTTTTATCATCTTGATTTCTAAAATAAAAATTAGAATTATAAACTTTTGAATATGCTAATAAAACATCTTTAATAGTTTTATAATTATGTCTTCTAAGTTCGTCTAAAGATTTTAATTCATCATCTTTTTCAAAAACATACTTAAAATCAATATCAACAACCAAAGGCGTTTCCATATGAGATAATGGTTTTTCCATTATCCCTAACGAACTTCCTTTTTTAACCTCCTTATCGTATAAAGACATAAAATGCTCTATTTCATTTTGAGGAATAGAGAACTTGCCATATGGTTGACACATACTCAAATGTGTTGTAACATAATATGTTCCATCATTTCCAGATAACGAAGCGCGATGCTTATTTAAATAGTCTGTAAATTCTCTTGATGGGGGTGTGTATTTCAGTTCTACAGTGTCGGCCATTTTTGATATACCGGTTTCTGTATCTGTATGATTAGGAGACATATTATTTTTGAAAAAATTATTCTTTACTATGTCAATTTTTTTATTGATTTTCATTTTAACTTATTACTAATAAGTGTAGTAAAAACAATAAACGACAGGCTTAATTATATATTTTATTCTATTTATACCTTTATTTTTATTAAAAATATGATATATTTTTTTATTAATATATACATAAAAATGAATATAATACATTTTTACATAGCTATTTAATATAAAAATAAGAAAATAATTAAACTATATAAAGAATAATAAGTATTATAAGAAAATAATTAAACTATATTTTAAATACTATGGAACCAATTGTTTTTGGAAATAAAAGAGCATTGCTTGTAAAACCAGATATTAACTCACAAAATAATTATCATTCTCAAAAATTAAGTAGACATCGTGAAATTATTGAAAATTTAAGAAATTTTATATCAGTACGTATGTGGGAAAGAGAAAATAATAATTGGTCATATGATTCCTTGCAGAAATTGAAACAAAATCCATATATAATAAGACCTGTTCCAGAAAAAAGAAATAAAAAAGGTTATATTACACCTTGTACAGATTATTTCTTTTTGCTGACTACTATTCAAAATAGAAGAATTTGTTGTTTTATTGAAAAGAAAAAACCATTAGAGAAATCTATAATTTATCAAGTTCGTTTTAGGTTTAAAGATGAATTATTTAAAGGAACATTGTTAACTGGTACTTTATTACTGAGTGAAAAAAATAAATTACCAGAAAGAGAAGATGTAACATATCATTTTTCAAATATTTTTCAATCAATTAAACGTGAAGTTTCAGCACCAGTTAAGAAAAAGAATTGGATGTTTGTTATAAATGATATGTGGGCTATATATGGAAAAGATATGTCATCATTGCTTTCACAAAGGTTAGTTTATATTCAAGATTTAATAGGTAAAGATTGGTATCCTGATCCTAAATTAGATGTTTGTGATTTTGAATTAACTTATTATAATAATTATAATTCTATTGAAGATTTTTTAAGAAATAAAAGAAAATATTTTCCATATGCTTTAAGTGATAACAAGGTTGTTGTTGTTTGTACACAGGGTATTCCTGGTGTTGATGAATATTCTATATCTCTTACGGCTCCTATTCCAAAACCTTTAATAAGTGAAACGATTACTTTTAAAAATGGAGAATGGGATATAAAAAATGTTAATGGTGAACAAGATAATATTATTAAAACAGATAATAAAAAAGAACAAGAATTATTTTTAAAAATGTCAGATTACCCAGATGTGTATTGGGTATATGAGCCAAAAACATGGAAAAAACTTGGTGCCGCGCGTGTTCGAACTATAGCTGAAAGCAAACATTTAAAACAATTATTTGAACAAAATGAGGATTCTGGTAAAGATTATTTAAAACTACAATTTAAATGGATACAAGAATTTGAAAAATGGCAACCTATTTTACATACTTAAAAATAATTTAACTATTTTTTTATAAAAATATTAATATTATACATAATATTATAGTTGAATATGAATTCACAAAAAATAAAAATTAAAAATAAAAAAAATTTTAAATCAACCCCTAAAAATAATAATAAAATAGAAGAAGATATTACAAAAAAATTTATGTTAAAACTTCTTACATTAATAACAGATTTAAATTTTCAAGAAAAAGATTCTTTTGAAAAATATTTTATAACTTTAAAATCTTTTATTACAAATGATTTTAAATATAATAAAATTTTAGGAGATAAAGGTCTAATTTTAATATGCAAACATATTGTTAAACTAAAAAAAGTTTTTCCTAAATTAGATTTTACCTTAAATCATTTTAAAGATAATAATAAAAATTCAGCTATGGTTGTTTTAATAATCCAGGGTCGTATGAAAGATAATTGGTTTAAACATAAAGCAACTAACAAAAAAGAAATATTAGGAATTGTTTTTCATATATTAACTAGTGAAGATAATAAAAAAATTAAAGAAATTACTTTTAAAGATGAATTTATTTCAAAAAAATGTTACAACATAATAAAAGCATTGGACTTGCTTCATACCGCATTTTCTATTAATAAAAATATTGAAGAAGCAAAAAAAAATAAAAAAACAAACAATATAAATACTCCTTTAATATTAACATCTTTTAATAAAAATAATAAAACAAAAGAAGAAGAATATTTTAAAAATCAAATAGAAAAGGCTGTAGGAAAAGTATTTGAAAAAAATAAAGAAATAGAAAGAAAAAATAATCAAGAACTTGAAAGAAATGAAGAAAGATATTTTGAAAAAAATATTGAAAGAGAAGAAGAAATAGAAAGAAACTTAGAAAGAGACTTAGAAAAAGAATTAGAAATAGAAAAAGAAAGAGAAAAAGAAAGAGAAAAAGAATTAGAAAGAGAAAAAGAATTAGAAAGAGAATATTATGAATTAATAGAAAAAGAAGAAGAAAATGAAGAAAATGAAGAAAATGAAAAAGAAGAAGAAAATGAAGAAAATGAAGAAAATGAAAAAGAAGAAGAAAATGAAGAAGAAAATGAAGAAAATGAAAAAGAAGAAGAAGAAGAAGAAGAAGAAGAAGAAGAAGAAGAAGAAGAAGAAGAAGAAAAAGCAAAAGCAGATTTTAAAGAAGAAATTAAAAGACTAAACAATAATAATAGTAATAAATTTGTGTTAGGGTTCGATTATTCTACTGGGGATAATGCTACCGAAAGTCCTATAAATTATTTACCTTTTAATGGTTCTGAATTAAAAACAACAAATTTTTCATTTTCTACAAGTAATAAAAGCGGTGGTGACGGATACTATAGTGCTATTGAAAAAATTCCAATAGCCGGTCAACCTGTTATACAAGGATATAAGTCCTGTTGTAAACCTTATTTTCAAGTAGGTGGCGAGGAGTTTGATAGTTTGTGTCAAATTGGTGGAATGTATAATAATAATAAAAATATAGTACTTAATAGTAAAACTCTTTTAATAGTTAAAAATGGTGTTATATATTCAATTACAGCTTCTATTGTAGATTCTATTGGTGAAAATACAGCAAATGTAATGGGGATGGAAGATACTTATAAAGATCATATTAAGGAACATGTTAATCAACATATGTATAATCATACCTACAATATTGTTAAAGAAATGATAAATAAAGGTTCTATTGCATTATCAAATGTTATTCCAAAAAATGAAAAAATTGTTTATATGCCTCTTAAAATAAATAATTTTCAAAAAGGTGGTGGTTATATTGGTACTCTTGGAACTTTATTATTTCCGTCTTCTAGTTCAATAGATAATATTGTCCCATGGTTGTTAACAGTAGGTTCTGCTTTATTTAAAAGAATTGAAAAAGATGTTTATAAAATTTCAAATAATATTAGCAAAAAGAAAGTTTCTAAAAAGAAACCAGAAAAAACTTCTAAAAAGAAAGTTTCTAAAAAGAAACCAGAAAAGACTTCTAAAAAGAAAGTTTCTAAAAAGAAACCAGAAAAGACTTCTAAAAAGAAAGTTTCTAAAAAGAAAGTTTCTAAAAAGAAAGTTTCTAAAAAGAAACCAGAAAAGACTTCTAAAAAGAAAGTTGTAAAGAAACAAATTCGTATTAATTCAAGTAAAAAATGGGAACCATTAACAAATGCAAATATAAGAAGATTAATGAGAAAAAGTTATTCTGGTGGTAATTGTGGTTCTGGATTATGTGGTGATACATCTCTTAAATATTTTGATGGGTGCAAAAGACCAGAATGGGGTGTTAGTAATAAAAACCCAATGTGTATTTAAAAAATGAATTTTATAAAATTAGGTTTGTCTAGAAAATAATTAAATAAATATATAAAATATTTATTTAACTAAATTAAAAAAGATTTATTATTTCATTATAAATATATGAATTTTTTAGATTGTATTCCTGAAGATGTCATGTATAATTATATTATACCATTTTTAGGTTCATATACAGGTATTATATGTTATGTAAATAGAAATTTATATAAATATTTTAGAAATAAAGTTCCTAAATTAAAAATAAAAGATTTTGTAAATTCTATTGAATCAATTAAATGGGCGTATTATAATAATTGTATTTGGAATGAATGGACATCCGCAATAATAGCAGAAAATGGTAATTTAGAAGTTCTAAAATGGGCATGGAAAAATAATTGTTTATGGAATGAATGGACATGTGCTAATGCTGCAGAAAATGGTCATCTTAATGTATTAAAATGGGCACGTAAGAATGGTTGTTTTTGGGATGAATATACTTGTTCATTAGCTGCTAAAAATGGTCATTTAGAAATATTAAAATGGGCACGAGAAAATGGATGTCCTTGGGACTATTATGTTTGTTCAAAAGCAGCCGGAAATGGTCATCTTAATGTATTAAAATGGGCACGTGAAAATGGATGTCAATGGAATAGTCATGTTTGTACTATAGCTGCTGGAAATGGTCACGTAGAAATATTGAAATGGCTTCGAGAAAATGGTTGTCCATTTGATGAATATACTTATTCATGGGCTGCTCAAAATGGTCATCTAGAAATACTAAGGTGGCTTCGAGAAAATGGTTTTAGATTATAATTTATTTTTATATATCAAAATTACCATTATCAATCATATCATATAATGCTTCATTAATTTTTGGTTGTGTCATATTTTTTTTATTTGGTTTTTTTTCTTTAGATTTTTTAATACAATTTACATTATTTTTTATATCAGAAATTATTGGAACATAATTTTTAAGTTTTTCAGTATTTTTATTTAAATCATTATAAAATTGTTCTATATTAGTTTCATCAAATAATAATTTTGATGTAATTGGATAATTTTCTTTTTTATAAAATTTAGTTCTTGTTTCAAATTGACTTTCAAAAGATGAAAATTTATCTACAAGGTCAAGTACTAATGGTGGTCTTTCTGTAGGGTAAACTGTTCTTCTTAGAATCCTTCCAACTGACTGTTCTATATTTGATTTAGAAGTTACCATTAATAAAGTATCTAATAATTTAATATCCATTGCTTCTTTTGCCATATCAAATGTAGCTAATATAAGATCTGCTGTTTCACTTTCTTTTCTATCTTCTTTTTTCATACCACCAATATAATAACCAATTTTAAAAGGGACAATATTATTTAAATCTTTTTTTATTTTATCTTCTATATCACGTAAATATTGTTTTGTTTTACTAAGAACTAAAATATGTCTTTTATCATTAATAATATAATACTTTAGTAAAATTGTTACTAAATTTAGGCGTTGTGGACATTTTGTTATATTATTAGTCATTTTAACAACATCTGGATATTTTTTAAAATTAATTAAAGGTTTATAATATTTATTATTTGGTAATTTTTTAAAAGAAATAGTAAAAACTTGTAATTTTTTAGGATTTTTTTCATTTTCTTTAAGATTTATTTTATAAATAATTGGTCCAATATACATTTTTGTTATTTTAGTTAAACCATCTGCTCGTTCCGGTGTTGCTGATAAACCAAAATGATATTTTGTATTTATTTTTCTTAATGCTTTTGAAAATACTTTAGAAGGAATACAATGAACTTCGTCATAAAATACTAAACCAAAACTATTATAAATTGATATATCATAATTACACATTGATACACTATGTAACATAGCAATTACAATATCTTTATTTTCAATATCTATTGTTTTTTGTCTTAAAATTCCAACACGTGCTTCTGGTAAAAATTGTTCAATTCTTTCTATCCATTGGTCCATTAAAAATTCTTTATTAACAACTACTAAAGTTTTAACACCTAAAGATGCTGTTAAATAACATGCAATAGACGTATTATGTGTAACTGTAAAATCACCAAGTAAAAAACGACGATTTCCATTAATTTCAAAACCATAATAATTATCTACTTTAAGTTTTTCTAAATGAATTTTTGAATCAAGAACATTTTTAATTTGTTTTTGTTCTTTTATTTGTTTTTTCTTAACAAGAAGTGGAATATTATTTAATTTGTTACCATAAATAGTAGTTTTATAATAATATTCTGTTTTATTTTCTCCTTTATGTTTATAAGATTTATAATATTTCTTTTTATAAGCTGCAAATCCAAGAGACCGTGAAATAAAAATAATATCATCTAATAATTTTTCATTATTTTGAATAATAGTATATTCATTATCATTTTTAATACCATCTATATCAATAATTCCTGCTAATATTTTTAAACGAACTTTTTTGGAATTACATTTATAATCTATAGGAATATGTTTATTATCTAATATTTTTTGTTTTTTTAATTCATTTATTAAGGAATTTTGACATGTTAAACTATTTATTGTATATTCAAAATTAGAAAAATTTTGTGTATGAGTTTTGCATTTACTAAAATTGTCATTTAGGTATTTAATAATATTGGAATCTTTGATAGTAATTTTATCTTGTAATTTAGAACCTAACCATAATCCGATAATATAAGGGTCAATGTTAACTTTTTTTTCAGAAAAATCAACAGGTACTTTATAACCCAATAATGATTCTTCTTTATTACAAGAAGATGGTAGATTAATATAATCTCTGACAGAGATATCAATAATATCACCTTTTTTTATTTTATTTGAAAAATTATTATTTGAACATTTTAAAGAAAGTATATGAGATTCATTTACAGTATATGAATCTCCTTTTTCAGGTATTACTTTATACATTTGTTCTTTTCCTTTACATGTGCTAAGAACTGTTCGTGGGGTTGAATCATCACCCATTAGTAAATCACCAATTTTTATATCTTGAACCATTTTAATACCGCCATTATACATCATAACTGGTGTGTTTATTTTTAAACATTTACCATATCCACATGGTAGACATAAAATACCACCGCCTGTTTCTTTTGTTGATTTTAAACAAGCTTCTACAGGTTTTTTTTGATTTTCTCTTAATGAACCTTTAAATTCTAAATTAATTTTTTCTTCTTTTGGTAATTTTATTTCACTGGGCTTACCAAAAGTTTTAATTCCATAAAATTTTGGTAAGAACATCTTTTTTTTAGAAATTCCAAATACAGAAAAAGAAGGAATAATTTCTGGACCATATCCAGGAATTTTACGAGGAGTAAATGTTAAATCTTCTTTTATTTTTGAAATCTGTTCTTCATTAAAATCTTTTAATTTAATTGTGTATCCTTTTTTTCCCAAATAAGTTTCTACATTCATATTTAAAATAATTTTTTATTATATTTAAATAATTTTAAAAATATTAATTTTAATAGCTATTCTTTTTATATATTTTTTTATTATTTTATTTGTTATATATTATATAATTCTATAAATGACTAAACAAAAATCTTGGAATGAAATTGATGTTCTTAGAACACTTATAATTATATCAATTGTAATTTACATATTGGGTATTGTTCCACAATTTACAGAAGGTGTTAAAGCATTGTTTTCTAATACTTTTATTAAAATAGTATATTTAGCTTTAATTGTTTTAGCTAGTTATTTTGATTCGACAATTGGTATTCTTCTTGCTGTTTCTTTTATTCTTTCTTATTTATCAAAACCCGAAACCCGTTCTTCACCTGTTTATAATGTTATGAGTGATATTAGACATGGAACTCGTGATATTGTAGGTGGGGTTGGTGAAGGAACACAACAACTTGTAGGTAGTGTTGGTGATACTGCAGGTAATATTGTTGGAGGTGTTACTACTGGGGCACAACATGTAATTGGAGGTATACAAAGAGGTACACAACATCTTACAAGTGGACTAGAACAAGGAACAGGGCATTTATTAGAAGGTGCTAATAAAGTAACAAGTGGTGTTGAAGGTGGTTTACATCAATTTGTAGGGGGTATTGGTGGCGGTGCGAGAGAATTAATTAGTGGAACACAAGACCTTTTACAAGGTGTTGGTGAAGGTGTTAATCAAGTTGTGGGTGGTATTGGTAGCGGTGCTCAGGAATTAATTGGTAGTGCAAATATTGGTAGTCAAAAAATAATTTCAGGTGTTAGTGAAAGTGCACAAGATATTATTGGTGGATTACAAAGAGGAGCACAGAATTTAACAAATAATTCAGAAAATATGACAAATGGTCCTTCTGAATCTGTAAGTCAAATTTATCAGCAACATTCTGAAGAGCAACATAGTGATTCTGGGTGCAATGTAAACCCTGTAATGACAACAGGTTGTGATCCTATTGTAGGTTATAATGCTTCTTATGATAATGGTGTTGATAACAGTAATGAATGTTTATATAAAGGTGTTCAGGTATGGGATGATGAACTTAATGCACAAGGTTTAAATAACCCACGTGGTTATGCTGGTGGACAAGTCGGTTCTAGTTATTAAGCTGATTGACCAGATGTATTAAATGAGCTAGTAGGTTGTATAGTTGGATTTTTACTACTTTTGTGAAAAAAAGATGAAAAAAATTCTAATATTTTTTTTCTAACAATAAAAATAATAAATCCACTAATAATTAACAATAAAATAATTATTATTGTATATGACCATTTATCCTGTTTACATTCTTTTTTATTGTCACATTTTTTATTTTTATTTTTATTATCTTCTTTTTTATCAAAATCTTTAGAAAAATTAATAAGTGCTTGCATATTATCATTAGGTTTTTCCACACATGTGTTTATTGTTTCAATATCTGTATTTGATATATTTTCATTATATGATATTTTTAATTCAGCATATTCTTTTTTTGCTGGCATTTTTGTAGATTCTTCAAGTGTGCTTACACCACCTGATAATGTATTTGCAAATGTTTCAAAAAATTTATATGGAACGCTAATAGGGTGTTCGAATTGAATATATATAATTTTATTTGTTTTTTTATCGGCCCAAGTAAAAAAACTTGAATTATTTTCATTTTTAACTGGTAAAAAAACACGAGGATCCCAATTAGGAGAATTTTCAATTGAATATGTTTTTCCTTTTGAAGGAAAATTATTTGCTATTGCCATTAAGATAGAAAATCTATCTTTTTGTAAAACATCATCAGTTTTATTAACAGGTGAAATATCCATTGGCACACATATTATAACAAATTGGTCTTGAACTTCTGTAGAAAAAAGAAGACAAACTTCCATTTTATACCTTTTTCCTGCTAAAACAGATTTACTTGGTGATTGTATGAAAATATCAATTAGTTCATATTTTCTCATAACACCATCATTATATCCATAATGTATATACACTTTTTCTTTTCTTTCTTCCGTTTCACCTTTATGTATACCAACAGCCTGTAATCCTTTTTGTGGGGGTTCTGTATTAACTAACGGGTTTATATGTAATAAATTTGAAGAACTTGTTGCTGTAATTCCTCTAATATAATTTTTTTCATCTAATTTTGTTATGTTAAAATTGCAAAATATATTACATGTATCGTATGATGAATTTTCTCCCCAAAAATTAAAATTTCTATGGTCGTTATTAACGATTTTATTATATCTCGAATCCCATGTTGTATCCGTCATTTTATTATACTTTATGTAAATAAATCTTAATATATTCACAAATATATTTTTTTAAAAAAAATATTATTATAGAAACATATAAAATGAAAAATACAATTGTTTTAAATGGTCATATAATATGGTTACTTCCCCTTTTAATTTTTATTTTAACTGCTACATTTACAATATTTACTGTTTGTAAAACAGTTGAATTTTTTGAAGAAAAAGATAATAAAGAAGAAGTTGATACTAAAAAAGAAGTTGATAATAATGAAGAAGTTGATACTAAAAAAGAAGTTGATAATAATGAAGAAGTTGATAGTAAAAAAGAAGTTGATAATAATGAAGAAGTTTATAATAAAGAAGAAGTTGATAGTAAAGAGGAAGAGTTGGATATAAAGAATCTTTATAAACTTGAAAAATTAATAAAAGATATTAAAAATAATTTTAATCGTAACAAAGATATTAAAAAAACAAAAGAGGTAAACGCTTTAAAACCTTTATTAAAAGAAAATTTTGTTAATTACAATAATTTATCTAGAATAAAAAAAATAAGAGATGAAAATCCAAAAACATTTAAGGAATATAATGGACAAATTAAAGGATATAATTGTAATGAATATAGTGAATATAATGAATTAGAATTAGATAATAATAAATACTATAAAGAATCTTCTCATAAAAGTAATTATATTTTTCCAGAAAGAGAAATAAATAATACAGGGTGTATTAATTATTCTGCAAAACCACATATTTTAAACTATGAAAATGATGTAAATAAAAAAATACTTGAATATGAATCTATGAATATTTTACCAAAATATAAACCTGAATTTATTTCTAGTATAGAAAACCCAAAATATACTTATAATAGAAGAGAATGGGGAAATGAACCAATTATAACAAATGATAACATATTTGAAATAGGAAAATTAAATGTATTTAATAAAAAAACACCAAATTACAATATTATTTAAATTATATAAAAGATAAAAAAATATATATATATAACATATATCTTTTCTTTAAAAGTATGTCATCAGAAAATAAAATTGAAAAAACTATTGAAATTTCTAATTCTTTATATGAAGAGGAAATTTTAAGAGAAAATCCAAATAGATATGTAATATTTCCTGTTAAGTATAATGAAGTCTGGAAACATTATAAAAGAGCAGTTTCATGTTTTTGGACACCAGAAGAAATAGATTTTAGTAAAGATAGAACTGATTGGGAAAAATTATCAAATAATGAAAAATATTTTATTGAAAATATTCTAGCTTTTTTTGCTGGCTCTGATGGAATTGTTATGGAAAATTTAGCACAAAGATTTATGAATGATGTTCAAATACCAGAGGCAAGACAATTTTATTCATATCAAATGTTTATTGAGGCAATTCATTCTGAAACTTATTCGTTAATGATTGATACATATGTAAAAGATATTAAGAAAAAAAATAAATTATTAAATGCAATTCATGAAATCCCGTGTGTAAAGAAAAAAGCAGATTGGGCTGTAAAATGGATTGAAAATAAAGATGAAGATTTTGGAACAAGAATAATTGCATTTGCAATTATTGAAGGTGTTTTCTTTTCAGCTTCTTTTTGTTCTATTTATTGGTTAAAACAAAGAGGAAAAATGCCAGGTTTGACTTTTTCTAATGAATTAATTAGTAGGGATGAAGGTCAACATACCGATTTTGCTTGTTTATTGCATTCTATGTTAAAAAATAAAGCTAAACAAGAAAAGGTTTATAGAATTATAAAAGAAGCCGTTGAAATTGAAAAAGAATTTATTACTGAATCAATTCCTTGTAATTTAATTGGTATGAATTGTGAATTAATGAAAGATTATATTGAATTTGTTGCGGATAGATTATTAGTTCAATTAAATTATGAAAAAATATGGAATACTCAAAACCCTTTTCCTTTTATGGAACTTATTTCTCTTAGAGGTAAAGCAAATTTTTTTGAAGTTAAACCATCTGAATATGTTAAAGCTGGTATTGGGAAATCAGAAAAAGATAATAGTGTAATTATTGAAGATGAATTCTAAACTATTTGTATGATTAATCACCTGGAAAATATGCACTTGTAAATTTTACAGGATAAATATGAATTCTATTTGTAGATTCTTTTATATTACAATTATCTTGATTATTTTTTTTAGTCCAGTAATCGTCCATTTCTTCATCTAATTCTTCTATTGTTACAGTTGAATTATGAGTAGAATCTTCATATAAATAATTATCTTCAATATCATCTTCACGTGATGTTGGAAGAGCTTTATCTATACTTAATTTATTTATATTGAGATTATTTTTCTTTTTTTTTAAGGTCGGAGAATTTACTCCTAGGATTTATAAAAATTCAAAACAATATATTTATTAACTTAATCATAATACCGTTGCGTTATTGGGGGTCTAGTCTGGAAATTTTAATGAATTTTTAGATAGCTAACAATTTCATATCTTTTCCACCTCCCTAAAAACTAGACCCACCTTTATTTTT
>Ga0180433_10005397_pt1 | contig 17307 bp, 15 predicted proteins | sample SS_ome_8_FD_132980 | JGI IMG/M metagenome (GOLD analysis project Ga0180433, IMG submission 132980) | Hypersaline lake sediment archaeal communities from the Salton Sea, California, USA - SS_1_D_1 metaG | ecosystem: Environmental > Aquatic > Non-marine Saline and Alkaline > Hypersaline >... | reverse complement strand
AAAGGTGGTCGAGCTTACCTTCCCGTATCTCCCTCAATATCGTATCATGCTGATCTTTGATTATCGCTTTAATTTTTTCTCTGAGATCGGGTTTACCGAGGAAATTGGTATAAAATGTTCTTCTTGAAGATAATACCTTTCCGGATTTATATATAATGGATTCAATATATTTAGCGGACATGCCCATATCTTGAGTTTGGACATGGAAATTTATTCCGTTATGTACGATTTCTGTATTAAAGCCAGCCATATTTATTTCTCAATCGATCAATTCACGTATAATATACATTTTTGATTATTTTTTTCAAGTGGATAATTAATATAATTTGAGGTTTTTTCCTCGATCCAAAATCATTAATTTTCCTCATATCAGGGGTGTCCCTTTATCTTCAATATTTATTGACAAAGAAAAGCAAGATGGTATAATAGGATAACTTTTTTTTGAAATATTTAGAGAAAATCATGGAAATTGATATTGATAGAATACCGGAAACTGGACTTGAGATCGATCAGGAGTTTGAATTCTTTAATATGGATCTGATCGAAGAAAATACTGTTTTTTTAAAACCGGTCCATTCACAATGCAGAATAAAAAAAATCGGAGATGATGTATTCATAAAAGGAAAAATCACCACTCGTATCAATCTTCAATGCAGCCGTTGTCTGTCACCCTTTGAATATAAGGTTGATTCGAGTTTTGACCTGGTTTTTCTTCCGGAAGAACTGGATATTTCCGCAGAAAATCTGAATGACGATGATCTAGATAAATTTTTCTATTACCACCGGAGTATTGATTTAAAGGAAGTAATTTTAGAGCAGTTGAATCTGACTCTTCCGATACGGCCGTTATGTTCAGAGGATTGTCAAGGTATTTGTCCGGTTTGCGGAAAAATAATCGGGACTGGTGAATGTTCCTGTGATACGGAAAAAAATGATTCCCGGTTGGAAAAACTGAAAATATTTTTGAGAGATAAAAGATAAATGGCTAATCCAAAAAGAAGACATTCACATTCAAGAAAAAAGAAAAGAAGGGCCCACGATGCTCTTGATATTCCTTCACTTTCCCTTTGTTCTAATTGTGGCAGCCCAAAATTGCCTCACCGTGCCTGTCCGGAATGCGGGTATTACAAAGGACGTCAGGTGATTGAAGGTACGGAAGAATAACCAGGAGGATGTATGAGGGTTGCTTTAGATGCTATGGGGGGTGATTTTGGCCCTAAAGTAACAGTAAAAGGAGCGGTCCTTGCCTCCAAAGAACTCGAGTTAGAGATCATACTTGTCGGTAAAGAATCGATCATTAAAGATGAACTAAAACCATTAGATCTTTCCCAGGCTGAGGTTTCGATCGTCGATGCAGCTGATGCTATCGCCATGGGAGAAGGATTGCTTTCTTTCCGGAGGAAAAAACGTTCCTCTATCTTAGTAGGAACCCAGTTGGTTAAAGAATCAAAGGCAGACGCTTTTGTAAGCACCGGAAATACAGGGGCGGTTGTATATATATCCCGGAAAGTTTTGGGCGCTTTGGAAGGTATAGAAAGGCCTGCGCTTTCGCTGTTAGTTCCCAGTTTAAGAGGACCTACTCTTTTGGTCGATGTTGGTGCCAACGTCAATTGTAAGCCCCTCCATTTGATGCAGTTTGCTGTAATGGGAAGAATATTCATGGAAAGCGTTATGGAGATCCCCAACCCAAAAATAGCTCTTATGAGTGTAGGGGAGGAACAGGGGAAGGGAAATGATCTGACTAAACAGGTCTATGAAAAATTATCTGCCTCTTCCATGAATTTTATCGGAAATGTGGAGGGGAAAGATATTTATTCCGGCATTGCCGATGTTATTGTAAGCGATGGATTTACCGGTAATGTTGCCCTAAAAGTTACCGAAGGAGTCGTCGATAATTTTTTTCAGATGGCCCGGACGGAGATCATGAAAAATTTTTTTGCCAAGATCGGATTCATTTTGATGAAAAGGAATTTAAAGAAGCTGTATAAAAAAGTGGATTATGTTGAATACGGCGGAGCGCAGCTGTTAGGATTAAATGGAGTTTGTATCATCGGTCACGGGCGGTCGAGCCCAAAGGCGGTTAAAAATGCCGTCAAATTAGCCAATGATTTCGTGAGAGGCCGGGTCTTGGAAAAAATTAAGAATGAGATTCCAAAACATACCCAAAGCTTAAATGGAGTTAACGCCTAAATGGACTTAACCGGAAAAAAATCTGTTATTACGGGAGCATCCCAAGGGATCGGTGAGGCTATCGCCAGATGTTTGGCTGAAAGCGGTGCAGAAGTTATTCTTTTGGATGTCCTGGAAGAGCAGCTGGATGAAAAGGTGAAAGATTTTAAGTCAAATGGATGGAAAGCCGCAGCTTATACCGTTGATGTGTCTGATCTGTCACAGGTTGAGAAGACGGCTGAGATAATTTTTGAAAAATATCAAAGAATCGATCACCTTGTCAATAACGCCGGCATTACCCGTGATAATCTCCTTATGCGGATGAAGGAAGAAGAATGGGATGCCGTGCTGGCAGTTAATCTAAAGGGAGTTTTTAATCTTACTAAAACATTTATCCGGCATATGATCAAAAACAGGTACGGCCGTATCGTGAATATTTCTTCAGTAGTTGGAATGATGGGGAATGCAGGCCAATCCAATTATTCCGCTTCTAAAGCAGGTGTTATCGGTTTCACCAAATCCATTGCCCGTGAAATCGCATCCAGGGGAATTACTGTGAATGCCGTAGCTCCGGGCTATATTGCAACTGCCATGACGGAGAAATTGGATGACCAGGTAAAAAAAATGTTTATCGACATGATCCCGGCGAAAAGGTTTGGAACCCCGGAGGAAGTGGCCCAAGTTGTAAAATTCCTATTGTCGGATGAATCTGCTTACATAACAGGACAGGTTATAAATATAAACGGCGGAATGCTTATGTAGCATCTGCGATAAATTGCATGTAAATATCCAATAGGAGGAAAGAATGGAAAGAGATGAATTGCTTGCAAAAATTAAAACGATCGTAGCGGACAAACTCAGCATTAGCGAAGAACAAGTAACTGAAGAAGCCTCTTTTATTGATGATCTGGGGGCTGATTCATTAGATACGGTAGAACTGGTGATGGCTCTTGAGGATGAGTTCGATCTTGACATTCCTGATGAGGACGCTGAAAAACTCACCACTGTGGGAAAAGCCATGGATTACGTCCTGGCCAATAGTGAAAAGTAATCAAAAATAAATTCTAAAAAGTCAAACATGGAGAGGTTGAAGGATTTAAATAAAAAAGCTCTGCCGAGAAGAGTCGTTATCACAGGGGTGGGTCTTGTTTCCCCATTGGGCGTTGGGGTTGATGAAAATTGGAGTTCTTTGCGGGAGGGAAAAAACGGGATTGGCCCGGTCACTCGTTTTGATGCCTCTGAATATCCCAGTCAGATAGCCGGTGAAGTGAAAAATTTTGACCCTCTCAACTTCATTGATAAAAAAGAGCTGCGAAAGATGGACAAGTTCATTCAATATGCATTAGCTGCAGCTCAGTTAGCGGCAGATGATGCTTCTATTGATTTATCGCGTCTCGAAGGTGATAGGACCGGAGTGTATATCGGGTCGGGGATCGGAGGTATTGGCGGGATCGAGGAAACCCACAGAACACTCCTCGAAAAGGGGCCGAATAGGGTATCGCCTTTTTTTCTGATATCTACCATAATCAATGAAGCCGCCGGTTATGTATCCATCAGATTTAAATCCAGAGGACCGAATTTAGCCAATGCAACAGCCTGCTCTACCGGAACGCACGCGATCGGGGATTCCTACAAAATAATTGCAAGAGGCGACGCCGACATCATGCTGGCTGGAGGCGCGGAAGCACCCATTACGCCCCTAGGTTTGGCTGGATTTTGTGCGATGCGGGCACTCTCAGTCAGGAACGATGAGCCGGAAACCGCATCCAGGCCTTTTGATGCTACTCGGGACGGATTCATTGTCAGCGAAGGAGCTGCTATATTGCTCTTGGAAGAAATGGGATCCGCTCTTTCGAGAGGAGCAAAGATCTACGCTGAGATTATTGGATACGGGACCAGCGGAGATGCCTACCATGCCTCTGCTCCTGCTTTGGACGGAGAAGGCGCATTTCTTTCAATGAGAAACGCCTTAAAAGACGCAGGAATAAATCCCGAGCAGATCGATTACATCAATGCGCATGGTACCTCCACACCCTGGAATGATAAGATAGAAACATTGGCGATCAAAAAACTATTTCAAGAATATGCTAAAAAAGTGCCTGTGAGCTCCACTAAATCCATGACCGGTCATCTGTTGGGTGCAGCCGGAGGTTTGGAAATTGCTGCTGCTGCTTTAGCATTGAAGCATCAAGTCATTCCTCCCACGATCAACTATAAAGTCCCTGATCCCGAATGCGACCTTGATTATGTTCCTAATAAAGCCCGGCCTGCTGAAGTAAATTATGCGTTGAGTAATTCATTCGGATTCGGCGGAACCAACGGGACTCTTCTGCTGAAAAGAGTAGATTTTTAACCTGAATTTTCCAGGTAATTAATATTTGTTCTGGATCTCCACAGACCAGATGACTGCTTTTTAACAAAAAGTTGGTTTTTTTGGTCATAAGGAAAAGTTAAGATGTTGTATTCTTTTTATCCATTAAATTACAAATGTGGATTTTCAGAAGTAATCATAAAGGGAGGTTCCTGTGAATATTTATGTCTTGGTCAAACGTGTTCCTGATACTGAATCAAAGATCAGGATAGACCATGAAAAAAATGTGATCATCGAAGAGGGGTTGAATTTTATCTTGAGCCCCTATGACGAGTATGGGGTTGAGGAAGCGCTCCGCATCAAGGAAGCCCAAGGGGGTAAGGTGACTGTGATCTCGGCCGGAACGGATGCGACAAACATGATCTTAAAAAAATGTCTGGCAATGGGAGCGGATGAGGCGGTTCTTATAAAAGATGAAACCCTCGAGACTTATGATGGCTTCCGGACAGCGAAGATCCTGGCTGCAGCCTTTAAAAATAAGTTCACTGATTATGATCTGCTGCTTTTTGGTAAGCAGTCTGTAGGTGCGGATAACATGCAGATTCCTTCCATGATTGCTGAACTTTTAGATCTTCCCCAGGTCAATGTGGTAACGAAACTTGACATCAAAGACCGGGAGGGAACGGCTCATAGGGAAATAGAAGGAGCGGTGGAAAAGGTAAAATTCACACTTCCTGCAGTTGTAAGCGCTCAAAAAGGACTGAATGAACCACGCTACGAAACATTAAAAGGTATTATGATGGCAAAGAGAAAAGAGATCCCGGTTTTAACTCTCCAGGATCTGGGGATAGATGAGAATGAATTAACCCCGCAGGTAGAAATGATAAAACTGGAAAGCCCCCCTGAAAGAAAAGCAGGCAAAGTCATTGAGGGAGAACCCGAAGAAGCCGCGAAGCAGATAGTTGAATTTTTACAAAAAGAAGCCAAGGTTATCTGAGAGGAGGAAAAAATGATTCTTGTATTTATTGAGGAAAGAGAACAAAAAATAAAAAAAGCTTCATTAGAGGCCCTGTCAGAGGCAAAAAGGCGCGCTCAGGAACTGAATACCGAAGTGGAAGCGGTAATGGTGGGCCATAACCTGGAACCTTTGACACAGGATGTTCTCCGCTACGGACCATCAAAAGTATATTTATTGGAGAATACTTTGCTGCAAAAATATTCGTCTTCGGGATTTTCTTATGCATTATTTTCCCTTGTGGAGGAAATTCATCCGGATATTATCTTCATGGCGGCTACTGCCATGGGAAAGGATCTGGCGCCGAGGGTGGCGGCCAAACTGGGAGTCGGGATGGTGACCGAGTGCACTGAAACCCGGATTCAAGATGGAAAACTGGCAGTGGTGCGGCCTATTTTTGCGGGGAAAGCTAAGGCCACTTTCACCTTCAATTCTTCCCCTCAAATAGCTACGTTAAGGCCAAATGTTTTTCCCTTAGATGAACCCGCTGAAGAAAAAGGCGCGGTGGTTAAAAAAGAGGTGGTGCTCGGAGAAGACAGGATCAAGGCCCCGGTTGATGCGCTTATTCGGGAGGAAGGGGCTGCTCTTGATATTACTGAAGCGGATATAATTGTTTCAGGTGGAAGGGGTATGAAAGGGCCTGAAAATTTCGATCTTCTCAAGGATCTCGCCGCGCTGCTTCCCCATGCAGCAGTGGGAGCATCCCGCTCTGCTGTGGATTCAGAATGGATCGATCATCAGCACCAGGTGGGACAGACCGGTAAAACCGTTTCCCCCAATCTCTATATTGCTATGGGGATTTCCGGAGCGATCCAGCATGTTGCGGGAATGTCTTCTTCCAAATACATTGTCGCCGTTAACAAGGATCCGGATGCTCCCATTTTTAAGATCGCAGATCTTGGTGTGATCGGGGATTTGTTTCAGGTCATCCCTCATTTAAAAGAAGAACTTAAAAAAATCAAAACTGATTAAGTTTTTTGATTTATTTTTTTTAACAATATATAATTGCCTTATCCCTGAAAAGATAAATAAATATGGTTTTAAAAACAAGGGATGGAGCTAAAACCATGCTGAGATCAGGGAGAGGAATAAATTTATTTACACCGGGAATCCTTGAATAGAAAAAAGTTAATAAGTTTTATAGTACTGATCCTATCGGATGTTGCATCTCTATTTCTGTGTTTTTTCCTGGCTTATCTTTTAAGGATGAAAGTCCTCCCTTTTTTATTTCCAGGGGAGCTAAAATATGTTGTGATCGTCGATGCTTATCTGGAAAAATTTTATATGATTCTTGTTTGGATCATTGTATTCCTGTATGAGAAGCTGTATGTAAAAAGATATTCATTCTGGGAAGAAGTTCGTGTGATCGTAAAAAGCACTTCGATCGCCTTTTCGCTGGTATTGATCGCGGTTTTTCTCACCCAGCAGTATATCCATTATTCCAGGCTGATGATAGTTCTGGCCTGGATATTGAGTTTTTTTATAATACCCCTGTTCCGTTATATTACTAAGCGGCTCCTTATACTAACTAATCTTTGGAAGAAAAAAGTTGCTATTATCGGACAGACAAAAAAAATGCCCATGGTTACACGGGCGATTAAAGAGGAAAAAACCATGGGTTATGAAGTGGTCGGTTTTTTCAATGAAGATAGAGATAAGGCAGGTAAAATTATCAACGGCGTGAAAATTTTGGGACATTACGATGATATTGAAGAGTTCAAACAGAAGATAAAATTTGAAGATATTATCGTTGCCTTTGAAGATATTTCAGGAAAAAATCTGATCGAGTTGTTGAAAAAATGGGATAAATACAGCGAGACCATCCGGTATATTCCTCCTACCGGGGAGCTGATCAGCACCGGCGTGGACGTTGAGAATATCGGAAGGATCCTATCCCTGACGTTGAGAAAAAACCTTCAGAAGCCCTGGAACATCGCGGTTAAAACTCTATTTGAACTGCTGCTTACTTTTATTATCACCTGTCTTTTTCTTCCTCTCTTTGCAGCTGTAGCGATCGCAATAAAAATCGACTCACCCGGGCCGGTTTTTTTCACACAAGAAAGATACGGGAAAGATGGAAAGAAGATCAACTTCATTAAATTCCGTTCGATGTATGTTGATGGCGATGCCAAACTGGCCGGATTTTTCAAGAAAAATCCCGAAGCTGAAAAAGAGTGGCTGGAGTTTAGAAAACTGCGGTCTTATGATCCCAGGATCACCCAGGTGGGAGCCTTTCTCCGGAAATACAGCTTGGATGAGCTCCCTCAGTTATTCAATGTGCTGCGAGGTGAGATGAGCCTGATCGGACCGCGGCCTTATCTTGTCTACGAACTGGAGGAAGTTGCCTCGGTCAGGTCGATACTGCTGAGGGTTAAACCGGGCTTGACCGGCTTATGGCAGATAAGCGGGAGGAACCTCCTTTCTTTCAAAGAAAGATTGAATCTGGATGAGTATTATGTACGGAATTGGACTTTCTGGCTGGATATCATGATCCTGCTTAAGACCGTCCAGGTTTTCTTATCCGGAAAGGGAGCGTATTGATTAATTCCACTAGATTAAAAAGATAAGTTGGGCTTAATAGCCTGGATGAATAGTTCAGGTCAGTTTAAGATTTAGACATAAAAAAATGAGGTGGAATTATAATCTATGAAAATTTTCGTGATGGTCGTTGACAGTCTGCGGCCGGATTTCTTAGATGTTTATAATCCGCCAGCTGCTCTTACTCCCAATATTAAAAAAATAGCTAAAACCGGAATCGTTTTCAACCATGCTTTCTCTCAGGCAAACTGGACTTATCCCTCTTTGTATTCACTTTTGTCCGGATTGTATCCTTCCAGGTTGAATATCTCTTTTTTTAATCAGAAGATCAGCGCCCCCGATCGTATCCTTCCTGAACTCCTTTCTAAAAAAGGTTATTCCACGGCAGTTTTCAGCAGTTTTAAAACTCTGGTAAATCCTCACACCTTTGGATCCCATTTTTCCGAAAGGCATTTAGTTAACGCGACTGATGCAGCTCTTTTGGAATGCAAACAATGGATCGGATCAACCGGATCTAAAAAAGACCTATTTGTGCTTTATCATCTTGGAGATTACACCCATGTTCCTTATTGTGTTCCTGATGAATTTATTCCCTCCAATGTAAGAGAAGATAATGTGACTAATAAAAATCTACACGTTCTAACCGGAAAATCCAGCGGTTCTGTAAATATAAAGAATATTTTTCGGAAAATAAACGCCCGTTTAATCAGATTAAAACCAGAAGAACTGGAGTTTTTGCGAGAAAGATACATGGGGGGGGTTAGATACATCGATCGTTTTATCGGCAGGTTTTATAAATCTTTCTGTGAGAACGATCCTGAAGTGACATTTATTCTGGTCGCTGACCATGGGGAAGGTTTTCTCGAACATGGAATAATAGGGCATGGTTTGGGAATCTATAATGAGCTCATAAAAATACCGATGATCATTACCGGGCCAAAATTTGTTGCCCAAAGAGTAGACCATCCTGTTCAACTTATTGACCTTTATCCCACTCTGTGTATGTTAACCGGTCTCGATACATCTTCACTCAAAATGGATGGAATAGATCTGTTTGATAGGATCCGGGGGGAAAAGGCTAATGTTATATGCGACGCTTATCCTCTGATCGCCTCGGTTGAGGAAAATTACAAGTTGATAAGCAGTCATCTAAAATTCAAAACCAAAAGGAATATCTTAAAGGAACTGAAAACCGTTGCAGCTGAAAAAAAATGGGGCCGGTTAGCCTATAGACTTCAATCTTTTTTGAAAAAAGATGAGCTGTATGACTACTATCTGGATCCATTTGAAAAAAACAATATTCGCAGAAAAAAAGCAGAGATCTACTTGAAGGCTAAAGAAAGTCTATCAGAATATATAAGCCACAGTGAGGACGTATCCCTTCCTTGTGAAGATGTTGATCTGGATGATGAGTTGGCTTCCCAGTTAAAGGGTTTGGGTTACATGTAATCTCACTTGTTTTTATTCCTGTTTTTGATAAAATAACTTTTCTTTTTAGGTAAAAAGAGTGCCATTTTATTTTGAGATCTAATCTCGAAAGGATATTAAGAGGAGGTTCATTCCTGGTGAGGAGGAAAGTTCTATTTTTTGGATTTGATTGTGCCAGTTGGAAGGTTTTGGATCCTTTGTTGGAGAAGGGAGAGCTTCCAAACATTAAAAAATTGATCGAAGAGGGAGTCTCCTGCCGGACACAAGCATTTGATCCTCCGTTATCTCCCGTTCTCTGGACGAGTATAGCCAGTTCAAAGCTTCCGGATAAGCATGGAGTAAAAGATTTTTTAGCTACCTCCAAGACGGTCAAGGTCAAACGAATATGGAATATTCTTGAAGAGCAGGGATTTTCCATTGGACTTTTCGGACATATTTTGACCTGGCCTCCTGAAAAGGTCAATGGATTCAATATACCGGTCTTGCTGGCCCGAAACCCGGACACCTATCCTCCTAAATTTGATTTTATTCCAAAGTTGGTATTATTGGAAAAAAAGGGAGGCTCCAGGAACCCCTTAACCTATTTAAGTTACTTAATGAACTCCTTTAGATATGGTTTGAGGCTGGATACCGGAATAAAAGCCGCGTGGGAATTCATGCGGCAGAAATTCGGACGGGAAGATTACCGGGATGGTTATTTTCGTTCCCGGGTTTTAAAAGAAAAGATATTAAGTGATCTCTATCTTAATCTTTACCGGAGATTCAAGCCGGATTACAGTTTTTTTCACAGTCATATCGCTGACAGCTGTACCCATAATTTTTGGATGTACCATGAACCGGATAAATTTGCTGACGTCTCGCCTGATGATATCCGCAATTACGGTCATTTTATTCCTGAAGCTTACAAAACGGTTGATAAAATTATTGGACGCTTCATCGGAAAAATCGACCCCGATACTCTTTTTGTAGTGGCCTCTGACCATGGGGGGCAGGCTTCGAGCACTCAGATCAAAAAAAAGTCTTATGTTCTCCGCAGTACTCAATTAATGAATTCCTTTGGGTTGGAAAAAGACGTCAATGCCGTGAATTATAATCTAGGTGCTCTCTTAAGATTAAAATCCGTTTCCTCCTTTTCGGAAGAAAAATTCATTCAGTTGTTCAAGCAGATCGAGGCCGAAGGATCCAGGATAAAGGTTTTTGAAGTAAAGCCGGTCGGTTATGGGTCCCTTTACATTGAACTAAACCCACAGCTGAACGACATTGAAAAAATAGAAATAACCATAGCAGGAAAAAGATTTGCATTAAATGAATTGATAAGGATATCTTCCGACAGAATGTCGGGAACACATGATCCTAATGATGCTGTTTTAATTTTTTCCGGAAAGGATATCCTCCCAGGAAAACGTATTCAGGAGAGAAGCATTCTGGACATCCTCCCCACTCTATTGACTTGGCTGAATCTTCCGGTAGCAAAGGATATGGAAGGGAAGGTTATAGAAGAGGTCTTTGAGGAAAAATTTATACAGGAAAATCCGGTTCACTATATCGACAGTTATGAGACCGGTGATTATGTTCAGGATACTGATCAGGAGGATGAGTTGACGGAAAAAGTAAAAGAGGAACTCCGAAACCTTGGATATTTGGATTGAATTATTCCCTCGATTACATATATTGATATGAGTAGTCATCTGATCAACGAAACAAAGACAGGAAAAATGGAATTTTTAGTTTATTATGTGGAACCGGTTGGCGGACACCTGGGTATGCATTATTATGATTTTTCCTTGTGCCGGGAATTAACCAAAAACAACATTAAGGTTATCCTCCAGACTTGCGATGAAACTGAGCCGTACCTTGATAATCTTGATTTTCCGGTTCGATTTCCTTTCAAAAAAATCTATGGAGATGGGCAAAAGATCTTAAGAGGATGGCGTTATTTAAGAGGTCAATTAAAGATTTTACTGAGTGCGCGAAAAGAGAAAGCCGGCATTCTCCATTTTCATTATTTTCATTTCCTGCCTCTGGATTGGATATTGGTCAAACTCAGTAAAAAAATGGGATTTCAGGTCATTGTCACCGCACATGATGTTATTCCATTTGATGCTGGACAGAAAGAGATGCCGTGGCTGCGCCGTTTATATCAGTCGGCAGATGCAGTGATCGTACATACTCAAGACAGTTCTAACGAGATTCAGGAAAAATTCGGTTTAGAGAGAAAAAAAGTGACTATTATTCCTCAGGGACCTTATTTTCATTTTTCTGAAAAAAACCAAATTTCCCGTGAAACAGCAAGAGATAAACTGGGATTGACCAAGATGACTAAAATGGTCCTTTTTTTTGGACAGATAAAAAAAGTAAAGGGAATCGGTCATCTTATTGCCGCTTTCCCACAAGTTTTGCAAGTTGTACCGGAAAGCCGCCTGGTTATTGCTGGTCCGGAATGGAGACATTCCTTTGGGAATTATGCTAAGACCATCCGTGATTTGAGGATCGAGGATAAAGTACTGCTTCGCATAGAACACATTCCGGAAGAGGAGGTCGCCTTTTATTTTACGGCTGCGGATGTGGTGGTTCTTCCCTATACCAAAGTATATCAAAGTGCGGTGCTTTTCATGGCTCATTCCTTTGCCAAACCGATCGTCGCTTCTTCTATTGGGGGATTAGCTGAAGTGATCAGGCACCGTGAAACAGGGTTCCTGGTACCTCCTGGGGATGAAAAAGCACTGGCTGAGGCATTGATCGAAGTATTGAACAATGAACAAACAGCAGCGGAAATGGGGATGAAGGGCAAAATTGAAGCAGCCGAGATTTATGGCTGGCCGGCTATAGCCAAAAAAACCGCAGATCTTTATACTCTAATCCACCAAGAACAAATCAAGTAGTTCACACGCCGCCATGTTAAGATATAAGAAAATTTCATCAATTCATCCTGATCATTCCTCTATTTCTTCCACCAGAATAGGAGTACGGGCAGGGCGCAATTTTTTCTGGATGCTGGTATCAGAAGGAATGGCTAAAGTCATGGTCATGGCTATGACCATCTATATCGCCCGTGTTCTTTCCCCTTCCTCTTACGGGATTTATGCTGTCGCTCATTCCGTAGCCTTATATTTAGCGGCATTGGTGTTATTCGGTACCGGCAATTATGGACAGAGGCAGATTGCCCAGTCTCCCGGAGAAGCTTCTACCTATTATTCAGAAATAATGGGTTTACGACTGATCCTGGCATCGGTTGTTTTTGGTATCTTTATTCTAGTGATTTTTCTTTTACCGCAGCCCCAGGCCCGCAAAGAAATTTTTTTAGCGGCCCTGGTTTTACCTGCAGGATTAGGATTAAAACCGGATTGGGTTTTTCGGGGCATAGAAAAGATACATTATCTTTTTTTGGGTAATTTCGTACTGGCAGCGGTCTTATGTGCAGGAATTCTTCTGACCGTAAAAGGACCGGAAGATATTTTGTTCGCTATTTTATTCCGGGGCGGGTCGGTGGTTTTAGCTTCTATTGTATTAACAGGTATTCTATTTCGGATAATACCTGCTAAAGTTGTAGTATCGTTTAAGCAAGGTTTTTTTCATTTAAGAGAGAGTCTTTTTTTTGGATTTACAGTTGTCCTTCAAGCTTTTATTAATGAATTGGTTATTTTGATCGGAGGTGTTTTCCTGGCAGATAAAGCACTGGGATTTTATGCTGCGCCGCATAGAATCGCAGTGACACTGGCTTGGATAGGAATGATGTTCGGATTTGGATTTTATCCGGTGCTATCATCCACATTTGTGGAAAGCTCTGAAAAATTTAGACGTTCCTTTCTCCTTATGGTAAGAGGGTCTTTTCTGATCGCGGCTCCGGTTTTACTGGTAGGAATGCTGTTTGCACCTCAAATTGTGATCTTGTTATTGGGTCAGGCTTATGAAAGAAGCGGTTTTTTGATGCTCATCTTGATGCCTGTTTTTCTTATAGACTGTTTGCATGCGACCTTCAGTTTTGGATTAATGGCTGCCGGGAAACAGAAATATCAAACCCTTGCATTATTTATTGGATTTTTTATTATGCTGGTATCCGGAATCGTTTTTATACCTCATTTTCTGGGAACAGGAGCGGCTTGCGCTTATCTATTGGGAAAATCAGTTTATCTTATTATCCTTATCTGGATATTCTTTAAAAACATTGGAGTTTACTTTCCCGATCTTAAGTTTTTTAGGTTATTTGTTTTAACTGTAGTCATGGCGGCATTTACATATTTGATACCTGCGCAATGGATGGTTAAAGCGGCATTATTGCTTATGGTTTATACTGCGGCTCTTTTTCTTTTAAAACTGATATCGTTTTCTCATATTAAAGAATTGGCCTCCAAATTGCTCCCGAAGTAAAAAACATCACAAAATGCAATGTAAAAATTCATCTTGCTCTTGATGGCAAAAAAGATTACCATATTATGTTTATCATTTAGCCTGAAATATTCATAAAAAATGCCGATGGTAGTATTAAACAATTTATTATCACGAAGTTGGAATATTTTCCAGAAAACACTTTTTTCATCAGAGTAGTTCTTACAATTATTCATCTCGGATCGGCATTTTTTACCTAAAGGCGAGCCGATCTCGGCCCATTTACGGCGCTGCGGCGGGCTCGCGGTGGACAGCCACAGCTTCACCCGCCGACGCCTTGTAACTGGACCGACCTCGACTCGTGAATTATCCAGGTTAGAGAAGATATCCATTTTGATCAAGGTTAAAACATTAATTTTTAAGATTTTGACTGCAGGAGAACAAATATGAAATCGGATGATAATTCCCAAAAAAAGGAAGATTTAGGATTAAATATCTTTGATCTTAGGAATTTATGGGCGGTTATCAAAGAAAAAAAGTATTTAATAGGGGCTATCGTTCTGCTTGGAGTGTTCGTAGTGGTGGCGGCTTGGTTCTTAAGGGATACTATTTATGTTAAAGGAATTCTCATTTCTCTCCCGGATTATCAAGAAAATATCATCCATGCAGATGAGCTTCGGACCATTATTTCGGATTTAAATGGAATGGTGGAAAGAGATGCCAAAGACATGATGGTGGAGAAAGGAATTTTTGCCCAGGCGGATATTGAAGATATAACCGGTATTTTTTGTGCTGCTGCAAAAGGGGAAGAGGGAATATTCACACTTGTGATCAAAAGCAAAAGCCAAGATAATATCGCCAATGTTGCTCGGGATGTGGCTTACCATTTAAACGACCATCCCATAATCAAAGATAGGATCGAAAAGCAGATAAACCTTTTGAATAATCAGATCGAGCTGTGCTCATCGGCTGTTAATAATGCTCAAGAATTGAAGGCTACTTTTTTCGACACCATCAAAACTGGCAGGGCCGTGGACCTTGGTTTTAATGTGGTGGATATAGAACAAAGCATCCGGGACATGAAAATGGAGCTGGAAGATCTTCAGCGAAAAACTGAATTATTTAAAGGTTTTGAGATCATCAGCAACCTGGATGTGCCGTCAGAGCCAGAGGGATTTGGGATTTTCCGCAGTTTGGGAATAAGTATTTTGATATCTTTGTTCATCGGAATAATCGTTGCGATCTTCACCGGTTGGAAAAAAATAAACAGCGACGCTTGATACGTATCGAAAAAAACATCAAGATTGAAGTTTATTGATGATGATAGGATGAGATTGATCGAAAAAAATAGTAATGCTTATTTATAAATTGTTTTTAAAAATTCATCGATCTCAATACTAATGAGGGCTCTGATTCTTTGTAAAGAATGAGGATCTTTTTGTCTTATTAGATCCTCAAGGTTCATTAATTTTTGAATTTGCCCGTTTATCAAATATAAAAAACCTTCCCCTGCGAGAACATTACATCTTAGGATAGGATCTATGGACCAAAAATCTAGATCATCATTTTCTATTTTACTTGAATATTCTGTATCATCCTTTATATATCCTAACGATTTTAACTTTTCAAGATAGTCTTTGTCAAAATCAACCTTTGACTTTCTCTCTATTTCAAATATATTTTCCCAGGTGATTTCATATTTATCAGTGTATTTAATGGGAAAATCATCAAAAAATTTTTCACGGAAGATTCTTTTGTCTAACTTACCGTCCAGTTCATTGGATAGAGGAAGTTGAAGCAGTGCAAGAATAATAGGTGTTATATCAAGAGTGGTTATGCCCTCAAATTTACCATGAGCTATATCTGGTCCGGCTGCTAAAAAAACTCCATCCAGACGATGATTTCCTGTCAGCCAGGTTTTACTCGGGTCGGTAATTCTATAGCGACCCACAGCAGGGCCGGAGCCGTGATCAGAAATTATTAAAATATTAGTTCTGTCATCCATTAAATCTAGTATTTCTCCCAGAAAATCATCCATATAACGATATGTTTCAGGTATTAAATTTTTAAGTAGATTTTTATCATTTGGATCAGGCTTTTCAGAAAAACTTGAGTCGTCATAGAAAATCCAACTGCAGTGACTTGCATGATCTGTGCATCTCAAATAAGTCATAAATAGATCATAATTTTGAGGAAAGAATTTTTTTGTTATATATTGATTTATTTCATCTCTTTCCAAACGATCAAGAAAAGCTTTGTTCACTATTTTTGTTACATTGTAGAGAGGAGAATTTTGATCACTTAATACTTTAGGATCATAATTCCATGGAAAAAACCGATCCAGAAGCTGTTTATTTGAATGTAATTCACTGATTTCTGCTTCCAATCCCCCTAAAAAATCCGGGGGATAGACACTTTTTATGTCCCGAGAAATCATATCGCTGACTAAAAAACCATTAATTTTTTCTGGAGGATACGTGGCAAAATATCCCACAACCCCTACTGTTCGTCCTTCGCTTGAGGCAATATTCCATACCGCCGGAACTTCACGAAAAATAGATTCAACCGGCCTTTTAGGTCCAGGGATATAGGGAACGGTATGATCTAAAATATTATGATGTCGGGCCATTCTTCCTGTTGCAATAGTTGTCCAGATCAAAGGAGAACATAAGGGTCTAAAACTGATAAGAGTTCCGCTGGCACCAGTGTCGATTATTTTTTTAAAATTAGGGAGCTCATTTTTTTCAAGCAAGGGGTTTATGACATCCCATGATATTCCGTCAATGCCAAGAACGATTAAACGATTGCCATCCCAAGGTTTATTTGTTTTGCAGGAAAATATTAATATTAAGAATAAAGATAAAAAGATCTTGAAAAATAAATTTTTACTCTTCATATGAATCCTCATTAGAGATATGTGAATTTTATCGTTACAAGTATAATCGATTGGTTCAAAATGTCAAAAGTTGAGAAAATTCACAGCGATTATATTATGGTCTTCAAAAATGGCGCGTGCCCTTTATAATCCTTATTGATCAATTATATATAAGAAAAAATTTTTAACCTTCGTGTATATTTTTTATCCAGTTAAGATCTTTTCAAACATTTGCTCGTATTCAACGCTTACAGCATCCCAATTGTATATTTTTCGCACTCGATCCTGTGCCTGTTTCCTTTTTTCATCCAGTGTTTCAGCATTATTTATTACCCAGGCCATTTTGGAATATAGATCGTTTTTTTCTTTTTTGAAATAAATCCCGGTATCGCCGAGGACTTCCCGGTTAAAGCAGACTTCCCGGCAGATAATAAAGCATCCCGCTCCCATTGCTTCTAAGAGTGCAGGATTTGTGCCTCCGACTTCGTTTCCATGGATGTAGCCGAGGCAGTTGCACAGCAGCTCTTGAAGGATTTCTTTCTCGTAAATGAATCCCGGTATTATGATATTTTCATTTGATTCTGTCAGGATTTGACGGGAATATGCGTTGTGATATTTAGCCCCCCCTACCATCATCAGCTTTTT
>Ga0180433_10005396_pt1 | contig 17309 bp, 19 predicted proteins | sample SS_ome_8_FD_132980 | JGI IMG/M metagenome (GOLD analysis project Ga0180433, IMG submission 132980) | Hypersaline lake sediment archaeal communities from the Salton Sea, California, USA - SS_1_D_1 metaG | ecosystem: Environmental > Aquatic > Non-marine Saline and Alkaline > Hypersaline >... | reverse complement strand
TGCCCGGCAACATCGACTGGTCCACGCTGGCTCTTATGGACGCAGTATTCCTCCAGCGCCCCTTTCGCAAAAGCGATGTGACGCTATGCGAGATGATTCGCCGCATTGGCATCCCGTTGTGGATAGATTTAGACGATGACCTGTTCCGGGTGCCGAGCTGGAACCCTTGCAGCCATATCTATAACGACCCGAAGACTCAGGGGCACGTTGCGACCTGCATCAGATCAGCCGACGTCGTGTCGGTCTCCACGCCGAAGCTAGCAGACCAGATCGCGAGCCTGAACAAGCGAGTGATGGTCATTCCCAATGCATGGAACGATAGCTTTTTCCCAAAGCCACCACAGGAACGCGAGACCACCGGACGGCTCGTTTTCTGGCGCGGGAGCACCACTCACCGCAAGGACTTGGACCTTTCTGCCGACGTAATTATTGACGCAGCCAGACGCCATCCTGACGTGACATGGATGTTCATCGGTGACTACCCCTGGTTTGCGGATCGCATTGCAGAAAAGAACGTGATGATCGTGGATGCGATGGACCCGTTCATCTACTTCGATTTTCTCAATCGAGTGCTGCCAAACATCATGATCGTGCCTCTCGACAACTGCGAGTTCAACCGCTCGAAGTCGAACTGCGCCTGGTTAGAGGGATCCTTCGCCGGAAGCGCGGTACTCGCCCCAGCTTGGCCCGAATGGGCGCAGCCGGGCATCTGCGACTATCAGGATCAAAAATCGTTCGCCGCCAAATTAGAGACGATGCTGAACATGCCTACTCCGGAGCTGGATGCGCTCGCGGCAAAGTCGTGGCATCATATAGAGCAGAACCTACGGTTGTCGAAGATAAATTTGAGGCGAAAAGCCATTCTGGAGGGTCTTTTCGATGAAGCGCCACGAAGATGATAATCAGCCGACATTGTTTGACTTACACGATGTTTTAGATGCTGCGGCATACGACAAGGACGACCCGTTTCCGAAGCCGCAGATAGGCGTTCCTGCCGCTCATTCGCGCGACGTCGAGGCAATTCAGGAGACGCTATACGACGCCTGCGCCGACGACTCGGAACGCATGGAGCGACGATACCGCAAGCTCCAGCACCCTAACCTAATGACTGCTTCCTTCGTTTGCGAGAGAGACCTGAAGGCGGCACTCGACATGATTTGCCGCGAAAACGGGACGACCAGTTCTGCATTTCTGCGTCAGTGCGCGCGGCGACTGGTGACCGAATACACAAAAGGGTAACCGATGGCCGGCAAAAAACGGATAACACGGGCAGAGCAAGAAAAAGCTCGGGAGGCCCTGCGCCCTGACGAGCCGCTTTCTAAACGCAAGCGAAGGTCGGATACGAAAAGGCCGACCTATCGCGATCTCGTCACGATCGAAAAACTAACCGCTCTTGGTATGCCGATTGACGTTGTCGCAGAAGAGTGCGGAGCTTCGGGCAAAACCTTGCGCAGGTGGGTGCAGGAGTACTCTGATGTAGCCTCCGCGTTGTCAAAGGGACGAAAAAGGCGCAGAATGCGAGCCTTTTCATGCATGTTTCAACAAGCGTTCCCGGTTAAAAAAAGCGAAAACGGCGAGTGGGTACCGACCGGGAAGGGTAACCCCGACCTGATGAAATTCTGGATGCGAATACTTGAGGGCATGAACGAAAAGGCGGCCGACGAGTTGGCAGTAGATAGAGTCAAGCGCAAGGGCAAAGACAGTCAAGGGGGCCGAGAGCCGCCTACTATCATCTACAACATACGCAAGCCGGTGGTGCCTGATGACGAGCCAATTGACTGAGCTGAATCTCGCACCCTGGCAGATATCCGCTCTGACGAGCGAATCTCGCCACCATGCAATGCTCGGTGGGGTGGCAATTGGCAAGAGCTTCACGGGTGCTCACTTTGTCATTTTTCACATCACTCATTTTCCGCATCTAACCGGATTCGTGGGAGCCAACACCCACGATCAGCTCTCGCAGGTGACTCTTCGCGAACTGATGTATTGGCTCGACCACTTGGGCTTTGAGTACGTCATCGGACGAATGCCGCCCCTCGAATGGGGCCAGGCTAGAAAGTTCAAAAGCTACGACAACATCTTGAGCGTCCGCACCGGCAAGCACGTCGTGACCATTTTCACTCGTGTTTTGTCGCATGGAGACAACCTTCGCGGTCTTCAGTTCAGTTGGTATTGGATCGACGAGACACGAGACACGCCGCTCAATACGCATGACGTCATCCTGTCACGTCTTCGTGAGGGCAAATACATCAAGGGGCTGATTACCACCACCCCCAGCGGCGAAGACTGGGTGTGGCGGCGTTTCGTGGTCGAGGCCGATGGTGAGACCTACTCGTCGAGTCACACTCCCACCAGGGAGTCAGTCCGCTACGGAATCATTTCCATGGAATTCTACATGGACATGCGGCGGTCATACTCCCCAAACATGGCCGCGCAGGAACTCGACGCTAAACATGTAACGCTGCTTGAAGGCCGGGTGTACTACACCTGCGACGAAGGCAACAAGGAGTTCAACTTTGAGCCTGACCCCAGTCAGCCTCTCATCGTCGGCATGGACTTCAATTTCCAACCGGCACCGATGTGTTGGTGCGTAGGGCAATATGACTACGTGGAAGAAAAAATGCATTGGTTTGACGAACTGACCGACGTCGAAATCAGCTCGACCGAGATGGCAAGACGACTAGCCAGCCGCTACGGCGACTACCACCTTCAAATCTACGGCGACGCCTCCGGCAACAGGGGCACTACTTCGAACGCCGGCGTGACTGACTTCATGCAAGTGGCAAATGCTCTCAATGAAGCCGACGTTTCGTTTACGATGGACACCGACCAATGCAATCCGGCAGTGCGTGACCGCACCGAAAACATGTGTCGGCTGTTCTGTGATGCCAACGGAGACCAGCACATGTTCATTGACCCTAATCGTTGCCCACTTTTGTGGGGCGATACGCAAAAGGTCGTGTGGAAAAACGGCAAGCTGGCTGTAGATAAGGGCGTCGAGCACCCGGAACGTTACACCCACTGTTCCGACGGTGGTGGCTATGCAATGTGGAAGGTCTGTCCGCTGACGACAAAGAACGCTCGAATAGGCGAGCACGTAGAAAGTCAAATGGCACAGATGGGGAACGCACTATGACGATTGGAATCGGTATCACCACCCGCAATCGCCCGAGGATTCTTGACCTAACCCTAGAGCACTTTGAGCGCTGGTTTCCGGATGGAGCTCGCCTGGTCGTGATCGATGACGCAAGCTCTACCCCGAACGCAAACGCGAATCTCGACATTTGCCACAAATTTATGCGTTATCGTTCGAATCCCTGGCTCTCCTACCACTACAGCACCCGCCAGCTTGGTATTGCAGGGGCCAAAAACGCCTGTCTGTGGGAGCTAAAAGGCTGCGACCATGTGTTTCTGTTCGACGACGATGCGATGCCTGCAAGGAGCGACTGGTGGCAACCCTGGATTCAACCAGGTCTTGGACACTTGACGTTTTCGATGGAGATATCGCACCTGAAAAAGATTGAGAGCTTCGGCCATGGCTGGCAGGGCTTTAGCGGCTGCCTGGGCTGCTGCTTGTATTTCAGCAAAAGGGCACTCGCTACCCTCGGGGGTTTCGACCCCAGATTCGGAGTCTACGGCTTCGAGCACGCACAGATGAGTCTACGCGCACACAAGGCGAAGCTGACCCCATGCCTGTACCCAGCCCCGGTCGAAGCTCTGACCTCGATTTATACGCTTGACATGCACATGGGTTGGCTTGGGCAAAAGCCACCACTGAAGCCGGATTTTGAGGCAGCTTTATTCAATACTAGCGTAACTCGCGAGGAGGCCGATGCTCATGTACAATACGGCCATCTGATGCAAGATCCACCAATACACTGCAAGCTGGAGGCTTGGAAATGAACGCAACACCGCACATCGGCATAGCGATGACTACGAGAAATAGAAGCAAGACTCTCGGCTTGGCTCTACAACATTTCGCGCATTATAAAAGAGTATATTCGGCGCGGCTATGGCTCGTAGACGACAACAGCGACAGCAAGCATCGGTTAACGAACGAAGCTCTCGCGCGACAATTCGGGTGGAATTATTTACGACTAGAAGACAGACACGGAGTAGCCAGAGCGAAAAACGCAGCGCTGGCTCAAGTGCGAGACTGCGAGAATATCATGCTTTTTGAGGACGACGCTTGGCCCATTGCTGATAATTGGGACGAGTACCTGTTGACGTGCATGCAGGTAAACAGTTGCCAAGCTCTAAACGCCTGTCACCCTAACGGCATGGCCGATGATCATATCGTCGAGGTCTTCGGAGAAAAAGAGTATCAGCTAGTCAATGTAGCAAACAGCACCGGATATGTGATGCTTTGGACTCGCGAGGCTTTGGCTGCTCTTGGTGGCTACGATACGCGAATGGGTATCTGCGGAGGAGAGGACACGCAAATGAACCTGCGGTGCTTTAATGCGGGTTTTAAGCCGTATCCGTACTGCGGTCCGGCGCTGATAGGGCAGCATATTTACAGCGTAGACCTCGACTGGGTATGGGGCAAAATTAAAAAGCGGCCGCCCCTTGGTCAGCTTGAGCCAGAAGGTAGTGCCCTAACAGGCGCAGAGAAGGCCGATGGCTGGGGAGTCGGTGCCAAGTTTGTCCACGACCCCGCTATCTATCAGGAGCCACTCATATGACAACCAAGATTTTGCTGACCGGAGCGACCGGCAGTTTCGGAAAAGCCTTTATCGACTACTGCTTGCAAACGACGAAAAACATCGAAATCTATGCCATGTCGCGCGACGAGTGCAAGCAAGCGGCTCTTAACCGCCGATACGCCGACAAGCCTGTGCATTGGATTCTAGGCGACGTGCGATGCCCTCCTCCTCTACCGGAGGTAGATTTGGTGGTTCACGCGGCCGCTCTCAAGCACGTTGGGCGCGGAGAATTGCAACCGAAGGAGTTCGTAGCTACCAACGTTCTCGGTAGTGCAAATATGCTTGACCATGCCCTAGTGTGTGATTGCCCGTTCGTCGGACTTTCGACCGACAAAGCCTGTGCTCCGGTCAATGCCTACGGAGCTACCAAAATGCTAATGGAAAAACAGACCCTAGCCGCTGGTCGCAGCGTGGTGCGATACGGAAACGTACTGGGTAGTCGAGGCAGCCTGATTCCGTTCGTTATGCAGTGCGTGCAAAACAAGGCATCGATACCGATAACTGACCCCGAAATGACTCGCTTTTGGCTGCACCTGCAAGACGCTGTGGATCTAGTCATATCCGCTTGGACGGATCAGCTCGAAGGCGTATCGGGCATTCATGTGCCGCTAGCGCCTGCGATGCGCGTGGTTGACCTCGTTGCAGCGCTGGCACCGGAGAACGCAACTCACTACTGCGGAATCTTGCCGGGGGAAAAGCTACACGAGGCAATGGTAGCGCCAGATGAGGCATTTTGCTGCTACGAATGGTGCGGCAGGCTTCTGTTGACCAACGAAATCGCACCACACGAGGCAGTGCCAGTAGAGCGAGGCTTCACCTACACCAGCGACGTAGCTCCGCAAATGAGTAAGTTTGACCTGCTATCTAAACTCTCGAACCTAGATCTCGTCGATAACGAGCTAGTGATTAGGGGAAACAAATGCGTGTCTCAGTAGTAGGCTCGGGCGGAATGCTCGGGCACATGGTCTATTATCATCTCAAAATGGCCGGATTTGACGTTACTGGCTATAGCAAATCGTCTGCACCAGCGGTTGATCATGTCATCGACCCGTCTCAAACTAAAAACATCACCGGGGACGTGATAGTCAACTGTGCTGGTATTCTTAACGCAGAGTGCGACAAAAACCCTGAACTAGCACTGCAAACCAACGCAATGCTTCCATCTCGGCTAATGCAAAACTGTGACTTTTTGATTCACATTAGTACCGATTGCGTGTTCGACGGCACCGAGAACTGGAAGGGAGTAAAGAGCACGCCAAATGCAACGAGTCTATATGGCAGAACGAAAGCATTAGGAGAAATTGCAGATAATACCAAAGCCGTCACGCTGCGACAATCCGTTATCGGACCGAGCCTGAAGCCGTCTGGCGCTGGCCTATTGCACTGGGCGTTATCGCAAAAGGGTTCAACGGTGCCGGGATTTTTAACGCATGACTGGAACGGCGTGACTACGCTAGAGCTTGCCGGTTTAATCGTTCGAATACTCAAGGCGCGACTTCAAGGCAATAAAAAGATTTATGGGCTTTATCATTATGTGACCAAGGAACCGATAATCAAGCACGACTTGTTAGCTGAGATAAAGCGCGTGTTCGAGCTGACGTGGGAAATAGAACCGCAGCGACCAGATCCGGTATTACGGTGCCTCGCACTCGATAATCGCATCACTCCACCGCCTTCGATATCCATGCAGCTTGAACAGTTGAAGCGCTGGATGCTATCGAAGCCCCACTTGTACGACCACTACAGGAGCGCAACATGAAATTGAACATAGGGTGCGGCCCACGCCACCATGCGGGTTACCTCAATATCGATAGCCGAGAGCCAGCACAATTGGTTTTTGATCTCGACCACCTGACAGGCAGCGGTAGAAGCCTACCTATCGAAGATGATGTCGTAACTGAAATCGTGGCGACGGACTTTTTCGAGCATATCCACGACCGGCTTGGTTTGATGCAAGAGTTGTATCGTGTGGCACGCAACGGCTGTGTGCTCAAAATACGAGTGCCAGCCTTTGGTCACGATGACTCGATCGACGACCCTACGCATGTGGCGTTCTACGGCCCACGTTCGTTTCGGTTCTTCGCGCAGCCGTGGTGGCATAACAACGACTACGGCTATACCGGAGACTGGCAAGAAAAAACCGTGGTGATGGCTTGTCATATTCGGCACAAGACGATTTGCGAAATGAAAAGCCACGGCTCGTTCTACGAGTACGTGCAGGCGCATCGCAACGTTTGCTATGCTCTCTTCGTCGAGCTAGCCGCAGTCAAGCCAGGGCGAGACAGGGACTCGGGGCTAATCGTACATCCTACTATCGACTTCGACTTCGCCTGATTTTCTCTCGATAATCTACAATGCACAGGCTGGAGGCTCGAAACCATGGCGAACGAACAACCGCGCACTGCAAACATGAACGATGCTCCTAACCCTGCCGAGGAGCTTGAACTCGACAAGATGCTCTATTCGGCAGATGCCAACATCGAAAGCATCGAAGACCTGCTGAATCAGCGCGGAACGAGTATTCCGGCGCTGTTTAATACCGTCTACAAGTTCATCCAAAACCCTAGCTCCGTTAGCGTCGAGACGTTTAAGCGCATGATAGACACCGATGATACCATCGGCAGCGGGGTGGACTTTTTGACCACTTGCCTTGCCGCCCGTCTTGGCCCCTACACGCACACCAACAAGGACGTGGCAAAGTGGGTTAACGAACGCCTGAAAGAGATTAAGGGTGGATGGTTCAACACCGTAAAAGAGATCATGAGCGCCGCCTGGGCTGGCTATTCTGTCTCCGAAAAGGTGTGGAAAAACGACCCAAAACACGGTTTCGTTCCGCACAAAATCGTAACGATACCCCCAAACACAGTCATGTTTGAAACCGAAAGAACCGGAGAATTGACCCCAGACGGCATCCTGCAATACCAACGCAACTGGTCTCCGATGGGACTTTCGCAAGGCGTGGGCTTTTTTGGTGGCTTGGTAGGCACCGGAAATCTCGGGTGGAGCAGCAACAACTTCGATTCTCGACCAGACCCATATGCGAGATTCGGCGACTTGCCGTTTCCGGTACGCGTGTCGAACACTTGGCAGTATTTGAGCATCCGCATCCCGGTGCAGAAATGCATTCATTATGCCTTTGATGCTCAAGGGAAATTCGGAAACCCCTACGGAAGATCTTTGCTACGTCGTGCATACAAATGGTATGTACTCAAGGACTCCGTTTTGCAAATGCTGGCGGTGGCTTTGGACCGTAAAGGCACCCCGCTGCTTATCGTCTATGCCGACAACAACACGACGGTGCAGGACTCAAGCAAGGTAGCAGGCAAAACCACCAACCAGCGCGGCCAGCGCGTCGGAGCGAGAGCCGACCAAGCCGCAAGCTCTGCTTTTTCTCGCGTCCATAACGACTCGACCATCGTGCTCCCAGGCAAAAAGGGAACGATTTACGAAGTAGATTCGATGACGCAGCAGAGCAATGCTAACGACTTCATCGAAGCCATTCGCCTTTGTAATCAGTCCATCATGCGTGCTCTGCTCATCCCGTCTCTCATATTTACCAACGGCGATGGAACTGGCAGCTACGCCCTCGGCCAGGAGCATAGCCGCACCTTTCTTCGTATCCTCGACGGCATCCTTGACGGCCTAATCGGCACGCTAATTGAGAACCTCGTGGTCGAAATGCTGGTCTACAATTTCCCGCGAGAGATGTGGGAAAAAGATGGATTCGGCACGTTTACAGTGCGAGACTTCAACGAAGACAACGGCGACAAACTGTCGATGATTTGGGAGCGAGCCATCAACTCGGGAGTAATCGACCCGCAAGACCTGGCCGACCTTAATCGCATGAGAGACGTGCTTGGGTTCCCAGAACGCGAAGCACCAATCGAAAACAAGTTCACCGAAAGCGAAGCTGCTTCGGACATGTTTGGAGGGATTGACGATGCCCAGCAAGACGATACTGGAAATCAGTGAGCAGATTCGGGCGGCAGGTTTGGCAGCGGATCAAATCCCTGGCGGTATCGCAGACGAAAAGAACTTCGAGGACTTCGACCAGGAGGCTCTGAAAAAAGGAATTGCGATTGAAATGGAGCACACGAACGACGAGGCCGTTGCTCGCGAGATCGCTATGGACCACCTTGAGGAAGATCCCGCCTACTACGACAAGCTCGAACAGGTAGGCTTGCGAGAGGGCATCGATGCGAAGTGCTTGGCTCGATACTGCGCTTTGCCCAGAGCCTTTGTTGACCGTCAGGCGCGGAGACTCATGAAGTGAGAGACGATCCCGTTATCAATTTGCTGTCACCACAGGACCAAGCTCGGCTCCGAGCAGGAGCCAAGGCGGCGCAGCAGGTTGAGCGGAGATTCACACTTCAAATCGCCGACGCATTTCGGGCCATCGAAACCGAGACCATCGAGGCGATGATGGACGGCAGGGAGCCCCCGACCGATATCGACCTCGAAGGGCTGTTGCTGGAAAACGCATTTGCTGCCATGCAGGCGGCATTTGATACCCAGCCCCGTGTGCCTAGTCGTTTTGCCAAGCCGAAGACCGGCAAACCGCCATCTTTTAAGATACCGAGCAATCCTCGGGAACTCAGGATCTGGTGGGACAAGGTGCGTAAGGGCAAAGCTCCCCGTCGCATTCAGTCGCTCGCGACCCGAATCAAGGCCGCCTACCTGCAAAAGGTCCAGGAACTATGGGTCGAGCACGGCGAAGCGTTTCGACGTGGAGATGAATGGACCCAGGCGAAGGTTCGCACCGAGGTAAAAAAGGCTGTAGCGGTGGGCAGGCAGCGAGGCAACATGATCGTGGCTACCGAAACCACCCGCTACTACAACCAGGCGCGGCGCTCGTTCTACGACCAACAGCCCACAGTCACGCACTACCTCTACGTTGCCGTGCGCGACAAGCGAACCACAAAGTGGTGCAAGCCAAAAATAGGGCGAGATGGCATTGTGTACTCCAAGGACAGTGAGTTCCTAAAACGCGAGACCCCACCTTGTTTTTTGGGCGGTACGCCTGTATTAACACACCTAGGATGGCAACCCATTGCAACTGTCAAAGTAGGTGATTATGTCTATACGGCTCAAGGAAATTGGAGAAGAGTTACAGACGTGCATTGTACGTTTCCGGGAATGGTCGAAATATTTCAAATCGGATACGGATTGGCAACCTCCAATCACCCTTACCTTACCCGAAGCGGAGAGTATGCTTGGGCAAATGAAATTAGAGCGCAAGAGGGTGTATGCGCAATTTCTTTTAACTTGCCCGGAGTGTGGGAAGAAATTGTGGCTACCGTACAGTCAGTGGAAAACAAGAACCTCCTGCAGCTTCAAATGCCATTTTTCGATCGTAGCGCGTTCGAATCGAGGTCCTGCGAACTTCAGATGGAAAGGTGGATTGAAAACACTGAAACATGGATATGTAGGAATATTGCGTCCCATGCATCCCGCGTCGAACCAACAAGGCTACGTTTTAATTCACCGTTTCAAAGTCGAGAAGCAAATCGGGCGCTATCTAAAGCCAAACGAAGTAGTACACCATATCGATGGGAACAAAAAGAACAACTCTATAGAGAATCTGCAATTGATGTCGAATTCAGAGCACGTTGCATTGCATCGTCGGCTGGATGGATTAACACCACCGATATGCAAACGAATGTCTATAATCTCGAAGTCGAAATAGACGAAACGTATTGCGCGGGTGGCTTTTTCGTCCACAATTGCCATTATAATTGCAGAAGCGAATTATTGCCGCTTTCGCCTTTTAATCCCAACCACAAAAAGCTAATCGAAAACAAGTCACGCAGGCGCGAAAACAGACGGCCAGCGCCGCTTTTGCCGGGGTGGAACACATGAGCGCCTTGAAAGTCACTGTCGGAACCACATGGACTTTGATAGCAGACTGGACCGGTCTCTTCGTCAAAATGGTGACCATCAGCCGAGAGTCGGAGCAAGAGCTACAGATCATCTACGGCCCTCCGGTACCGGCAGAGAGTGCAACGCCAGAGTGGATTGTGACCAAGTCGTTCATCGGGATCAGAAGCGGGCACCTGCCCAGCGGAGGCAAGGTCTACGCGAGAATGATGACCGAAGCAGAAGAGTGCGTGGTGAACTATGACTAGAGACACCGAACTGATAGTGCGCGGACAGCGCGTTCCGGTAGATCAGTTTTTCGCTGGCCCTACCTACACCGCCGATTGTTGCGTGGACAACGGAGACGGAACCGTCACGGTGAAAGCTCGCAGCGTGAACCTGCGGGACAATCCAAATCATTTAGGTCCAGCGATTAGCTACGCGCTGGCAGAAAAAACATTCGACCCACCACAAGCTAACAGTTACATCGTTGCTTCGTACAACAGCGGATCCCCTGAGTTTCAAAACATCACCAACGTCGAGCTGATAACCGAGTCAGACGTTTGTCCCGTCGTGACCGTTTATCGAGAGGTCAATCACCTACACATTCTGGATTGGGATGGTATAGCATCCGGCCTGCCGAATCGCCTGCATCAGCGGTTTGTCAAGACGATGCGGTTCGTGAACGAAAACGGCGGACTTCGCTTATCGGTTACTGCATCTCTTGAATACTTGATCAGTTCTGGCCGAACGTGGCACGGCGCTGTGCGAATGATGCTTGAGGCATTTGCAAGCTCGACAGATGAAGGAAGGCTCTATTATATCACCGCTGGCATTTGGACAAATGTCTCCGCATCGACCTACAATAACACTCAATACAACGATACGACTCTCGGACTAGTCACCCTTTCAAATAACAACCGATGGACGGTCAACTGGGTATATCGTGGCGTAGAGATGGACAAGCACGCTATTATCGTTTTGTCCAACAACGAATACGATACGGCGGCAGAAGCGAACGATAGCTTCGAACCAGTACTACCAGACATCGTCACAAAACAGTACATACTAGTCGGGCGCATAATCGTCAAAAAGGGCACGAATACACCCATCGTTCAAAGTGCTTTCGTGCAACGATTCGCCCCCGGTGCGGCATCGGACCATGAAAATCTCGCGGGTCTGCTTGGGGGTCTACCGGGCAATCACTATCATTTCGCCAACGTGGATGACGTAGCCGAAGCCGAGCTGGTAGCGGGCGCTTTGCCCGGTGCGGTTATGCACGTACTCGACGAAAATACGTGGTATCGGTACGAGTCGAACCCTGGTATCGCTCGTGACGGCATGGGCATACTGAACACGGCGGATGGTGGCACGACGCGCTGGGTGGCATTTGCGGGACGATGGCAGGTCTTCCAGTATGACGACATATTTACAGACGCAACAACAGTTCCAGCAGGGGCTACGGCCCCGAGCATTACTCCGATACCAGGAGCGCCGAACATATCGACGTGGAGCTTCAACGGTGCCAACACGATCGAAAGCCTCTCAGGAACAATGGAACTACTACACGGCTATCGAGAAGGAAGTGACATATGGCCACACATTCATTGGTCTCCGATAGACAACAACACTGGCAATGTTCGATGGGTTTTCGAGTACATAGTTGCTGATATGTCGGGTGAGTTTCGCGCACCAGTCATTCTTACGGCCGTTCAAGCGGCTGGGGGTCTCGCGGCATCTGGGCTGCCGATTCAGCACAACGCCGAGTTCAATGCCCCTATATCGGGCACTAACCTCGTAATTGGCGATCAGATTCGGTTTACGCTTCGGCGAGAGCCAGCAAACGCAGCGGATACTTACGGAAGCAACGCTCTGTTATGGGCGGTCGGGATTCACTACGAGAAAAATTCACACGGGAGCCTACAGCGATTTATCAAATGATACTATGAGAGTTGATCGAGATTTTAACGTATCGGATATTGACATGTATGGAGGGCGCTATGCTGATCCGATTTCGTGGCGACATGATCGCCGTTGACCCGGCGAGCGAAGCAAACAGCACCGCTCAAAACGAGCGTAGAGCACTGCTATGCTATACCGGCAAATTTGAGAGCATGGACGGAGAGGTCGAAATCACGCCCGACCACCTGAAACGACTTGTGGAAAACCACAATGCGCGGCTGAAGGCTCTCGGTTCGGCCATCAAAATCACGGACTATCCTCCCGTGCAGCTCGACCACAGCACCAGCGCAGAGCATACCGTAGGGCGTCTTGTGGGACCGCTGGAGCTGGGCAGTCACGAAGGGCAGGTGGCTATGTTCGGTCACTTGCGAATCCTCGGATCCGACAATCTGGAGCGCGTCAACGATGGTCGATGGTCGAATCTCTCGATTGGTGCTGACCTCGAATCGGGCGAGTTGCAGGAGATATCAATCACACCATTTCCGGCAGCGAAAAAAGCGTGCCTGCTCTCTGCAAAATTTGGAGGTAAACAGATGAATCCCCTTTGCAAGTTTTTGATGGACACCGAAAAAATCGACCAGGAAGAGGCCATGAAGCGCCTTGAGGGCATGGACGATGATGCCAAGGAAGAACTCACCAAAAAAATGAAAAAGCGTCTCTCTGAACAAGAAGACGAAGATAAGACCAACATGTCCTCTGACGATGACGACGAAGACAAAACCAACATGTCTTCTGACGAAGACGAGGACAAGACTAACATGTCCTCTGACGATGACGACGAAGACAAAACCAACATGTCTTCTGACGAAGACGAGGACAAGACTAACATGTCCTCGGACGAGGACGACGAAGACAAAAAGGAGATGAAAAAGCATCTTTCTGCTTGTTCAAAGCGCGTCAAATCGGTCGCACTCGCAATTCGTAGGGCCAAGATTGGGAACACCCTTGCACGTCTGAAGTCCGAGGGAAGGATCTGCCCAGCAGAGATCAAAAAGATGGATCTGACGAAGCTCGCAGCCGCATCCAGCGAAACGGTAGATGCCGTGCTGGCTACCTATGAGGCGCGAGAGCCAATCGTCCACATGGGCCAGTACGGAACGCTGAAGGGCATCTCTGCTGACGAGTTGGCAAAAAACGCACGACTAGCGGCCCTTGAGGAGGAGACCCGAGCAAACATGGCATCGGTGTCCAAAAACGGCGGAGCCAAGGCCGATACCACCCGATTGTCGTCCCATACTAGCAATGTGGACCGAGATGAAGATCTCGTCGATACTGACAGCATGTTCCCAGAGATGGTCAAGGCAATCAAAGCTGGCGACGAAAAAGCGGCACGATTGATGTACGGGAAGGCTCTGCGCTCGTATCGAGGAGATACCGCTGTGTCCAACGAGGAAATGGTGCAACTCATGGGTGCTTTCGCGGAGCTTGAATCTGATTTTGGGAACGTCGTTCGCCTCGCTGGCGTCCGGCTGGGCGTTAAACTGTAGGATTCGATTAGGGAGGCCATGACAATGGGCAATTCGATGCCGTATATCAGCACTGAAGTTTTCCGCAAGGACCACCGGGTTATTCTTGCGAGAAACCGAAAATACGCAAGTCTCGTTCCAATCGTGCTTGAGTACGATGCCACTGGCTACTATGCCGGCCAAGTCATCGCACGAAACACCACGAGCGAACTCTGGACCAAATACGTCGCGGCTGGTTCGAGCGGAACCGACACCGCCGTTGGTATTCTGTTCAACGACGTTCTCGACATGCCAGCCTCGGCAGTGGGTGGGGGCGACCTCATCGTGCGCGGCGAGGTCTATCAGGACAACTGTTTGGATCTCGACTCCGACGCAATCACGGATCTTGGTGGTCGCAGCGTTGTTTCGGGAACAGGAAGCACAATCCTCATTTTCTAAACCATTCGGCCATGGAGGCGTGAACGATGACGAACAGTTTTGTTACCACGGAGCACACTCAAGTACTCCAGAAATTGATTCAGGAGGTCGTCAACGACCCGACCACCTATTTGGGTTCCAAGTACCTCCCAGCCGTGGCTATGCCGGTGCGGGAAATCTACACCGAGGTCATCGAGGCCACGGGTGGACTTACCAAGGAGCACCTGCCTGGAAACGACCCCGAATACATTCAGAGCTTCGGAACTCGCGTTCAAAAGTTCGAGCCTCCGCACTTCAAGGAGGCAATCCACTACGACGAGAAAAAGATCCTGTGGCTGCGTCAGCTCGGTCAAAACGACCGGTCGATGCGTGGCATTCGCCAGTACATCGACAAGGACGTGGACCGTCTGAACCGTCGCATCGAAGCTCGACAGGAGCTTTTGCGATGGAACGCCATCTTTAACGGTGGATTTACCTTCATGGGCCAGACGTTCTCGTATGGCATTCCTTCCGGCAATCAGACCACTCCACTCGGAGCCGTTTGGTCTTCGGACGGAATCAATGCGAACAACACTGCCAATCCGCTTATCGACATTCGGTACTGGGTGACTGGCGGTCTTGCAGCGTTCCGAAAGTACAAGATCACGAAGCTGGTGATGAACGGAAACACCGCGCGGTGGATTCTCGACAACACCAACACTCGGAGCTACATCGCCAACGCGATGGCGAACCCCTCGATTGCTGAGTACAGCATCTCGCAGATCTTGGAGTTCTTCATTCCCGGCGCTCCTCCGGTGGAGATCTACAACGGCTGGTATCAGGAGGAGACAACCGTCTCTGGCAAGCTGACTGTCGGCGATGCTCAGTACTTCATCCCAGACGGCTACATTTTCTTCGAATGCAGCCTGCCGGGCGGGGACATGATTGGCGAGTTCGTGCAGGGAATGCACCTCGCGTCCGGCACCATCGACGACCCTGGCTATGGAAAGTTCCTGGTCGTGGACGACAACACAGCCCCTGGGACCAAGGGCGGACCTTCCAATCCGTACCTCGACCTCATCGGCGGCGTTTATGGTGGCGTGAAGATGGACCGTCCTTTCGATGTGTTGACTGCGAAGGTCATAGCTTAATAACACCCTCAAACCGAGGGTACAGGGGCTGCCCCTCCAGACGGCCCCTGTATTTCTGGAGGCTCAAAAAATGCAAACAAAGTCTGAATCAAAAACCGAAATGGTCGCACCCGCAGCCAAGCTCGTGCGCATGAAGGCAGTTCGAGACGTCACCGACCACACAGGGAAAGTGGTTCCGCTCGGAAACGAGTTTGAGACCACGGAGGAACACGCGAACGAGTTGAGTACGCCTATCAAGGGTCACTATGCGTTCGAGGGCGAACGTTTCAATGGCCGAGGCGTCGAAAACCACGAGTTCATTCGTGCAGTGAGGATCTAAGGCGATGGGCCAATACATCACAGCGGCAAGCGTCAAAATGCGAACGGCAGGCAAGATCACCTACGCAGTAGACGATACCGACGACAATGCGATTGGTCCGACGTTTCTTGACGAAATCATAAACGAAGCGGAAACGAGTGTGGAAACTCGGCTTTCGATTCGATATGCGATTCCGTTTCAGGGCGTGAACGGTGAAGCGTTCTCGACTCTATCGAACAACACGGTCACGCAGATTCAACAACTCTGTCGCATGGAGGCTATCCGCCTCCTGTTGTCGTATGACTTTGGACGCGGTAGCAACGTGGACGGGGAAAGGTACGCAGAGCAGAACATGCGCGTCTACGAGGCCAAGATGGACCGACTCGTGTCCATCAAAGAGAACCAGCAAAACCAGTTCAAGTACCCGCCGTTGGTGGACTTGGCGCTGGCTCCACACAACGACCAGGCCGACGATGGGTATGCTGGTCGCATCTACGTTACGAGCGATGAGCCGGGTGGCTATGCCCCGGTTCAGATGCCGGACCCTGGGCAGACGCTATGGAACGGGGAGATCATCGACAGATGACGCAGGTGGAAATCACCCTCACATTGCCGAATTTCGCCGCGTATGCCGAAAGAATCAATCGTGAGGTTCCGGGCCTGATAGCCGCCACTTTGCAAACTAATAGAGGCATGATTTTTTATAAGTCTGGTCGCTATAACGGTCGCCGAAAATGGAAAAAACTCGAGTGCCGAAACGGAAGACCTTTGAAGGACAATAACGATCTTTCGCAGTCTATGGGACCACAGAACGACGGAATGATACCCGGGCGCTTTACTGGTTCGATATTAAAAATGACTGGCGGACTCGAAGGAATGGTAACGATAGGCACCAACATTGCATATGCACATGTGCATGATCGCGGCATGGTTATTCGTGCAAAAAACGCCAAAGCGATGCGGTTCAAATGCCATGGGAAATGGGCGTTCGCCAAAAAGGTAACAATACCAGCAAGACCGTTCAGTGACTGGACTCGCAAAGACGGCAAAGAACTCGTTGAAACCATCGAAAACTACATCGGACACGTACTAGGCGGTGGACAATGAACGGGAGAATAGAAGAGCTAGAGCAACCGACTTCGTTTCTATCCGGCCCGGCAGAGTTTCTGATCGCCAAGCTGGCCGAGTACATTGCTGACGTGCCTCAGTTCCTTGCGGTCTTCGGACCGAGAATTGACCCATACCTGCGAATGGACTACTCCATGCGAGAGCTGCCAGCGCTTCGCATCTACAACACCACCCAGGTGAAGCAAGCCGAGACGTGGTACCTCGAAGGCGACGTCGTCATGGACGTCATCATGCCTCCGCAACTTCGCCGCGAGATGTCGCAGCAGTACTCCGATACCATCTGCGCGGCTCTCATGCAGCAGTTTCGCCGCCCGTCGTTTTTCGCATCTATGTGCTCGGAGGTTCC
>Ga0180433_10005395_pt1 | contig 17310 bp, 21 predicted proteins | sample SS_ome_8_FD_132980 | JGI IMG/M metagenome (GOLD analysis project Ga0180433, IMG submission 132980) | Hypersaline lake sediment archaeal communities from the Salton Sea, California, USA - SS_1_D_1 metaG | ecosystem: Environmental > Aquatic > Non-marine Saline and Alkaline > Hypersaline >... | reverse complement strand
CTCTTTTTGGATCAGGCATTAGATATTCTGGAAATCCATCTAGATTTTTTCTACCAGGTGCATCAACAAGAATAAAACCATCTACTCGTCCAGCTGCAAGTATTTCAAAACCACCAGGGAAAAAAGGATGAACCAAGCTACCTTGACCCTCAATCAATATAAAATCAGGTTTACAATCATTCCATGAGTCAATAATTGCTTCTTCAATTCCTCCTGCCACAAAATCATTAATCATTGCATCAAGTACAATACCATGAGGCCAACCCTGCATCCATCCTGTTTGACCAGTATAAATCATATCAGATTTCCAACCATGCTTTTTTAAATCCTCATTTAAAATAACAGCAATTGTCCTTTTCCCTACAGCAGAATCTGTACCTAAAATAGCTATACGTTTGGATTTAACATTTTTAATTTTACCTGTGTAAAATTTTTTTTTATCACGAAAAATTTTACGTACATCAATTATTTTACAATTGTTTTTTTGAGCTAGCTTTAAAAAAGTAGGTTTATCTGATATGAATTCGTGCAGACCCGACACAACATCTAAACCGTTTGAAAGAGCCCATTTAATTGCAGCATCATATCCATCTGGAATTTTCCCACCATCAGATACTGCACCTATAACAAAAGTACCAGCATTTGTAAGTTTCAAAGCTTTATCTAAATCGTTATATAAAGGAATATTTCTTTTAATTCCATCAAGAATTTCCCCAGAATCTCCTTCAGAAATCGTTGTGTCAACTACACATGCTACATTAAATCTTTTACTGAACCGTACAAGACCATGTGCTGTTTTTCCATCAGCACATCCAAAAAGCCTATCTGAATATACAATAGCAGTATTTTTCATATTTTAACTATGCCTACCATAAAAAATTACCTTCGCCCAGTTAGCACAACAACATATCTATCATTTGATAAGAGTTCTTTTTTATGTCTTTCTAAGAGAGCAATCAGACCAGCAGTTGATGCGGGTAATACACTTAGTCCCTCTTTTTCTCTTAATAATTTTGAAAAACTAATCATGCTTTTATCTGATGCATATGATCCCCATCCATTTGATGATCTTATTGCTTCAAGAGCATAATCTCCATCTATAGCTCTCCAATTTATCAAAGGTTCATTAACAGCAGTTTCATGTATCTTCTCTGGTTTCAAATCTTCACAAGCTGGAAGATTTTTTATGTAAGCTTGTATAATCGGATTTTTACCATAGGAAGATCCTGCTACTATTTTAGGAACTTTCGAGGTTTTTCCTCTCCTATATAGACTCATAAAACCTTTGTATATGCCTGCAAGTGTAGTACCATTTGAAACAGGCATAGCAATTACAGCAGGAGCATCACGAAGTTCGTCATAGATTTCATAAGCAATTTCACCATAAGCACGGAATTGTATCATTGTGTTGTCACCACCAGCATTTGCATCATAGTATTCGTTTTGATCAGCTATTCTTTTAGATACTTCTACCGCATTTTCATAATCACCAGAAACACGTACAATTTTTGCTCCATTTTGTTCTATTTCTTTAATCCTATTTGTGTGATATTTTTCAGGTATATATATCTCGCAGTTAATACCAGCTAATGATGTTGCTAAAGAAATAGCAGCTCCGTAATTACCACATGTTGCTATCGTAATAGTTTCATATCCTCTTCTTAATGCATCCATTACTTGAGCAAAAGCGATACGATCTTTTTGTGTACCTGTTGGAGTCGTGCCTTCAAATTTTAAAAAAATCTGTCGAAGACCAAATTCTCTTTCAATATTTCTAGCACGAGTTAAGTTTGTATCACCGATCTCAGAATCAATTATATCTTCAAATGCATCTAATCTTTCTTCTAATGAAAGAGCTTTATTTGAAGCTATTTTACGTTGTAATTCTAATTCAGGAGCTATAGGTGGAAATTGAGACTTAGCCCCATCTAAAAGAGAAAAATTATCAGAAAAGTCAGTATTTCCATTATTATTCTGTCTTTCTATATTGACAGTATTATTTTTTTTATTTAAATCTTCAGGCATGTTTGCCACTATATACACTATTAATAGCAAAAAGTGGTATTTAAAAATATCGTAACGTAAATAGAGGAAGATATATAGATATAATATTGCATTCAGTCAGAGATTAATAGAAATATTAAGGAATAGATTATGGAATCTAACGATTCTTATTACGATTATGATAGTACTATTTTTTCACCAGATGGAAGACTTTTCCAAGTAGAATATGCAAGGGAAGCTATTAAAAGAGGATCAACCACATTAGGTTTAAAGTTTAAAGATGGGATTATACTAACTACCTATAAAGATTCTTCTTCTAGATTATTAGAGAATTCATCAAATGATAAAATAACTCAAATTGATGATAATATTATCTGCGCATATGTTGGTTTGTCTGCTGATGCAAGACACTTATTTAGCTATGCACAGGAAATATCTGCAATCCAAAGAATATGGTATGGTGAGTTTATAACTGTAAAAAATCTTGTTGACGAAGTTTGCAGATACAAACATTTGTTTACAACATATAATGGCCTAAGGCCATTTGGCCTAATTTTATTAATTGCAGGTATTGATATAAAAGGAACACATTTATTTGGGACTGATCCATCAGGTGCATTTTTAGATTACAAAGCAATTTGTGAAGGTGAGAATAATAATATCATAATGGAATATTTTGATGGGCATTACAGAGACAATTTAACAAAAGAAAAGGCAATAAAACTTGCTATAAACTCTATTAAAAAAACTATAGATAAAAAAGTCAAGGCAGATAATATAGAAATTGGAATTATCGAAAAAAATAAAGTTTTTTGTAAGCTTACAAAAAGAGAAATTAATAAGATTCTATAATTGTTGATAAATATGAAAAAAGATAAATCAGAATTATATAGAGACGTTAATTTACTATTAGCTGAAAAAAGAACATCTCTAGCAGTTTTAAGAACAGGGATCGCTATTTTTACATTACCTATATCTGTTTTTACAATTTTAATTGCGACTTCCAGATACTATGAAATTTCAAATTCATTACATTTCATAGTCCCTTTACTAGTTATTTGTATGATATTAATTTTTTTAGGCATATATTTAATTTATCGGTCTTTTAAGAAAATTAAAAATATTGATCGGAAAATTCAAGAAATAAAAGAAGAACAAAAGAGTATGAAAGGAATTATTGATGCATGCTAATTTAATTATTTTGCTTTACGAAATTCATTCATGAATCTAAAATTATTTTGTCTATACCAAGGTTTTATGTAAGATGGTAAAAATTCACTTACGAATTTAATATCTTCAACAGAATAGAAAGCCTTAGGATTATATATTTTTACTAAATTAATCACTTTTTTAATGTTTTGTCGATTTATTACTGTAAAAATAATCTTTACTCTACCTTTTAATCCTTCTGCATCAACTACAGTTATACCATACTTTGATTTTTTTAAAGCATTAACCAACTCTAAAGCATCTTGACGAGTAATAATTCTTATGCTAACTATCCCTATAGACAATTTTTCCTCTATTATTATCCCTACTAGATTCCCTATCGCAAATCCACCAGCATAAAAAACATAATAGTATGCATTTGTTAAATTCTGCATTATCTGACTAATAGCTAAAAGCCAAATTAAAATTTCAAAAAAACCGACAAGTGGTGCTAAATACTTAATTCCTTTTGATACAAAGATAATCCTGATTGTACCTAAGCTCACATCACAAACCCGTGCAAAAAAGATAAGTAACGGTAATATTATCCAAGCAAAAATCTCTGAACTAGTAAGACCGATTAACTCCAATATTTAATCCTCTCATTTTTTATATTTTTGAAACAGCAAAACATAATAAATTTTTAAATTTTTTCCGCGTTTTTCAAGATATATTGCTATTTTTTCCTTGATATTCTCGCTCAATTTTTATATATAAGAAACAAGTATGGTTGTTAATTGAAAATATAAGTTATTATGAAGGAGCGTTAAAAAATGCCACCAAAAAAGAAAAAAAGAATACGAACAGAAGAAGATGAAGATTTAGAACCACTTGGAATCTATGAAGACGAAAAAGAATATGATGAAGAAGATGAAAAAGAAGCATGGAGAGATGTGGGATAACCCCCAATTAAGAGAGTATGTGAATAGTTGAGTTAGTTAAGTAACAGATATTATTAAAATGTGGTTTGTTAAGAAAAATTGTAGCATATGTCGTAATCTTCTTCCGATGACAAGATTACGTGAATGTGAAACAATAGTAGGAAATAAGATCCTATGCTGTGATAGATGTAGATCATATATTAGAAGTAAAAATAATAAAAGGTGGTAAAAATTATGAAAGAAATTGAATCAAAAAGGTTCATAGGTAAAAATGTGATAGTGTTAGTTAGATACGGCTTTAAAAAGAAAGTAGAAGAAACACAAACCTACGAAGGGAAATTAATTAGTATCGATACATTAGGGATTATGTTAGAACGAAAAATTGGAGATGTAAACGACATGATTGTTAATGATTTTTTCCCATGGCATAATATTGATGCAATACGTTATAGAATTAAAGGTTGAGTGAATTTTATGAAAAATGCTATATCAACTTGTGGTCGAAATGCTGGGAAAATATGGATTGCACTCAATGTACATGGTCCACTGAAAAAGAGTGGCATAATAGAAAAAACAAAACTTAAAGAAAAGGATTTTTATACTGCATTGGGTTGGCTTGCGAGGGAAAATAAAATCTACAGAGATGGACAATTATATGATTTACGTGAAACTAATTTAACTAGTAAGATTGGCACAGATGCAGGAAAAGTTTGGAATTTTCTTAATTCTCAAGGCAAATGTAATGTTTCAACTATAACAAAAATGACTGAAATAAAAACTCAAGATGCTTATTCTGCCATAGGATGGTTGGCACGAGAAGATAAAATAAGGATATTAAAAGATAAACAAATTAAATATATACTAAATTACGATCTTTAATAAAGAAGATATCGAAAAATAGGTAATATTGATGACAAAGAGGAAAAAAGAATTTCCTATTAAATATATGCGTAAAGGATTATTTGGAGATAGAGATTTCATCGAAGAAGAAACAAAAAAGAGAGGAAAAAGAAGAGTTAAAAAATCTAAGTTCTCAGTTCGTGTAAAAACTAGAGCAGGTAAAAGAAAAGTTAAGTGATATTTTTAAATTAAGTTATCTTATAATTCTATTACGTAAGAATCTTTATTAGTTTATAATAAGTATCTACATCGATTTTTTTAGTTTGCACTGCGAATTCTAATGGTATAGTAACTACTTTCCCATCCTTTAAACTTACACAATGATCAGTAGTACCTTCGTTCAATATTTCGACAGCGTAATTACCAAGACGAGCAGCCATAATCCTATCAATAGATGTTGGATGACCTCCCCTTTGGATATGACCAAGGACTGCAACACGAGTTTCTAGATTTGTTTTTTCTGTGATTATATCTGCAATATCACGACCTTTTGCTTTACCTTCTGCTACGATAATAATCCAACTTTTTTTACCTTTAGAATTACCCGTGTTAATTTCTTTACACATAATATCAATATCAAAATTTTTTTCTGGAACTAAAACTTCTTCACATCCGCCTGCTAGTGCAACTTTCAGCGCAATATATCCACATTCACGACCCATCACTTCTACAACAAATATCCTCTCAAGACTAGTAGCTGTATCTCTAATTTTATCTAATGCATCTAAAGCAACATTAACCGCAGTGTCAGCTCCAATAGTCAAATCAACACCATTTACATCATTATCAATGGTTGCAGGAATACCAACGACAGGAATATCATATTTAGTTGCTAGATCATGAGCTCCTCTTAGAGAACCGTTACCGCCTATGATAATGAGACCGTCGATATTATTATTTTTGATATTTTGAACAGCTTTTTTTTGTTCAGATTCAATATAAAATCTTTTAGATCGAGCGGTTTTAAGAATTGTTCCACCTCGATTAATAATTCCGGATACCGAACGTCTATCTAATTGGATGAACTTATTATCTATTAAACCATCGTAACCTTTCAAAAAACCTATAGCTTTGATATCGTTCTTATTTGCAGTACGTACTATAGATCGAATAGCAGCATTTACACCCGCGCAATCTCTTGTTAAAATTCCTATTTTTTCCATATTTTATAAAAGATATAACTCAATCCTATTTTTAAATTATTTTATAATTTAAAAGAAATATATCTTTCTTATGCTAACGATATTATCATCAAAAAATGGCTCTAAAACAAGCTTCGAATCAAGATGAAAACATTAATTCTTTTTATTAAAGATATAGAACAGAGCTCCGATTAATATTATATGATAAACAAATCCTACAACCAATGGAACAAAATCTAGCTGTCCATTTTGAATCACAGAATCAAGTGCCATAAAAGTCCAAAAGTTTGGAATTGGGCTGAATATATACTTAAAATTATCCTGTATTAAAAAAAATGCAAATAATGGGATCATATATACTGTTCCAGATATTTTGAAAATCGCAAAAGCCTGTACTTTGTTTGTTGCAAATGAACTTACTAGCAAAGCAGAAAATGGTGCAAAAAGTGAATACAAAACTGCTACAGGAACATAAGCAGTATAACTAAACTGTGTGTTATCTATAAGGCCTGAAAGTGGAGGAAAAATTAGTAAAATTATAAATGCAAAAAGAGACATGAAAAACATACGAGTTATAAGGAAGTTATTTCTAGATATTGGCATAATCTTTAGAACAGTAAGTAGGTGTTCGTCTCTTTCATCTAATAGTAAAAATGCTGAAATAAATCCAAAAATTATTGGTATGAACAAAGAAAATAACATAAAAAACACAGGAAAAAAAGCAGGTGATGCAAATTCAATACTATTTTCAATTCTTGGTGAAATTAGATGTACAAGTATTCTTGAAAAAAGTATTATCATAACTGGATAAATAAACATTCCAAAAACAAGAAATCTATCACGTATTATGTTTCTCAAGTCATTAACTGCAAGTTTGAGAAGATATACCATATCTTTTATCCTCCTTTCAAAACGATATGCTTATGAAAAGCCTTTTTTGCAAGAAAATATAACAATCCAACCCAAAACACTTGGTAACCTATTCCATATGCTATTTCCCATAATTCCAGACCAGAAGCAAAAAATACGCCCTTAAATAAAGTAAGTGAAGCATGTGTAGGCCATAAATAAAAAATTACATTTTCATAGAGTCCTGATATATCTAGCATTGGTGGAAAAGTGAGCCCCAGAAATGAAACTGCCATCCAGAGTAGGTACTCATTAATACTATTAACTCGAGATACCAGGATAAATCCTAGAAGTATAAGCATAATTGATGCAAGAATTACTCCTGATGATAGATATAGCATGTTAAACTCGACATCTCCAAAAATAGCTAAAAGCCCCATAAATATGGATGCTGATATTATTGATAGAATTGTAAGTGTTATTATTTTAGATAAGAGATAATCATCGACTTTCATGGGTGTTACGACTAATGCTTGAAGTATGTTTTCGGATTTTTCAAATAGTACCAGCGCACCTACAAACAATAATCCAATTGTTGCGGGGTCAAAGAACAATAACATTGTATGAAATTTTGAATTATCCATATCAGGTATTGCTTGAGTTGAAAGAAAATATAAAATTACACTTAGAATTGAAATGTGGATAATATAATATCTAGATAATAGGATAAATTCCCATTTAATCATATTTTTAATATTACTCATTTCAATTTCCTACCTGTTGCCTTAATAAATATATCCTCAAGTGTTGCTTCAGCTGTATGAATAGTTTGAACATTTCCACTTCTTAAAAGACTTGAAAATTTTTTATTACTAGCAAGGTTCTTTAATTCAAAATCTTCTCTTAACAAATCATTATCTTTAAGATATTCAACTTTTACAATCTTTTTACCATGTCTAATCTTTAATTCCCTAGGACTTTCAACTAAAACCAATTCCCCATCAACAATAAATCCTACTCTGTCACATAATTCATCAGCATCATTCATATTATGAGTTGTTAGAAAAATTGCTTTTCCTTCTTTTCTTTTTTGTTTTATAATATCTTTAATTAAGCGTGAACTAACTGGATCAAGACCAGTTGTAGGCTCATCAAGGAAAAGTACTTCAGGATCATTAATTAAAGATCGGGCAAAGTTAAGTTTTGATTTCATCCCTTTAGAAAAAGTTCCTACACGCTGATTTGCATCTTTTTCAAGTTCAACCATTTTCAATAGATCCATAGAATCCAATGTTTTTTTACGATAAAAAGATGAGAAAAATTGTAGATTTTCAAGAGCAGTAAGTTTTTGATAATGATTTGGAAGTTCAAAACCTACTCCTACTCTATTGTATAGATCTGTTTTCCATATCTGGAGATTTTTGCCTAATACTTCAACATTGCCATCATATCCCTTCAAAAGCCCTATTATTATTTTTTGAGTTGTTGTTTTACCAGCACCATTGGGACCTAAAAAACCAAATATTTCACCTTTTCTTATTCTAAAAGATACATCACTTACAGCTTTTTTCTTAGATTTTGGATAACTAAATTCTAAGTTATTTACTTGAATTGCTATTGAACCAGCAAGAGATCTTGACAACGATTTAGAATCTTTAAAAGAAAAAATTCCTTTTGTACTACATTTAGGACACTTAATCTCAATCGTCTCACCTATATTTCCATTAACATCGATTTGATTTTTACAATGAGGACATGCAATTCTTTTTGTGACTATGTCTTTTTCTCCCATCATATTAACCTCTATTTAATTATATATATGAAAAATAACTTTAATTTATTTATGTCATACATGTATGATAGTTTATATACTAAACAGTTTATTACAAAAACATGCGAAAACTAATTATGGAATTGAAATTAAATGAAAAATTTCTAAAAAATTTTGATTTTTTATTAGATAAAATAGAATCTATAGAACTTTTAGAATTGCTAAAAATAGATTTTGAGAAAAGAATTAAGATGGCTATAGCTGCCTTTAATATGGAAGAAGGATACACAATCGAAGATATCAAAACACCTGATTATGTAGAAATATTTACTGTACTACAAAAAAAAGAAAATAGATATGTATGTTTGATTAAGGCCAAATATTTTAAAAGTTTATCATCACTAGCAAAAAAGTTTAATATTGATATTATCTGGGATACACCTTCAGTTTTTACAAAGGAAAAGATGGTAGTCAGTGTAACAGGTGATGAAGAAAATTTAAAAAAAATCCTTGATTTATTCAAAAACATAGGAGAAATTACAAAAATAAGTTTTGTTAAACCAATATTTGATGATAAAACAATTCTTGGTTATTTAACTGAAAAACAAAGAGAAATATTAATCAAAGCAAAGAAAAATGGATATTATGATTATCCAAAGAAAATAAACAGTCAAGATCTTTCTAAAAAAGTTGGTTTAAGTAAACCTACAGTAATACAACATCTAAGAAAAGCAGAAGATCGTATTTTTTCTAATATATTAGCGGGTTACTGATATATTATAAAATTTAGGCCGAAAAAAATACCATTTTTTAAAAAATTATTTATTTTAATTGCTATTATCAAAATTACCTTTAGGGGAGAAAAAACTATGTTTAAAAATAAAACATTACAAATTTTACAGGTTGGAAATATAATAGCTGTGATATTAACTATTATTGTAAATAGTCTAGCAAATATTTTACCTATTGGTGGTAAATATACAGGAGAGTTATCAGATAACATCCCAAATTTATTTGTACCTGCAGGTATCACATTTTCGATATGGGGTGTTATATATTTTTTGATAATAGTCTTTGCAGTCTATCTAGCAAGAGATCTTTTTAAAAAGGAAAAAGTGACAAAACCATTTTTAGAAAAGATAAGCTTTTTTTTCATACTAGCAAGCATAGCAAATATAATATGGATATTTTTATGGCATTACGAACAAATCTTATTATCGCTATTAGCAATGGTATTGTTATTCTTCTCATTAATTACAATATATCTAAGATTAAATATAGGTAAAGAAAAAACTTCAATGAAAGATAAGCTAATGATACATGTTCCAATCAGTGTGTATATTGGATGGATTACTGTCGCAACTATAGCAAACGTAACAGCCGTTCTTGTTACACTTGGTTGGGATGGTTTTGGGATAAGCGAACAAGTTTGGACAATGATAGCATTAATCGTTGCAACAATTATCACAATTTTGATACTTGTTAAAAGGAAAGACTATGCTTATAGTGCAGTAATTATATGGGCGTTATTTGGAATATTTCTAAAAAGAATTTCAGATGATGCAATTTATGGTGTTCAAACCCAGATTGCATATACTGCAACAATTGCAATAGTTGTAATAGTAATTGTAGCTGCTATATTGGCGTTTCCAAAATACTTCAAATATAAAAATAGTAAAATATGAAAATATTTTATAATAAAAACTTTTAATTGGTAATCCATTTTAGTAAAAATATGAAAGTGTGTTTTAGCGGAACCTTTAATGTTTTACACAAAGGACACAAGCATTTAATAGATAAAGCCTATGAAATAGCTGGAAAAAGAGGTACCGTATATATTGGTGTTACTAAAGATGAAATGATAAAGAAAAAAGCCTTTTTTAAACCATTAAATCAACGGAAAAAAGCAATACAGGATTATATATCCTCAAAGAGATATGATAGCAATTCTGTAATAAAACCAATAAACGATAAATACGACGAAGCAGCCTATGGGGATTTTGATGTTATAATTGTATCTCCAGGAACTATAGAAAATGCAAAAAAGATTAATAAAAAGCGAATAAAAAACGGAAAAAAGCCTTTGAGAATAGTAAAAATTTCTTATGTAAAAGCAGAGGATAATAAACCTATAAGTTCAACAAGGATTTTAAAAAAAGAAATAGATGAAAATGGTAGAATCTTAAATTAGAATATTGTTTATAATAAATGTCAGAAATTTAATATCTAGTACTTTTCGCTTATTTTATAAACTTTGAAGCAATTCTTTAAATTAATTTAAGAGAGGGAGAGAAAGATTAATGTCATTATTAGATAGCATATTTAATGATGAGTATGTACGTTTTTTAATAATACTTATTGGAACGATTATTTTTATTACTTTATCATATTTTGTTTTAAAAATTATTGTAAAAAGAATTTCTGGTGGAAAAAAAAGTTATGGTAAATTTATATTTAAAAAAATTTCAAAACCAGTATTTGCTATAATTTTTTTGATAGGACTATATACTGCTTTAGAACTACTAAATTCTCTTGATAAATATAAATTTTGGATTGATGGGATTTTCTTTGTCATTCTCATTTTTATAGCAGCCTTACTTGCTTCAAGGATTATAACTGTTTTGATGATTGGATGGCTTAAAGTTCGCAAAGGATTCGAACGAACTCCCGGATTGCTAAATAAAACTATAACTGTTATAATTTTCGTTGTAGCTGTTGCTATAATCCTTGGATATTTTAATATTGATATCACTCCAATGATAGCAGGAGTTGGACTTGGCGCACTTGCAATTGGTCTTGCACTTCAAAGCACACTTTCAAATTTCTTTGCAGGAGTGCATCTCTTATCAGATAAACCAATAAGAGTCGGAGACTTTATTGAACTTGATGAAAATACATCTGGAACTGTTGAAGATATCGGTTGGAGATCAACAAGAATTAGAATGCTAACAGACAATCTTTTAATTATTCCAAATGGTAAGCTTTCAGAGACAAATATTATTAATTATTCCATGCCAAAGCAAGATTTTTCTATATGGGTCCCATGTGGAGTTGCTTATGAGTCTAATTTAAAGAAAGTTGAAAAGGTTTCACTCGAAGTTGCAAGACACATACAACAAACAGCAGATGGCGCTGTTAAGGACTTTGAACCATTGTTTAGATATAAAGAATTTGGTGATTCTAACATTAATTTTATTACGATTCTAAGAATTAAACAACCGATGGATAGATTTGTTGTCAGAAACCAATTTATTAAAGCACTTAAAGAGCGATTTGATAAAGAAAATATCGAGATTTCTTGGCCAATCAGAAAGATATATAATATGAAGTAAGTGGTGAAAAGAATGACCAGGCTTATAAAAAAAAGTTCTAAAGCAAGAGGTTTACCACCAGGTTTTCTTATTCATATAGGAGATAAGAAAACTGAAAAAATAAGAATTTCAATAATTGATTATAATGAAAAAGAAATCGAAGAAAAAGAAATTAAAAATATCGAAGAATGTTTTTCTTTTAAAAAGAAGTCTACTATCACTTGGATAAATATTGATGGGTTACACGATATAGATTTAATCGAAAAACTTGGGAATCATTTTGAAATTCATCCACTTGTCTTAGAAGATATTTTAAATACTGATCAGCGTCCGAAGATGGAAGATTTTGAAAAATACATATTTTTTGTTTTAAAAATGCTTTACGTCGATGAAAAAAAACAAGAGATTCATAGTGAACAGGTTAGTTTGATTCTTGGTAAGAATTTTGTTATATCTTTTCAGGAAGGTATTGGTGATGTTTTCGATTCTGTAAGAGAAAGGATACGTAGTGGCAAGACACGTATCCGTAAACGAGGCGCAGATTATCTTGCCTATGCTTTACTTGATGCAATAATTGATGGATATTTTGGAATTCTTGAAAAAATTGGTGAAAGAATCGAAGATATGGAAGAGGATCTGATTTCTAATCCAAATCCTAAAACTTTACAAAAAATTTATAATTTAAAAAGGGAAATGATCTATGTTCGTAAATCTATATGGCCTCTTCGTGAAGTAATTAATAATCTTCTTAGAGAGGAATCAAAAATTATCACAGAACCAACTCATATTTATCTTAGAGATTTATATGATCATACTATTCAAGTAATTGATACTGTGGAAACATTTCGTGATCTTATATCTGGTATGGTTGATATGTATATGAGCAGCGTCAGTAACAAGATGAACGAAGTTATGAAGGTTCTTACTATTTTTGCAGCAATTTTTATTCCTTTAACTTTTGTTGCTGGTCTTTATGGTATGAACTTTAACCCAGATGCAAGTCCATTTAATATGCCTGAGCTTAATTTTTATTTGGGTTATCCTATGGCTTTATTTGCTATGGCTATGGTTGGTATTGTTATGTTGATTTATTTTAAAAGGAAGAGATGGTTGTAAAACTCATTAAAAAACCATTATTTTACCTGTTTTAATATTATTAGTTTTAGCTTTATTTGCTATTTTTGCATAATAAATTTTTTCTTTTTCTATAATGCTGCAAATTCTACTGCCCATTCCAATGCTATTTGATGAATGCCGTTGATAACAAATTGAATAGCAATAGCGGCAAGGATTAATCCCATAATACGTGATATTGCAAGAGAACCTACTCTACCAAGCCTATTAAAAATTTTATCAACATTACGAAGTAGAATATAGGTAATAATTAGAGTTGCAAATACTGATAGAAATACAATAATAGAACTACTAAGACTCCCTTGTGAGTTATAAAGCATAACAGTTGATATTGCACCTGGTCCAGCAAGCAAAGGTATACCTAGTGGAACAATTCCAAGCATTTCTTTTTCAACCGACTCTTCTTTTTCTTTATCTGTAGATTTTGTACCTGGTGTAACACCGTACAACATATTAAATGCAACTCTAAATAATAAAAGACCACCTGCAATACGAAAAGCAGGTATTGTTATGCTAAACATGGTAAAAATATAGTTACCAATAAGACCAAAAACAATAAGAGTAATTGCTGCTGCAATAATAGCTCTTTTTGCAATACGTATACGCTCTTCTCTTGTAAATCTTTGAGTGATTGTATAAAAAATTGGAATATTCCCCATAGGATCAACTATAGCAAAAATCGCAGTGAAAACAGTAATAGCATACATTAAATCGATAGCGATTTCACTCATCTCTTATTTACTCCAGGGTTTTTGTTTCATGAAATACTCACACCATTTATTAATAATTCTAAAATTAAATATAGAGTTTTAATCATTAATTTGAATTTAATATTTATTTATCACTCTGTTTTTATTGCCTTTAAATTCTAAAATATAGATAATAAATATATAGAAAAGTATTTATATTATTAAGTAAACTATTATTATAAAGAATATATTAATATAAATAGGTGTATAAAATGAATAGAAAACATGTAAAATTATCACTAGCAGTAGTAACTATCTTATTGATATCAGCTCTTATGCCAATGGCTAATGCTACAAAAATAAAATCACTTTATGCTTCTGACCCTGATCCATGTATAGAAGTTGTAAAATCAATTGATGTAGATGGAAATATATATGAAGAAGTAGAAGTAGAAGTCGGTTCTATAGTTAGATTCAATATCACTATAATTTATCATGATATCGATGGAACAGGTAACGGCGAAGATCCAAACGGATATGTATTAGAACAAATAGAAATATTGGATATTCTACCAGAAGGGCTTGTTTATATAGAAGATTCTGCCTCAGAAGAACCTGATGACATTGAAGATGATGAGTTATTTTGGGATTTAGAAGGAATACAGTTATATGATAATGAAGGCGAGGATACTTATAGCTTAACATTTGATGTTAATGTTTCAACCAACGGTACCTTTGAAAATAAAGTTGAAGTAAACGCAATTGAACATTGTTATGGACGTGATGTATACAATGAGTCTTATGCAACAATAAAAACCAAATCGGGTGGAGGAGAAGAGGAAGAAGATGATACACCTCCAAGCGTAAAGATTCTAAGACCAAAAGAAAATATGTTATATGTAGATGACGAAGAAATAAGAGAATTAATGTTTTTAAAAACAGTTGTATCTGGACCAATAACTGTAGAAGTAAATGCAACAGATGATGAATCAGATATAGAATATGTTGAATTCTACTTATCAGACACAAAACTAGAAACCGATGACGAAGCACCATATAGCTATACAATAGATGAAGAAGTAGATGTTACAGAATTAAAAACTTTAAAGGTTGTTGCTCGCGATACTGCTGGAAACGAAAATAGTGATGAAATTTCATTTTGGATGCTAAGTGATTCAAATTTTATTTCTAAGTTGTTAATAACTGGAGGAGTCATAGCAGTTGTATCATTTATAGTATCATTATTAAAAAATAGACAAACAGATGACGGTGATGCAGAAGGTGATGACGATGATGACGATAAAGATCCAAATGAAGATATTAATAGCGAGCCAGTTGCAGATGTAGGAGGACCATATACAGGAAAAATAAATGAAGAAATAACATTTGATGCATCTGGAAGTCATGATTCAGATGATGATGAACTTGAATATCAATGGCACTTTGGTGACGGTGAAAGTGCTATCGGTAAAAAAGTTACACATAAATATACAGAAGAAGGTACATATACTGTAAAATTAAAAGTTACTGATAGCAAAGGAGAATCATCTGAAGATTCTACTACAGTAAAAATAGAATCAGATAAACAAAAAGCAAATATCTTAGGTGAAGAAATAGATATATTTTGGTTAATTGTAAGTGCACTTGGAATAGCGCTACTTGCAGCCTTAGTAGTATTTTATATAAGGAGGGAATTATATGAATAAAGAAGGAGATTACATATATAAAGTAAAGGATATGCCACTAGGAATATCACTATTCTTGATTTTTTTCCTAGTGCTTGAAGTATACTACTACTTTATTGATTACTTTATATACGGATTATTCTACCATTATGGATATACACTAGACTCATTAGGAAATGGACTATATCTGTTGATTACTCTATTTATTTTCGCAGTTGTCTTAATATCACTATACTTGATAATCCTTGGATTCATAAATAGAGAAAAATGGGCTAGAAAGCTAGCAATTGTCTATATAATATGGGCCGCACTGTGGCCTATTTGGGCATTGTTAATCGGAAAGAGACCTGCTTTCAATATTACTCTATTGATAATATACATATTATCTATAATATATCTAATGAGTAGCTATGTAATAGAATACTTCAAGAAAGCTGAGATCTTTGTATATATGGGATATACGCTTTATTGTAAAGAAGTAACTCTAGTAAATGGAAAAACTCTTACAATATACTTCTTCAGCAAACATGAACCGCACAGTGGTACACCATGTCCAATGCCTGAAGGATACGAAGTAGGTATAAACGAAAGATCAAACATGCCTTATCTACAAAAAGCAGGTAAACCAGAATCATATACATACGGTAAGTACAAACTATACACAAAAAAAGTAGAGCTTAAAAACGGACGTATTGTGATTATATATTTCTTCAGCACTAAAAAACCAAAAAGTGGAACACCATGTCCTTTACCAGAAGGATATGCTGTAAGAACAAGTGACAGATCTGATCTTCCTTATCTGGTAAAAGAGGAAAACTTAAACAAAAAACCAAAAAAGAAAGTCGCAATAAAAAATGACAAAGACAAAAATACAAAAAAACCAGCAAATGTAATATATGTCGTCAGTAGCCCACAACCAGGACAAGTGAAAGGTGATTGGGCTGTAAGAAGTCGCGGTAAAATATATAGTCACCACAGAAAAAAAGAAACAGCTATTAAAGAAGCAAGAAAGGTTGCAAGAAAAAGAGATTCAACTGTTATGATACAAAAAACAGATGGTACCTTCTCAGAAGGATTTAAACCAAAGAAAAAATAAAACCATCATCTTTTTTTTATTTTTCTGATTTTTTCATCATTGCAATATAGCATGGAAAAAAATTTTCATAATTTTCCAATTCCCAAAACATATGTCCAAAATCTTCTTTCTGTTGTATTTCATCCTTTAATTCTTCTTTTTTTTGCATTTTTTACCCCCCAAATACTTTTTATCGCTCATATTATAAATATTTTTTCATGAAAAATTAGTAAAAATGCTTGTTTTTAGTTTAATATCGTCATTTATTTTTATCATGTCTTATCTTTAAGAAAAAAACTAGCATAGACAAAATTACAAGAATAATCACTAAAGTTATTTCTAAACTTGGAATCTTTATAACTGGAGGTTTTGGTTTTATTTGAATATCCTGCTCATTATCAATAAATATATTATTTTCTTCTATCTCAGTCATATTATAGTCTTCAAAATTATCAATATAAAGACCATAGTAACCATTTTTTATGATCGAATTATTAGAAATTGTAATATTTTTTGAGTCTTTTATAAAAATACCTCTAGCAGAATTGTTAAGTATCATATTGTCTTTAATTTCAATGTTGCTGCATAAATATAAATAAATGCCATGATCACCATTTGTTATATTGTTTCCTTCAATCTTGTTATTATTTGACCATCTCT
>Ga0180433_10005394_pt1 | contig 17311 bp, 7 predicted proteins | sample SS_ome_8_FD_132980 | JGI IMG/M metagenome (GOLD analysis project Ga0180433, IMG submission 132980) | Hypersaline lake sediment archaeal communities from the Salton Sea, California, USA - SS_1_D_1 metaG | ecosystem: Environmental > Aquatic > Non-marine Saline and Alkaline > Hypersaline > Sediment... | reverse complement strand
TTGCCCCAAAGAGGTTAGTATCTTTTGTAAAGAACATCTTTTCATCCCATCCATCTGGATGAAAATGATGTTGTGACCTAATTGTTTTTTCTACCAAAATCTAAAAGTGCAAAAGTTTTGTAACTGAGTTAAATAGACGATAAATTTTCATCTATTCCTTTTTTACTCTATGATACAAAAAATATTAGATTTTATATCTTATATAATTAACAATTAATGTGTTTTAGTCATAATAGTATGTATCTTAATATCGGGAACATGCATGGGTGATTTTCAAGGAATCTGAATAACAGTAATTTAATCGGTTTGTCTTTTGGTATTCTTAACGGCAGTGGATCTGACCATGGACCTTCAATTCCACACTTGTCTCTGGCTTTTACTTTGATTAGGTAGGTGCCTTTCTTATCCCAACGATGTGATGTTTCACATATTACACCTGAGTCGTATGGTCCCAGCCAACCGCTTGTACTTCCATCGCCCCAGTCAAATAGGTATAATATCTGGTCACCATCTGGATCAGTGGTTTTTGTACTGTAAACATAATCCTGCCCAGCTTTTCCACTTGTTGAACCAGATGGCTTTGCTGGTTTGTCTGGAGGATGGCTTATATGGAAAGCAATAACTGGATCTCCAAAAAGATTTAACTGATAAAATGTCCATCTCATGCATGACCGTTCGATAAGATGGAGGTTGTCCTCCTTTGAATCTTGATTTGCTTTGCTAATAACTGGTATATTCTCATTAAAGATAGCGTCCCAAAACTCCCTAGAATATCGAGTGCCATCCCCGTCCGTCTTATAAGCCCAAAACCAGCCATACCTTGCATTCATAATGGCCGCAAATGCGCCATGTTCAGTTTTAACCGTAAGATGTTCAGCAAAACAGTCATATCCATTTGGATCATCAAATCCCCCGCTCATGCAGCCTACTGAATAAACAAAACAATACTGCTCATTCGTGAATGCTCCGATGTTATCGTTTATCATTCTCATGTTATATCCATAAGAAGCATGTCCGTCATGATTGATTATGTGAATACCACTGTTGATACGATCGATGACTTCCTCCTTAGGCCAACCTGTGTCATCTGGCCAATCTCTATCATACAACATACCTATAGTGTAGTCACTAGCTGGTATGCCAACGGTATTATAGCCATCAAGGGTCGACCCATCAATTAGAAGATCTAGATAGTTACCGCCCCAGCTGGCAATACCATAATCGCCAAGATATTCCCCAGCCATCAACACCTCGTTCAAATAGTCATCATCGACATCAGTGTTCATATAAGAGACAGTCTTACTAACAAAGTTATTTACATCCTCCTTGCTATCGACACAGGCGCGTCCCACATAAACTTCAGCAAAAAGATCAACGTCACTACCGTCTTCACCATCAGTTGGTTCACCCCACCTATCATCACCATCAAAGTTGTACGGGCCATCAAGACAGGCATAATAAAGATCAGAAGGCATCTCAGTTTCATAAGGCCAGGTCGCTTCATCCAAGCCAAAAACATACAGCATCTTTGCAAGAACAACATCAGCATCGCCACCAAGAAGTAAATACTCAATTCCATTATTTAGATATTCATCTTTGACAAAATCCCTAATATTTTCAGGTGTGATGCTATCTGGAAAGAGAGAGATATCTCTTAGTGTTTTAATCTCCGTTTTAACGCCATTTGAATCATGTGCATTCTTAAGAGGTTCAAAGCTATTTTTAAATTCATCAGTAGTCAATATAAGAAAATCATACTGCTCTAAAACGGGGCAGGTTGTCACTTTTTTTGCATACGTACCAACAATGGCAGGATTATCTACTTTTTTTGTTATTTCCAACTTATCACTCATTAACCCACGGAACAATATATTTGTATTTTTATCTTCCACCAATTCTACAGAAACAGTTATGTTGTTAAAGTAAAAGAGCTCACCTGTAACAGGAACATACTGAACGGGATACAGTGATAGCACAAGAATGTCATATCCTCTAAAACTATATGTGTCCCCCTCTGTAAACAACACACCAGGAAATGGATCTTCAGAACCATAGATCTCAGGATCTGGCTCTGGCGGCTTTGCCAATTTTGCCATTGACAGAGGAACAGGTTTACCATAAGTTTCGATATTAAAACCCGATCCTAGATATACCTTCTCACTAGTTACAACATCTATCTTACTCAACTGTGTGTTCTTTGGCAATAGAATGTATGCTCCCTTTACTGGTAGACAAGGTTCTCCCGGGTCAGCAATACTTGGAGCATCTGGTAAAATCACTCTGTCGTATATATTGTTATTAATAGCTAGTTTTTCCACTTGCGGAACGTCAAAAGAATAAGATATGGTTAACATCTGATTTTTGTCCATTTCAGATTCTGTGCTAGCAAGAGTAGACAATGATAATACTACCAGTACTAACGTTACAAGAACTACTTTGAAACCATGCAAAGATTTTTCCTTATTTTTAGTCATAAGTTCCCCAATATATAGTTATATATTCATTGTTTTTAATTTATTTTTATGTTTTTGCCATTATTCTGGATTGCATCTTATTTGTGGACAGTAAGTTAAGATATTTTATTTATGTTTAACCCCATTTAAAATTCATTGGGCGGCAAATACTCAATGAGAGTTCTTATGATTGGAAATAACTGTGGAAATCTTTCAAAGAAATTGAAGAACAGGGAGTTGATTAAATGCTTATTTTTTGGCACACTAATTGGTAGCGGATCTGACCAGTCACTCATGGCACCATGTTCATCTTTGGCTTTGACTCTTATTTGATAGCTACCCTTTTTAACCCATTTATGAACTGTTTCTGCCCTCTCACCGGATGCATATGGTCCAAGCCAACCGCTTGGTTCACCATCTCCCCAGTCAAATAGATAGTATATCTGATCTTCCTCAGGGTCTACGGTAGATACATTGTAAGCATATTCTGTATTGATTCTAACTGATGTTGAACCATGCGGCGCATTTGGTTTTTCAGGAGACAGCGATTGCGAGGCTATTGCAAGAGTGGGATCCCCGAAGCATTGCCATTCTTCAATAGTTTTATAATCAGTGCCCTCCATATCTGTTGAAATATAGTTAGTTATAGCCCTTACCCACAGCTCACCAAACGTAATAGCATGTTGTTCTTTGTAAGCTTCAAATATATTTAATGACATTTTTTCAATTAAACCCTGGGTAACCCATTTTCCTGTATATGCCCATCCAAGTCCAGTTGCACCAAATGAGCCTATGCCACCACCATAAGGATTTGAAACAAAAGACCAGGAAAAACAATCATAATCTTTATTATATTTACCGACACTGCATGCACCAGTTACAATAATAGGCAGTTTATCTCCGTTTAAAGTTTTCTTTATATTTGTATTAAGATATCCACCTAAAGGTGTTGGAAGCCATTTGTTATGATCGTTATATGGATGAGTAGCCCAAATATTAGTATTCCCATGTCCAGAGAAGTCAATAAAACCACAACCTTTGTCTATAGAATTAGTAATAATCGAACCACCAGAGGGATTGATACTATCTAATTTACCATTTGATGCCCATAATCGTTCAGATAAAAAACCATCCATAATGTTAATTACGGCATCATTAACGTACTCTCCCTCACTTATTTCGTCATCGTCTTCTGGGAATGAATCTCCGCCAATTACTACAATATTTGAAAACCAATCCTGTGTATATGCTTGAGTTTCCTCATAAGTGATAATTTTATTAACACATGTTGTTACTTCATCGTCATTGACACATGCAAGTCTTCCAAGATAAACATCTGGATATAAATCTACATCATCCGTATCATGTGAACTACTCCAATCGTATTCCCCAAATATGTCATTTTCATTTGTATCCCAATTTGAAAAATTGAACTTATCATCATAGATATCGGCATAATACAAATCACTAACAAAAATTTCAGAATCTTTCGAAGTCGCGTGTATATGTGTCTCTCTAACAGGGAATTTCTGTTTGCCACCCACTAGAACTACATTATTCGTACCCCAGTTTTCTACTGCATTTTTAATGAAATATTTTATTTTCTCTGGATTATCTCGGCCCTGAACTGGAAAATAATTACCACTATATATCTCATCAAGTGTTACAAGTTTCGTCGATATGTTTCTACTATTTTTATGGTCCAATAAATTCCCTAGCTCATCGCTGAATTCAGAGGGTGTAAGAATAATAAAGACATATTCTTCATCGTTAAAAACCATAGGTTGTTGCTCTTGTTCTTCATATTCTATTGCTATTTCAATATTTTTAGCCAATTCAATCGTGTTTTCTAATGGATTATATTGAATGGGAAATGTTTGTACTTTAACATAAATGTATCGTTCGTTGTTATCTATACCGCAACCAACATCATATTCATACCAGGTATCTATCGAAATGGGATTCTCAATTCTTTGGGGATTTTCATTTATAAAAATTTGACCTGCAATAACAGGTTCTGGTGCAATCATTAACTCTTTTGTTAATACCTGTTTTTGTATATTTTTTGGAATACATTGTACATCTAAAATTTCTGTTCCAAATGGAAACGTAAAGGTTTCTATAAGTGTTGGTACCATATAATAATCTTTTCTCATTAATACTGAATTTGTATTTTCCAATTCCAAAATGATGCAATTGTCTTTTTCATTCATAGTAAGCTGTGAAAAAGAAATTGTCATTTTCTCTTCTTTTCCTTTTTCACTTGGTAATGCAATTGCTCCAAGTCCACCCAAAAGTATAACTCCTACAATTAATATTGATAATATTTTCTTCATATATTTTAGCCCCTTATACATATTAATATGCTATCTCAACATATAAATTTTTCTTTCAAGGTTTATCCATATATAAATTTATTTTTGTATTATTGATAACCCCATAGATTAACAATTGTTAATATTTTGGTGGATTATAAAATTTTTGGTTCTGTAAATTCAACCAAAATCGGCAATATTATTCATAAAGATACAATTGTAAAAAAACGTAGTGATTCCCTGTGTATACTAGTTAATAGATTTATACTTTCTCAGTATACAATTGTTAGCAATGTCAATTTACATCATATAATAAGAGGTGTTATGTATCCAGAAATCTATCAGTGAGCAATCGGAAAGTTAGTGATTTCAATAAAATTGAGTTAAATAATAATCCTTTAAATGGGAGGTGGTCTGTTAACCTTGTTAAAAGCCGGAAAAATAAGGAACTAATTGATTGCTGATTCATTGGCATCCTGATAGGCAGCGGATCTGACCACAAACTTTCTGCATCATGTTCATCCTTAGCTTTTACTTTAATGCTATAACTTCCCGATGTGGACCAAACATGCGACAAGTACAATGTTTCACCAGAACTATATGGACCAAACCATCCACTATCCGTTCCATCGTCCCAATCAAACTTGTAGAAAATCTGGTCTCCATCAGGGTCTATTGTACTTGATGAATAAGAGTAGGATCTACGTATTTTTCCAGAACTTCTTCCAATAGGTCTACTTGGTTTGTCAGGTGGATCATTTGTAGATATTGCCGTTTCGAAAGTCCATTTAGGACCAGTCGTTGAAGTACCTTTGTTATCCCAGGCATCAATTCTCCAATAGTATTGAGTACTGGAATTCAATTCGCCAGGATCATATGTTGTACTGGAGTGGTTAGTCGCTACAATTAGTGGATTTGAATCTATACCCAAGTATACATCGTATAGTACCGTATCACCAATATCTGGGTCTCCGCTGATCCAACTAAGATGAGTATTTACATCAACGCCAGTTGATCCGTTTGCTGGGTTGGGATTGCTTGGGAGATATGGAGGATTATTATCAACGGTAAGAAACGTCCAAACATATCCAGTAGTTGAGTTATCATAACTATCCCATGCATCAATTCTCCAATAATATTGAGTATTATAATCTAGTTTACCGGGGCTATAAATTGTACTGGATTGGTTTGTCGCCAATAATGGTGGATTTGAATCCGTACCAAAATATATATCGTAAACAACGGGATGACTGTCTGGATCACCACCAGTCCAACTGAGCGCAGTATTCACATCAACACTGGTTGATCCGTTTGCTGGGTTGGGATTGCTTGGGAGATATGGAGGATTATTCTCAACGGTAAGAAACGTCCAAATAGGTCCCGTGGTCGAAAAGCCATGATTATCCCATGCATCAATTCTCCAATAATATTGAGTAATATATTCTAATCTACCAGGATTATACATTGTGATTGAAAGAGAATTTGTAATATAAGGTGGATTTGAATCCGTACCAAAATATATATCGTAAACAACAGTATCGCCAGGATCTGGATCACCACCAGTCCAATTAAGAATTGTCGTTACATCAACATTAATTGATTCATTTTTAGGGTTGGGACTACTTGGGAGATATGGAGGATCGTTCAGAAAAATTTCTTTTGAACTGGTCAGATTAGAAAAAGCACTGGTGAAAAACAGCATACAAATCAAAACACCTATTATTTTTTTATTCATTTTTAATTTCCCCTATACTACCTATACTAATATGTCAAAGATTCGCAGGTATTTAATATATGCGGAAGGGATATATAATATTCTCTAATGCATATACCCTGAATTGTCTCGAATGGAGAAATGAATAATGGTAAATAGCTTCTCATCCTGTCAAGTAATGAAAAGTAAGAGAAGTTTGGCTATTAACTGGAAATTAGTAGATATTCTAGCAATGGAAAACGTTCAATGAGCCGCACTAGGAATTGTTGAAAGAGGTTGATTGGTTGTTTGTATTTCGGCATGCTTATAGGAAGCGGATCAGACCATACACTTTCTGCATCATGCTCATCTTTAGCTTTAACTTTAACATTATAGCTTCCTCTTTTAGTCCATGTGTGAAACGTATTTACTGTGTCTCCAGAAATATAGGGACCAAGCCAATCAGAATAGGTTCCATCATCCCATGAGAAGTTATAATAGATATCATTGCCCTCTGGATCCGTAGTATCTGAGGAATATTGATAAGAATTTCCAGGCCTACCTGATGGACCACTAGGCATACTCGGTTTATTTGGCGGGTAATTAATGCCCCCTGATGTAGTGAAATCCCAAATAGGACCCGAGACTGAAGCACCATGGTTATCCCATGAAACAATTTGCCAATAATACTTTGTACCTGAAATCATAACTCCTGGATCATATGTGGTTCCAGACTTACCTGTCACAATTTTTGGAGGAGTGCTACTGGTACCAAAGTAAACATCGTAGGTTACTGTGTCACCAGTATCGGGATCACCTCCCGTCCAACTCAAATCAGCATTAATATCAATACTAGTCGCATGATTCAAGGGAGTGGGATTACTTGGTGTATATGGGTTATTATTAGAACCGGTAATAACAACAGTTAATACTGGTGAGAAAGTACTCTGTGCACCATGTATATCCTCTGCCATAACACTTAATAGATATGTACTAGCACCATTAAAAGTAACACCTAGGCTACACGACGTACCAGAAGAAATAAAGCCTGTCCAATGTAAAGGGTCGACAATGCCATCTCCATTAAAGTCCCAACCGTATTTAACATTGTCACCATTGGGATCAGTCGTACTTGTAGTATAGGTGTATAGAACTCCTGTAGTGCCTGTTGTGGGACCAGATGGTTTACTTGGTATATTTGGCGGGTTATTAGTACCTCCTGCAGTGGTGAAGTCCCAAAGAGGACCAGGAGTAGTTGCACCATGATTATCCCAGGCATCGATTTTCCAGTAATACTTGGTACCAGTATTCATAGTACCAGGGTCGTAACTAGAACCAGTTTGACCACCAGAAACAAGAAAAGGTGAAGTGGTTGTCCCAAAATATACGTCGTAGGTTAGTGTATCACCTACGTCAGGATCTCCTCCAGTCCAGCTTATGTCGGCATTGACATCCAATCCGGTTGCATGATTTAGAGGGTTGGGGTTACTTGGGGTGTTTGGTGGATTATTTGTTCCTGCAGTAGTGAAATCCCAAATTGGACCTGCATTTGAGGATCCATGGTTATCCCAGGATACAATCTGCCAATAATATTTAGTACCACTAGCCATCGTACCTGGATCAAAACTAGCACTAATTAAACCGGAATTTGCTAGGTTAGGGGGAGTTATTGTATCAAAATATAGGTCATACGTAACGGTATCACCAGAATCTGGATCGCCACCCGTCCAACTCAAATCAGCATTAACATCAATACTAGTTGCATGATTCAAGGGATTAGGATTGCTTGGCGTATAAGGTGCGTTATTACTCCCACTTTGTGTAAAGGTCACCCAAGACATGCTGTTTTCAATATTGCATTGTCCATATGCTATTTTAAAAAATCCTTGCATATTGCCCCATGTGGTTCCCCAGCTGTTTTTACAAATCCAGCATCCAAGGCTATCCTGATATCCAACACATAACACAGAATGTCCACCTACATAAGTACTAACACCATCCCATCGATAAACACCATTGGAATCAAAACTTGGGCTACCACCAGGACCAGGATTAAAATCATTATATATATCCATATCCAAACAAACAGGCCCACTAGCCAGTTTAGACTTAATTTGCGAAGGTGTGAGTCCTCCTGTAAGATCATTATACCCATAGCCAGTCACTGTTTGTATAAGCTGACTTTGCCAACTTACACATTTTGCAGAACATAGAACGGGAGGATGACCACAACCGTAAAAATCACATCCATTTGCATCAATAGCTTGATAAGTAAAACATGATTCAGGAAGTGCACCGTTGTTGCTAGCTGAAACGCCATCTTTCATATACCAAAAGGCCCAATATGCATTACCACCGCTTACACAATCATTTGGACAGATGCCTTGTGTGCCGACACAAGATAGCATATATTGTTCTGAAAGATCCCAATCTAGATTTGGATTGCTATTAGCTATATTAATCTGTGCCTCTAAAGCACCCATTGCAGAATGAGCCCAACAGCTACCACAATTACCTTGATTTTTTGCAGGTGTTGTGTAATCTCCTCCATTATTTCGCCAATCCAGATCTGTAAGAAGAGGTCCAATAAGCTCTTCTGTTGGTGTTCGCTTCACCTGATCAGACAGTGGAATATGTCCTAAACTATGTTCTCCAGAATTATATTCATAGTGCTCATTAGCTTCATTACATCCACATTCACTATTAACAATGAATTCAAAATATGGTTGAACAACATCATTTTCATCCATGGAACTCACCGCTGAAAAACTTACTGTTGGTAAAATGCTAGCGATCGTTAGGATACAAATTAACATTACTATTTGCTTTTTCATTTTATTCCCCCTTTATAGTATGATAACTATTATCATATTTAAAAATGCTTAGATAGTTTAAATAGTTTTTTGAAATATCAACGTCAAAAAATAATTTTTTCTATAGATAAGGGTTCAATATATAAAAAAAATATAAAAAAAGAAAAAAAAGAGAGAATATTGTGTTTATGGACTAATTGGTACTGGTTCTGTCCATTCAGGACTGTAACAAATCATCGTTGGATCCCCAAAGACTACCTGCATATTTGTAACTTGCATGGATGAAGTTCCATACATTGCTGTTGGGTCCTTGGTAGTATAGTCACGCTGATGAAGCCAAATATATCTTGATATCGATTCGCCAAAGTTGTCTCCTTCAACCAACATGTCATTCATCCAACAATCATCAAGCAAATCTGCTTGTGGACACAGCCCAGTTCCTGCATTTCCATAACATAATGCCGCTCCATGAGATAGAGTCACTATTGGTCCCCAATGTGCCTGAGTTGTACAAGACATCCAGGTATCCCACATTGAATGTAAATTTTCATACAACTGGTCCGCCCACTTGAAATGGATGAGATCATACAGATTTGGTTCTTTAGCATTGTACCAGGTAAATCCTCCCCAACGTGGTGTACGTGTTTGGGTAGAATCGTACATGTAACCACGCCAGCCATCCCACCAGTTCTTGTCTTTCAGATTATCATGGTTTAGTTCCACGTATGGAAATGCTTCATTGACGTTATAGTATTGAGCAGATACGCCTGATCCTCCTGTTCCGTGACCAGAATAGTAACTAATACTTGCCCCACCTTCATTATATCTTTCAAGCAAATTGTCCCAAATACAATGCCCCTCATAAAATCTTCCATGGGACATGAAGCTCTTCTTCAATTCTCGTGATGAGAATACCGCGTGATTTTCTCCGTCGTTGGTTTTCCATTGTCGACCGTCAGGGAAGTTCATAAGCTGGGAAGTTGTTACATCCCTTCCAGGATTAGCATAAATAATTGCTGGATACAGTACATCTCTTACAATAATAGCTGATGAGAATGCAGCAGTTGGTACTGGAATATGACCTGCATAGGATAGATTTCCAGTCATAGCTCTGCATACAACATCACGAATATCTGAATCACGATCTGCTACGAAGAAATAGGCTTCCTGTCCATCCAAATCCAAACCGTAACTTGCAATCATATCATAAATACCGTCATGAACGGCTGACATAAGTGTCAGTTTTAAATCAAGTCCTAGAGGAGGAAATTCTTTATGTTGAAGGTAATATATCAAGAGAGAGACTAATGTAACTTCCTCCATATCAAGGGGTTCACCCTCATCAGGAAGATGACCAAGAGCAAGACAACCATGATAGTAATCACCACCATATTCTCTCCACGTTGCTGCTTGACCCATCGCATTATATGCACTTGTTGCCTCCCCAATATTTAAAACCGGAGCGACATGATTTGCAGCCATCATCGCTGAAGGTGCGAAATAGCCATCTCCACTTCCCAGGGATGTTATTGTAATGAAATTTTCTGAATGTGAATCTGCTTTGATGGCATCAATGACTGCCTGCATGGTTGTGTATTCAGTAACAGACCCACTTGGACTTGCACTGCTAACTCCATTTATGTTAACAAATATTATGTTTGTCGCCCCTATTTGAGAAAGAGCATCAGATGTTTCAGATGGAACAGAATCTTCTGTCACATACAACAATGGAGCATGTTTTGATGAAGCAATTACTGCACCATTTGCTGCTGACAATGCAGATGAGATTCTGTCAGGGTTGTATTCTCTGACTCCTGCTGTAATATGATAGTTACCAGTAAAACCAACATCTCCGGATTCAGGATCCAAATATGGAACTACAATAGCAGTCCAAGTCCCTTCCATAGCATTGTGAATCTCAACAGAAAAATCGTTGTGCGGCTCAAGTTTTCGTGTTCGAAATTCGTCATAATCATGTTCCCAATGGCCGCCGTTCCAATAATGAATTGGATTTATTTCTCCACCGTTGTAATGAGGCATATTGGGTTTTCGTAAATTGCCATCTGGATCAACAAGATAAACTATTAGATTTGATTTCTGATCTGTTTCAATGTTTATCTCTATACTAGAATCAGAATTATCAATTGGTATGGAGTATCTATCTCCAGGGTAAGTTATAATTTGTAATTCAACTAATCCACTCTCTGATGTTACATAAGGCATCCAGATGCCAGGAGCAGTAATTGGGAAGAAGGTATCTATATCAGGACCATCAAAATCATATGGGAATGGCCACCAATCCTCACCTATTCCATAGTATTCCGGTGAGATTACCCCTGTGTCACCAGCAAAACTATCTCCAGTTGCAACTAAATGTATAGCGCCCCATTTTTTCCCGAGAAACATTGGAGATGTAAGCATACCACCAAAATCTTTGAAACCGCCAGGTTGAACCCTTTTAATATTAGGTGTGGAAGTAAGTGATACATCTTGATCTACTATTAGAGTTATTTCATCTTCAAAAACGCTACCATCAACTGCTACAACAGCCGTGGAAGAAGAAGTCCATTTATCTGCTGCGATATCTGCTGCTGCTTTAACAGGATCTGTTGGAATGACATATTCCTCTGTCTCCATACCATTTCTATCCAGATATGTGTTCCAATCATCTATAAGATATTGAGTGGTTTCATCTACTGTCGTAAACCAAGTTGGAACAAGATCTACACCTTGATATACTATTGGAGAAACATATCTTTTACCAGAATCAAGATAGTTGGCCGCAGGTACAGCCGCGAGATAGCCATATTCATCTTTGTTGCTATTTGGATCATCATTTACAATGAACGTCTGTGCAACTGGAGTGATATCCGGTTGCGGGATCGGTCCTGGTGGAGCCTGTGCCGAACCACCGATACTTAACTCAAGTAAATAAGCACCAGACCCATAAAGGAAATAGTTATCAGACCACTTACTCTCATCCCAACCTGGGAAAATATCGAGTTTAATCTTCCATGTGCCAGAAGCATCAGCTGGATATTCAAGCTCATCATCGCCATAATATTGAGCGGAATAGACCAGTTCTCCTGATGGATTATACAAATGAATATCATAGTCTGATTTTTCTATAGGCTCTACTGTAACAAAAATACCTTGACCGGAATTTGCAGTAAAACTGTACCAATCCTCCTGATCATTATAGCTCATGTAACCAGAATAGGACCCAGGAGTTATGGACGTTGCCGAACCGATGTCATTTCCTGCATCACTCCCCTTGCCAGCATCATCCTGACCACCCAGTGTTACGTCAAACGTATAATCGCCTGTGCCAGCACCTTCATTGGCAAAAATATGAAGGAAATATGTACCAGTCGCATCTGCGGTGAAACTATGATCAAGAGTAATTTCACCAGTGAAGTCTAAAAATTCAAAATCGTAGTCTTCCCCACTGTTCAGGGACGCTTGTACACTCTGACCTTCACATACAGAAAACTTATACCAATCATCAGAATCTCCACCATCAGGCTCCAAGGTGCCCGCACGTCCTCTTCCAGGAACACTCTGATCTACGGGTTCACCAACGTACACTGGAAAAGATTTAAAAATTGCCTTGCCAGCATCTGTATTGTATCCAATATCATTCTGATCGCCCACTAGCAAAACCTCTTCTTCCGGCGTATATATTGTATCCAAAAAAACAGGCTCGCCTTCATCTTCATAAAGTGGGAGTTCTGCCACATTTTTTATATTTATAACATTTTTTGCTCCAGACATAGGTAGTGCCAACACACTAGCTATGAAGAGAATTGTTATTCCAACTGCTCCAATTTTAGTTATCTTAGATTTTTTCATGTTCTTATGCCCCCTATACAATTTATATACATTAACTTATATGAAGTCTAATACTTAAATATTTCCCAAAAGATACTATTTTTCACAAAATTGACAAAATTGACAAAATTGATCCCAATTTATACTAATTTTATTTTTACATCATTAAAACTGAAGGTTTCATTTGATATATGTTATTGTCACTATTGAAATAGTGATAAAATGATAAATGGAAAAATATCCTTACACATATAAAAAATATAAAAAAAGAGAGAGGGGAGGATTTATTATATAGCTTCAGTATTAAATCCTCACAACCCTAGTACAAATGGTCCAAGTACGGTTACTTCTGCAGTTTGTGCTGCTCCACCAGCGGTAACCGTTAGCGTGGCTTTTCCTATTCCTAAGATAAAACCAGCTTTAATTGTCTCACTACTTCCAGCAGCTAGGGGTGGTATTGTTCCTTCGGTATGAGCACCCACGAAGACAGAACCATCTAAATCAATGCTCCAAGATATATCGGTTGTTGCATCTGCACTGCCAACATTGGCTACTACTGCTGAAACACCAAATCCACCAGACACACTTTGAACTGTAACCATCGGCGCTGGCATATCAGCAAAATAGATATTCTTATCACCGTCTCTGTTATCGGTCCAAACTACGGCTGAGGAAATCATATCTACTGATTTCATCTCTTCGACAACGGTTCCATCCACTTCATTTATTTGCTCGGGCTCTCCCCAAGTCGCTCCTCTATCCTCAGATTTAATAATGAAAAGATTTCCTTCAGAAATATATGCAGCAGTAACTGTGTCACCATTTACAGCAACCGCAGGATAAACTTCATCCGTAGGATGTCCTTCTGCAACAACACTGGTCTTCCATGGATAGTCTTCACCTTCAGCAGGAATTACACCATCGTTATAAGCGCATCTTATATCCCAATCACCGTAAATATTGTCGGTTGTCATGTAAACAATTGCTACGTTATTGCCTGATGCATCAACATATGGATCTGCTACAAAAACATTTCCTCCGCCTTCTACAAGATAACCCTGCCAAGGCCAAACCTCCATATCTGCATATTTATCCATTCCACCAGGACCGCCTCCTGTAATTCCTAGATCTTCAATAGCATTTGACGTTGCTTTATACGTGATTTTACTGCTGCTTCCCTCATCGGTTTGCATTACAACATACATATGGTCACCTCCACCGTTAGCAGATTCCATATTGTCTGCTGGCATGCTATCAGTTATAGATTGACCATCGAAATAGTAAGATCCTGCTGTCCCAACACCTTCATCATCGAATTCTGGGTAACCCATATAGTTTACGCATGGCGCTGCTGTAAGTCCATAGTCGTCCTGATCGGATATAAAAGTAGATGCCATAAATCTATCAAAATTCATTACACATGAATCATATATGGTTGGTCCGTATCCAAGGGCAGTATAATGATCCGCCCAAGTGTCAATATTAGAAAAGTCGCCTTCAATCCAGATACTTCCAACAATAGCAGTTCCATCGCCTATTGGATCAGTTAAACAAACAGCAAATGCATCGATTTTTGAGTTGTAGTCTATATCACAGTCTTCATGTATTCCCGAAGGTCCAGTATACATATCAAGAGAATCCCAAACGGCCCCTTCAATCCAGGAAGCGCCACCATTTGTTGAATAAGCAAAGGGGGCCACCTTTGAAAATGTACCTAATTTTAATTCATATACAACTGCAAAATCCCCTGCACTATTTGCAGCAACTCTAGGGTGAAGATCCTCCTCAGGACTAGTCGATATTTTTACATTCCCGGAGATGCCCTCCATTTCTGGAATTAGTTTATTTAGTGTACTTGATGTTGTTTCTAAAGAATTGTGTGTCATCGATATAGCACCAGCCTGCAAACAAAATAGGGCAGCAACAACAATTGATACCCCAACATATAACATTCTATTTTTCATATACGTTTTTGCCTCCTCTAATTTTTCTCCTTAATTTTCTTGCTATTTATTTATTATTAAAAATAATGTATTAAGTAGTATAAATAATTTAGCATTGGCATTGGCATTTAAAAATCCAGTAACCAGTAAATATAAATATATATAAATAAATATAAAAATTTTCACAAATTTTAATATTTTAATGTAATTTAAATAAATTTAAGCAATATACAAGAAACAATCAGGATACAGGTTAATTTGTTCTTCCCGATAGTAAGATCATGCAACATCATATTGTGAGCAATACAGTATAACAGCAGAATTTCAGACAATAGTGAAAAAAAGAAAAAAGAGGGCTTTTATGATAGAGACGTGCCCTCCCGCATGACACTTTATGTCGGAGATTCCTCGCTTGTACACTTTAATATTTGCCCTTATCTTACAAACCGATCACAAATGGTCCAAGCACGGTTCCTTCTGCAGTTTTTGTTGCCCCGCCAGCATTAACTGTTATCGTCGCTTTTCCTAATCCAAAGACAAAACCAGTTTTAACCGTTTCACTGCCTCCAGCAGCCAGAGAAGATATGGTTCCTTCCTTGTTTGCGCCTACAAAGACGGATCCATCTAAATCAATACTCCATTGTACTTCAGTTGCTACTGCAGTACCAACATTAGCCACTACCGCTGAAACACCAAATCCGCCAGAAACACTTTGAATTGTGATTATCGGGGTTGGGGGCATTCCAACGTTTTCATAATAAATATCTTCATTTCCATTTCTTGTATCAGTCCATAAAGTGTGTCCAGATGACGTTATCTCCGATGCACCATATTCCATAGTAACGGTTCCTGATCCTTCATTTACCTTTTCTGGTGCGTCCCATGTTACTCCACCATCATCAGTATGGGAAACGTACAAATCACCATCAACGGTATAAGTAACAGACGCCCCTTCACCATATGCAACGACAGAGGGATACATTTCATTTTGCACAGAATCTGCTGCAACGTTACCTACGCCCCATGTGCTTCCACCGTCATGGGAATAAAAGCATATTATATCCTCCTTCCCTGGTATAGTAACGTCTGCCTGACATACCAGATAGACGTATCCATTTGCCGCAGCAACATCTGGATATTTGTTTGATTCAGATCCTCCAAGAAATTGCCAAGTTGGATATGGTCCCCAGTCTTGATAATCGGCAGCCATATAATCTTCCAACAAACCATTCGCCAACTGAATATCTACTGCACCAGTAGTCTCGTTATGATATTCCCATGCAGAATACATCATGCCATTGCTTCGATCTATATCAACAGATGAATGTATGCTAGTTGATTCCGATTCTCCCCATGACCAAACCCATCCGCTACCTTCATCTACACCATTAGCAAAGTAAAAGGTTGGTCCATCTTCATATCCATAACCAGAATTGCTTACTGTACCAATCATCCATCCGTAGTACCATGAAGGTCCTTCACCATTAAAATTATACCCAGCGATGTCAGGGTTTTTAAGATCGCTATATCCATGGCTAGTCCAATCCCACGCTGCACCATCCCATGTTTCTGTGTCAAGCGGATCTGTCATTATGATACGCCACTGTTCAGATCCATCAGCCTCAGATGGGTCCGGTTGAAATGTTACTACAATGGCATCGCCAGTACCTAGATAATCCATTGCTAAGTAATCAAGTAAACCAAGTTCTGGATTTAGACCGCTAGGAATTTCCCATGTTGATCCGCCATCTCCAGAATAGATAAAATCAATGTTTGTTTCAAACATTGAAAGTTTACGTGTAAATCCTCCAAACAACAATCCATCTCCATACATTGTAAGTGCTGGATGTATTTCCAAATCATCAGTTGACACAACAGGCATATCTGTCGGTAGAAACCTATGCTCTGATGTCAATGATATTTCATTTTCTTTCATTTCTAATTTTTCTGGTATCGGAGCATTATTCCACGAGATTTTTCTCACGAATTCTTCTGATGAATATGTTGTCGACATAGCACCAATTTGTATGGCAGTTAGGCAGAGCCCCATTGCAATCGCGAAAATTACCAGCTTTCTTACTTTTCCTTTTTTCTTATTCGACATAATTTTTCCCCTTTTTACTTATATGTTTAGCCTTCTGACCTTGTCTTAATTTCAACATACAAGATCGGCTCATAGATAGAGTTTTTCTAATTCTTAAACAGGATTGGAACTGTTGCAAAACGTAATGAAAGAAGCAACATGTTTTTGTTTCCTATTTAA
>Ga0180433_10005393_pt1 | contig 17328 bp, 15 predicted proteins | sample SS_ome_8_FD_132980 | JGI IMG/M metagenome (GOLD analysis project Ga0180433, IMG submission 132980) | Hypersaline lake sediment archaeal communities from the Salton Sea, California, USA - SS_1_D_1 metaG | ecosystem: Environmental > Aquatic > Non-marine Saline and Alkaline > Hypersaline >... | reverse complement strand
TAGTACAAGCACAAAATGTCATGGATAAACTTTGTGTGATCATTGGCTGCCATCTCTATCATAGGAAACATAATAGCTACATCCCCGGCACATGGCACAAAATTGCCCTCCCACATCAGGTCCTCTTTCTTGATTTTGTGATAGAGCCCTGCGTAAAAAGTTCGCAGGTGACTTGTAATCCACTGATGAGAACGAACTTTCCGCTCTCTTGTAATATGAAGAGGCAGAGGACGTCTTGCATGAGGCGGCTTATAGCCTGGTATAATCTCATAACTTCCATAGGTGAGCCACACCTTGTCATCACTATACACTTCCGCTAGCTTTGCAAGCACTTGAGGGTTCGCAAGCTCATCATCTCCATCGAGTATAATGACAATATCATGTGGATCGAGCTTATGAATCATCTCATAAATATTACGATGTTGCCCCTTTCTTTTCGTATTGTGAGTAACTTCTACCTTGTCCCAAAAAGCACAGTCGCTACAGTACCTATCGATCAACTCTCCTGTTTCATCAGTAGAACAGTCTTCCGTAATATACACTGTGTAATTCGTATAGCTCTGTTTGCGAATAGACTCCAAGTGAGCAATACAACGCTTACTATTACTGCTGCCATTATTATAAGATGCAGCAACAATGGCAAAATGAGGCGTCTCTTTTCCCAATAAAGATACTGAATAAAACAATAGAACAGCTAAAATAGATCGTATCACCTTATTACTCCTTGTAAAATTGCACCTTACCTCCTCCTAATTAAAACTTGCAAGTTTGTTTTTGAAATGGTAGACAAAAAGAAGTAACACGGACCAAAAAGCATGCTCCATTCATCTGAAGATTTTTTTCGAGAACCACAGCAACAAGCATCTGTTGCAGAAGATACGCTCGAGCGCTATTCTGGATCAGAGGTATCGAAATTTCAGCCCTATCTTATCATCACCAACTTCCACCGTTATGTAGAACACTTTGCTGAATCAAGAGAGTGCGAGATTACCGATGGGGCGATGTTTACCGTTGCCCATTGCCCGAAAGAGCGGATTTCCATGCTCGACTTTAAAATTGGCTCCCCTGCAGCCGCACTCGTTATTGACCTAGTGGCCTTTCTACCCATAGAGGCTATCCTCCTCTTGGGTATGTGCGGAGGCCTCCGGCCAGAATATGAGATTGGTGACTATATCGTTCCGGTCGCAAGCATTCGAGGCGATGGAACCTCTGACTTTTATTTTCCTCCAGAGGTCCCCGCACTTGCTAATTTCAATATCCAAAAAGTGGTCTCTAATGTTCTTCAGGAAGAGGGCGCTACTTTTCATATCGGTACAACCCATACGACAAATAAGCGCTTCTGGGAATTTAACCCTGAGTTTCGCAGTCGATTAAAGGCAACACGGCCTCAAGCAGTTGAAATGGAGTGTGCCACCCTTTTTTCAGCAAGTTACTCACACCATCTGCCTCTAGGGGCTCTCCTCCTCGTCTCTGATCTTCCTTTTGCACCAGGAGGAGTAAAGACAAAAAAATCAAGCGAGCTAATTTTTACAAAGTATATGCCAGATCATATCGACAAGGGTGTACATATCATGCAGGCACTGCAACATGTTGCAAAGAAAGCTCCTTCAACAAAGCCTTTTAGGCAAGACTAAACTGATGAACCAAAGGTAGTCGACGACCTTCTGTAAAGGCTTTTTCAGATACACGTAAGAGCGGAGGCATCTGTCGTCGTTTGAACTCTGCCTTTTCCACTTTTTTTAAAAGTGCAGATATCTCTTCTTCTGAAGAGGAGAGTGCCTCTGCAATATGGCGAGCACTTCTTTTTTCTATCAGATAAAGGTACAACACCCTATCGAGAAAATGATAATCGCCAATAGTATCACTATCTTTTTGCCCCTCTCGAAGCTCTGCAGAGGGCTCTTTATGTACAATGCGTTGCGATATCCAGCTCATCTCCTCAGAGATCCATTTCGATAACGCAAAGACCTCTGTTTTAACAAGGTCTCCGATGACAGAAAGTGCTCCTGCACTATCGCCATAGAGCGTTGTATAGCCTAATGCGCTCTCACTCTTATTGCCAGTATTTAAAAGGAGCGCCTGATGTTGATTTGCAAAAGCCATTAAGATATTTGCCCTGATACGAGACTGAATATTTTCTTCTACCAGGGATTCTGTCTTCTCAAATGCTGTTTTGAATAGCTTCCTATATTGGTCAAAATAGGGGTCGATAGATATCTCTACAGTGTCTACTCCCAAACTATTTGCAACGTAAAGCGCGTCTTCAGTACTTTCTGAAGAGGTATAACGAGAGGGCAACAAAAGCCCTGTTACATTTTCTTTTCCCATGGCAACTGCTGCAATGCATAAAACTAAAGAGGAATCAACTCCTCCTGACAAGCCTATAACAGCCTTGGAAAAACCCTGTTTGGAAAAAAAGTCCTTTACTCCCATTACTAAGGCAAAAAAGAGCTCTGCACTTTTGGGTTGCTCAATTAAAGAACTCCTCTCCAAAGAATCAGTATCTACGGTGAGAAAATCCTCTACAAAACATGGCTTTTGATAGAGAAGCGAACCGTCCGCATTAAAGATAGAGCTTGAGCCATCAAATAAAAGTGAAGTTTGCCCTCCTACCTGATTACAGAAAAGAACAGGTTTTTGCAAAGTGATTGCTACATGGTAGAGAAGCTCTTTTCGGACTTCGATTTTTCCGAGTGAATAGGGCGATGCAGCCATATTGACTAGAAAATCAATCTCCTCTCTTTCAAAAAAGTCGAGTGGCTTTTCTTTATAAAGCTCCTCTGACTGTATTTTAGGCCAGATATCCTCGCATATCGTTATGCCAAACTTTTTACCTTTAAAGGAAAAGATCTGCTGCTTTATGCCAGGCTGAAAGTAGCGCTTTTCATCGAATACGTCATACGATGGAAGAAGCATCTTATCTTGAAACCCTTCAACTTTGCCATCGATAAGTACTGCCGCACTATTGTAGAGCTTCCCCTTTTTTTTTCGAGGATAACCCATAAGAACGCAGAGATCTTTTGTATAAGGCAAAAGTTCTTCTACAACCTTCTCACATTGGTCAATAAAATCTTCTTGGAATAAAAAATCCTGCGGAGAATAGCCTGTAAGAGCAAGTTCTGGAAAGACAATCAGGTCTGCTCCATCCCTTTTTGCTTTTTTTAAGATAGCAATGATCTTTTCTTTATTGAAGCAAAGCGCACCGATTAGAGGGTCAAACTGGGCAAGACAAACGAGCATATCTTATTTGATATACGCTACAAGCACATCTTTTTTCTTGTATCCATCTTCATACACAATAGTATATTTTGGATTAATCTCTTTCAATTTTAAAAGCACTGCTTGCTGTGTTAAAAAATCAAATTCTTTTGTTCCAAAACAGCGCACATCATCGATTAAAATTGTATGTGTTTTGATAGGATGTAGCTTAATAGCCTCAAGCTCCTTCATAAGAGGAGTCATGGTTTCACCTCTCGCAGTGTCTCCATTTGAACAATGGCCATCTAACCAGAATGTAATGGGTTTATCTATTGAAGCAATAACACGAGCTAAAACAGCAGAAGAGTCTCCTAAAAAAAGGTGTACATTTCGTCTATTAGAAAACTTTTTCTTACAAAATGTGTAATAGTGTGGTGCTAGTTCTATTGAGTATACTTGTGAAAACCCAGCCTTTAGCGCATTGTCAATACCCTGACCTCGAAATGACCCTGTTTCAACAAAGCAAGGGTTTGGATACTTTTTAAACACTCCTGCTGTTGTAATTGCAAACAATGACTGCACAGCCAAACAGGATGTGACAAGAGATAGGAAAAATGCTTTCTTCATAGATACTCCTTTTTTAAGTGTAACTTCATAATACGTGACCAAACTATTTTACGTAGAGCAATAGTCATCAAAAACGATATTTTCTTTAGGCACTCCCCAATCATCGAGGAGCTTCATCACCGATTTATTATGCATCGGCGGGCCACATACATAATAGAGCGCCTCTTCTGGCGCTTTCATCTCTTTTAACTGCCCCTCTTCAAACGCTCGGAAGAGAAAATTGGTTTTCAATGGATCCTTTAAAGGCCACCCTTTTTCTACATCCTCCTCTTGTGGCTCTGAAAGAACAAGATGGTAGTTGAAGTTAGGATAAGTCTTTTCTAAATGCTCAAACTCTTTTTGATAGATATTTTCACGCAACGCCCTTGCTCCATACCACAATGAGATAGCACGATCTGTTTTTTCAGTGTAGAAAAGGTGGAGAATATGTGCGCGTGCAAAAGAGGAGCCGGCTCCACCGATCAGAAAATAGAGATCTCTCTCATCATCAATCATAAAAGACTCCCCGTAGGGGCCCTGAAGAGTGATTTCATCACCAGGCTTTAATGAGAAAAGGTATGAGGAGCCTATTCCCCATGGAATAGAATCTGCAACTTTACCATCTTGTAGTGGTGGTGATGCAATCCGCACATTGAAAAGAAGTTTCTTGCCCTCTTCTGGATAAGAGGCCATCGAATACGCTCTTTGTACCCCTCCCTTTGCGAGCTTCCTAAAATCGATTTTCCTATTCCACATACCAAAGGTATCCCAATCGTCCCAATAGATCGGATCAATCGTCTCTTTCCACTCTTCTGTCGAGGTCTCATAGGGAGGGATTGCAATCTGGGCATAGCCTCCTGACTTATAGGGCATCGCTTCATCGCCCTCGAGCTCAATCTCAAGCTCCTTAATAAAGGTTGCGACATTTTTGTTGCTGACAACCTTTGCCTTCCACTCTTTGACATTAATAAGTTCTTCTGGAATATGAATATGCACATCATCATGCAACTTTGTCTGACAAGACAAGCGCCAACCATCTTTAAGCTGCCTTTTTGAAAAGGTGCCCTTATCTGTCTCTAGAGGCTCTTCAGCACCCTTCATAATTCGCACACGACACTGCTTACAGGTCGCCTTTCCTCCACATGAAGAGGGTATAGAAATCCCCTCTTTTGTAAGCGCAGCCAAAAGGGTTGTGCCCATGGGTACCTTTTTCGTCATCTCTGGATCTTCATTAATGCGAATGGTGCACTTTTCTTTCGATGCAAATTTTTTCTTAATAAGAACAATGGCTGGGGTCAAACAGCTGATGACGAAAAGAAAAACCGCTACAGATAAAAAAAGAGTTGATACAGTGGCAATATCCATATGAGTATTCATACTCTTTTTCTCGTTTGCCTTCAAGACATAGATTGATTACTGCCCTTGCCCTTGGCCAATCTCATTGACTTTCTCTCTCTTTTCAGAGATAATCTTTCTCTAAAAAACAGGTTTATTCCATGAAAACAAAACAATTACACATTCACTCTGAAAACATCTTGCCTATTATCAAAAAGTGGCTCTACTCTGAAAAAGAAATCTTTATACGAGAACTCGTATCTAATAGCTGCGATGCCATTCAAAAGCGTAAAATCCTCCATGACTCAGGTTCTTTAGAGGGCTCCTTTACCCCTCGCATCGATATCACAATAGATAAAGAGAAAAAGACACTTACCTTCTCTGACAACGGTATCGGCATGAGCAGCGAGGAGATGGAAAAATATCTAGCACAAATTGCTTTTTCTGGCGCTGAGGAGTTTGCAAAAACCTATGAGACCTCAGACTCCTTTATCGGCCACTTTGGTCTTGGCTTTTATTCTGCCTACATGGTTGCAGACACCGTTTCTGTTCACTCGCTTTCAGCTCAAGGAGATGAACCTGCACAGTGGACCTGCGATGGCTCAACAAGCTACCAGCTAGAAAAAGGCTCTCGGACTGAAAAAGGAACCGATGTGATCCTGCACATCGATAAAGATAATGAGGAGTTCTGCGAAGAGGGCAAACTACGTTCCCTTCTTCTCAAGTTCTGCCAGTTTTTACCCTATGAGATCTATTTCAATGACTCGCTTATCAACCCTGACAAACCTCTTTGGACAAAACAGCCTCAAGAATGTACCAAAGAAGAATATCTTACTCTTTTCCGCTCTCTCTATCCTCTTGAGCCAGACCCTCTTTTCTGGGTTCATATCAACGTCGAGTACCCTTTCCACGTAAAAGGCATACTCTTCTTCCCTCAAATTGGACGCAACTTTGATTTCCAAAAGAGCGCTGTAAAACTCTTCTGCAACAGGGTTTTCGTCTCAGATGACTGCCGTGATGTCCTGCCTGAATACCTCACTATGCTCCGTGGAGCGATCGACAGCCCTGATATTCCTCTTAACGTCTCGAGAAGCTATCTACAGGTCGATAGAACCGTACGTAAACTTGCAGCACATATCAGCAAAAAAGTGGGCGACTCTCTCGTCTCTCTCTTTAAAAAGGATAAAGAGCAGTTCCTCAATATCTGGAAAGACATTGAGGTGATTGTCAAACTTGGCGTCCTCCATGATGAGAAGTTCTATTCTAAAGTAAAAGATATCCTCCTCTTTAAAACATTAAAAGATGAATGGATGACTATCGAAGAATGCCGAGAAAAACAGGAGAGCGAGGAAAAGACAATTTTCTATACCGCCCTTGCCCATCCAGACCCACACCTTGCTGATATCTACCATGAAAAAGGCCATGATGTCCTCATCGCCCCATCAAGTGTGGATGCAGCCCTTCTTATTTTCTTAGAGAAAAAACTCGAAAAGACCCACTGCTTACGTATCGACTCAGGTGAGCAGCATATTATCGATGGGGAAAAAGAAAACACTCTCGTCGATGAAAATGGCAAAACAAAAAGCACTAATCTCGAAGAGTTCTTACAAAATGAGGGTTATCAGGTAAAGGCAAAAAGTCTAGCGTCAGAAGCACTTCCAGGCTTTATCTCTCTCTCAGAGGAAGAGCGCCGTTTCCGTGACTACATGCTTCGCATGAATCAGGATATCCCAAGCGAGATGATGCCAAAACCTACCTTTATTGCGAATACCAACTCCCCTCTCATCAACAAGCTTTATGACCTTAAGGAGTCTCACCCTGAGCTTGCAAAATCATTAGGAAAGCAGATTATCCAACTTGCCCATATTGCAAATAGAGAGATGGACCCCAAAGATGTAAGTAGTTTTGTAAAAGACACCTACGCGCTCTTAGATAACCTGCTCTCAAAAGTACAATGAGATCGCTTTTTCTCTTTCTGTGGCTTGTTGCTTCTACTTTAGAGGCAACAAGCTCCCCGATCATCTACCTTACATGGCAACAAGATCCTACGACTACAATGACAGTCAATTGGATTACATTAAAAACCTGCTGTGGAGAAGAACTCTTTTTTAAGCAAAGTAATGAAGAGAGCTACCTGCAAAAAAAGAGCGCTCACGCACCCCTCCCAGAGAATGCTCCCTACTGTCTCCATTCTATTGAGCTTACAAATCTCGACGCAAACAATAGCTATGACTGCATAATCGATGATACCCCATTTCATTTTCGCACTCTTCCTAAAAACCTTGAAAATCCCCTTTCCTTTATTGTAGGAGGTGATACCAATCAGTCAAAAGAAAGTTACTTTATCGATACGTGTAAAAAAGCTGCCGAAGAAAAACCCTCCTTTGTCCTTTTTGGCGGAGATCTCGCCTATGCAGCTCCATGCTTTTCCTTCTTCTCAGATGATTGTGAGCGGTGGGTCCATTGGCTTTCTAACTATGCAACCTATATGAGAGATGAGAACGATTTTCTTATTCCCCTACTCGTCACTATTGGCAACCATGATGTGAAAGGTCACTACAGTAAAACGCCTGAAAAAGCGCCCTTCTACTACCACCTATTTCCCTTCCCAGGACGTCCTGGATATAACAGGCTCCATATCGGCTCCTTTCTTTCAATCTACTTTCTCGATACCAACCACACAAACCCAATCGAAGGAAAACAAACTGAATGGCTGGAAAAAGCCCTTCAGGAAGAGCAAGAAAGACCCCACCGTTTTGCTCTCTACCATGTCCCTGCCTATCCTACAGTCCATTCTTTCTTTACAAGGGAGAGTAAAAAAATACGAGAACACTGGGTCCCTTTGTTTGAAAAATATGGCCTAGATGTTGCACTTGAAAATCATGAGCATCTTTATTCCAGGTCCTGTCTTTTAAAAGAAGGAGAAGAAAACCCAGAAGGCATCCTGTATATGGGTGTAGGTTCATGGGGCGTGCGTCCTAGAGTACCCCGCAGAAATATTCCCTATATTGCAAAGAGTAGCTCCTCAAGGCAATGTACCAAAATCACTCTTTCTAAAGAGGGACGGGAGTTTCACACCTTTGCGCCTGATGGCACATTGCTCGATCATTTTGAGCAGTTAGGATTGACTAAAGAATAACTTGTACTACGCCCACTTTTTTCAGAGTCTTTCTCTAAAATATCCTTATCGATCAATTCAAGAATATCTCTGTAAGCAGTATCCTGCGAGCACTTTGCGATTTTTGCCCATTTTGAGGAGGTCAATTTGCCCTTAAATCCATCTAGTAATCTGTTAACAACCTTTCTCTGCCGTTCATTTAAAGATACCTCTTCAAACTCTTTCCAAAATTCTGCTTTTTGTAACACTCCCTCTAAACTAACGAGAGCATCATCAAGCGCCTTATCTAAACAGTGAAAAAACCACTCAATCCAATGAGTAATATCTAAGGACCCTTTTTGCGTTTTTTCTAAAATAGCATAGTATCCTTTTCGAAGTAGCTGTATATGCTTTGAAAGGCTATAAAAGCGCTTCGAGCTTTTTTCAGAACGAGCGAGTAGAAAATCTGCAATAGCTCTACCAATACGTCCGTTTCCATCATCAAAAGGATGAATCGTTACAAACCATAGATGGGCGATAGATGCTTTCAGGACAAGATCCATCTGATCCTTTTTATTTATCCAATCAAGAAAAAAATCCATTTCACGCCCTACTTGACAAGCAGGAGGGGCTTGAAAATGAACCTTCTCATCTCCTACCTGACCTGAGACAACTTCTACAACTCCTTTACGAAAAGATCCAACCGTAAGCGGTTGGAAACTCTTACCGCCTTGAGGAAAAAGAGATAGATGCCACTCGAAAAGCCTTTCCTTAGTCAGTATCTGGTCATAGTTTTGGGTTGCATCCAGAACCATCTCAACCACACCATCCACATTTTTATCTACAGGACAAAGAGCGCCTATATCCATATGCAAGTGACGAGCAACAGAAGAGCGTACAAGTGACTGATCAAGAATTTCTCCCTCTATTTCACTCGATTTCACGACGTCATTTGTAAGTGCTTCGAGAATAGCTTCATCTTGCTTTGGAAAGCCTATTGCTTCCATTCTCCCTATGAGCCGCCCCTGCTTATGTCGAAGAGGTGTAAGTAGGGTAAAGATCTTTTCTTGGTCCCAGTTAAATTTGGGCCAGTTTTTCTGCTCGTATATATACATATACCCTCAAAGGTAGGGAAAATAACCATTTTTTAGCTTTATAGCATATAGAGGAGAAAGGCTCAAGTGTAATCTCCGCAAATATGCGGAGATTACCGATACTTAATCTCCGTACAACTGCGGAGATTAACTCTATGCAAGGCCTGCGTTTTTAAGATCTTGAAGCTGCTTTTCACGTGCCTCCTTTGAGACTTCAATTCCATTTACTTTAAGAGGGCCTGTGTCAATCTCTTTGGTCATAAATATGCGCAACCATTCTAAACCCATGAATTGACCCACCCCTTCTTTATCTGGCATAAAACAAGAGTTTGCAACGAGAGTTATCTCTTGAAGTGTTCCTTTTTTGGCAACTTCTGCAATTTTCTTCAGGCTTGCTTCTGAAAGACCCGAATTCAATAGTTTTATACGGCGTAAATCAGGCAGCTCACATACCTTAAAAAGCAATTCCTCCTGTTCGTCTAGCCGAATAGATTTAAAAGTGACTATTTGAATCGTACTTCTTCGTTTCTCCAGCTCCTTTAAAACTCGAGCCACTTTCTCTCCCTCACAGACTAAAACAGGATCGACCTTTTCCCCCTCTTTTTTCTCAGGGAGATCTTGCGGTCTAGCTAATAAAGGCGTAAATGGCCCCTGATTCTCAGCAACTTTACTTGCTCCACAACCCATATGTATTACTCTTCTTTAGCATCTTGTTGCTTTGAGTCTTGACTCTTTACTTCTGCAATCGCAGCTTTCAAAAACTCCACCTTTGATCCATCGACCATTTTCAAAACAACGGTATCTTTTTCAACTTTAGATGCAGTTCCTACAATACCACCAACGGTTGTCACCTTGTCACCCTTTTGCAAGCTCGAACGCTTTGCTTCCTCTGCCTTTTTACGCTTACTCTCAGGGCGCATAATAATAAAATAAAAAAGAACCACAAGCACTAAGATCATAATAAAGGTTTGCTGGTAACCACCTGTCTCAGGCTGAGGCTGGGCTGCTTCTAAAAAAAAGAATGGATTCATATCTCTGTTTCCTTATGTTGGGTATACTTTTGAGACCTTTTCACAAAATTCCGGAAAGGTCCCTTCTTGAATTGATTCGCGTAATTGTCTCATAAAATCGAGATAAAAAGCTACATTTTGGATACTGACCAAGGTCGAGCCTGTCATCTCATCGACATTGAGTAGGTGGCGGATATACGCCTTTGAAAATTTGCTTGCATAAGATTGAAGCTCTGGATCAAAAGGAGAAAAGTCATTCTTATAACGACCCGCCTTTATCTGGATCTTTCCCTGCCATGTGTATGCGGTACCTCTTCGAGCTGCACGGGTCGGTAACACACAGTCAAACATATCAACTCCACGTTTTACCGCTTGAATAATATCCTGAGGCGTTCCGACCCCCATAAGGTATCGAGGTTTTTCTGCTGGCAAGGCACTGTCGACCATCTCGAGTGTCTCATACATAATATGAGAAGGCTCGCCAACTGAAAGACCACCAATGGCATACCCTTCAAAACCGAGTTCACACAGTTTTTCAGCACAATAGTGGCGCATAGAAAGATCATCGCCTCCCTGAACGATACCAAAGAGAGCCTGGTGCTCTTGCAAAGGATACTCACGGCACTGTTTTGCCCACCGTATCGTTCGTTCTACTGCATCTTCTAATTTCTGCTTCTCTACAGGATAGGGAGGGCATTCATCAAAACACATGACAATATCAGAGCCTAAAGAGCGCTGCATCGACATACTCTCTTTTGGTCCTAGAAAAATCTTTGATCCATCGATATGAGACTGAAAAAAGACACCCTCTTCTGTGATTTTATTTAAATCAGTGAGTGAAAAGACCTGAAAACCTCCTGAGTCGGTAAGGAGAGGTCGGTCCCAGCCGATAAACTTATGCAAGCCACCTGCCTGATCGACAATATCCTGCCCTGGACGCAAAAAAAGATGGTAGGTATTGCCGAGAATAATCTGTGCGTTAAGATCTATAAGCTGCTGATGAGTCATCGCTTTAACAGATCCACGAGTCCCTACAGGCATAAATACAGGAGTCTCTATTTTTCCATGTTTCGTGGAAATCTCGCCGATACGTGCCTTTGAATGGTTATCTTCTTTAATAAGAGAAAAAAATGGCTTTGTCATATCTCTAAAATTACTATGTTTTCAATATGTTTTGTGTGTGGAAACTGGTCTACAGGCTGGATATGGGTTACTTTATACCCTGCCTTTTCAAGCTCTATGCAATTTTCGCACTGTGATGAGGGGTTGCACGAAATAAACAAAATCTTTTTGGGCTCGAGCGCAATAATATGCTTTATCGCCCGTGCATCAAGGCCTTGACGAGGCGGATCGACGATGACCGCATCTGCCTTTTTACTTGCCTCTTCTTTTAACACGCGCCCAACATCACCACAAAAAGCTATGTAATTATCTATTGAAAGCCGCTCTCTATTGACTGTAAGGTCATAAAAAGAGTCCTTTGAGATCTCAATACCTATTACCTCTTTGACCCTTTTTGAAAGACACATGCCGATAGTACCAATCCCACAGTAAAGATCGTAAACAACATCCTCTTTTGAAGGGTTTAATAGCTCAAACCCTCGATCATACAGCTTTTCTGCAGCATAGGTGTTGGGCTGCAAAAAGCTCATAGGTGATACTTGAAAGGTTAGTTCCCCGATCTTTTCCTCAAAAAACCCCTTTCCATGTAAAACCATCTCATAATACTGTGTAGGCTGTCCTTTTATCTGTTGGCGGATACGCACCATAATAGATGCATCTTCCCCTACAACCTCTTTCACCGCATTTTTAAAACTCTCGAGGTGTGATTTTTTGAGGGCAAAATCAGGGTTACCTGAGACTACAAGGACAACTAGTTTATCACCGGTGAGAAGACCCTGCCGAACGACAAGAGAGCGAAGAGAGCCTGTATCATTATGCATCTTGTAAGCAGGTAATTTTGTCTCTTTCCACCACTCTCGAACACGTATAAGGAGATCCTGGTACCAAGGTTCAACGAGAGGACAGGCTTCAATGTCAATCACTCGACCCTTTGTACGCGCTTCAATAAAACCTAAAAACTTCTCTCTCTCTTTACTCTCTGAAAAGGTATATTCAACCTTATTTCTATAGTGCCACTCTTTTGGGGATGGGATGATAGGATGAAATTGAGCCGTCTGAAATGGCTCAAAAAGCTCTTTTAAAAATTTCTCTTTTCTCTCTAACTGTTCCTCGTAGGAAAGATGCTGACTTCTACAGCCTCCACAGCGGGCAAAATGGGGACATTTAGCTTCTCTTCTTTGAGGAGAGGGCTCAAGAACCTGCTGCAAAATGCCATACCAGGTCCTTCTCTTTTTACCTCTTTTTAAAAAAACATCTACTTTTTCCCCTTCAAGGGTAAAGGGAACCTCAACGCGGTGTTTTTTCCCTGTCTCTCTTTCGATTTCACTCCAACCAGTTCCATCGTATTGAGTACTTTGAATGACTACATTTTCTTGCGGCATACATCTCTTTTAATAAATCTGAGGTAAGTATACCTCATACAAACAAACAATCTCAAGAATGAGTTTTTCCTGGCCATGGCTGTGGATGGACAATCAGGCACGGGCACGGGTAGGGGCACGTTCTTGTTCTTCATTTACGATTGACACAAAAAAAGCCCATAAAATCCTTTTCTCAAAGTACTCTATGGGCAAAAACCGATAATGATTTTACAATCTTATCTTCTGCTCTTCTTTTTTGTCTTTACAGACTTCTTTGGAGCTACTTTTTTAGCTTTTGGAGCCACTTTTTTAACTGGCTTCTTTGCTTTTGCTTTTGGAGCTACCTTTTTGGCAGGCTTCTTAGCTTTTGCAGCTGGCTTTTTCTTCTGAGAAGGTCTTTTTGGGAAAGAACCTGTCTTTTCAGCCTTGATAGACTCTTTTCTGTACTTCTTTGCAAGCTTTTCAAACTGAATTGAGCCTGTACGTACACGCTGAGCTGCTGCTTTATTTCCAAGAGATGCTTTTTCCAAATCTACAGATAGATTTGCGAGTGCTTCTCTCATCTTTTTTGTGGTATCATTCAGTCCCATAGGTTTATCCTCCTACTACTTTTTGGACGTTTTTTTGGTAACTTAAAAATTTAAACTCATTATGCATAATTTTTTCTTTTCCTTGCACGAACTTTTTACCTGCAAGAGTGGCCTCTAAACGGTTTTTTCCATAAACAAAAAGCTCAATATATTCTTTCAGAATGCTTTACAGAAGAAAAGCCTCAATGGTATTATAGGAGAAAAAATGAGGTTTTCTTTTGTTTTTCTTTCTATTTTTTTCCTTTTTTGCGACCACTGTATCGCCTTTTGACATTGATAGAGAGCAGAAATTTTTATCTAAAGCTGAAAAACTTGTTCTTGTCGGAGATTCATCTCAAAATGCCTTTGAATCCATCTCTCAATATGAATCGGCTATTTTAGACCAGAGTTTTCAAAGATTATCAATCAGTTCCCAAGTCCCTATTTTCCTCAAACTCGCCGCATCATATGAAAAGACAGGAAACAAAAAAAAGCAGCTCGAAATACTTTCAGAACTCCTTTCAAACCCACTATATTCCCCTTTTTCTGTAGATATTAAAATTGCATACGGTGAATACCTTCTCCTAGAAAAGAAGGGATTAGAGGCAGAAAAAATCTTTCAAAAGCTTCTCAGAATACCCTCTAAAAGCCTTTCCCTAGAGGAACGACATAAAATCCACCACTTTGCTTACGCCCTTTCTGCTTTTTATACAGAAAGCTATGAACAGGCCTTCAGCTTTCTTTTAGAGCATGAATATACACAAGCTATTCCCCTTTATGAAATGGTTGCAAAAGCTCTCAAAAACGGCCACTTTCCAAAAAATAGCTCTCCCCTATTTAAGAAGTCTCTTTCACTTGAATGCCATTTTCTTCTCTCTCTTTCTCTCTACCTCTTTGGGGAAAAAGAACGTTCACAACATATTCTCGAGCAAGTGTTGGAAGAAAGTAGAATAATTCCTTTTTCTCATAAAGAAAAAGCACACCTACTCTCTTCTCTACTTAAAGAAGAGGAAGAAGACCTAGATGAAGAAGAGGAGATCTACACAAAAGAAAAGCTTTCTGCTCTCATTGAGTTCTACTTTCTTTCAAAAAATGAAAAGAAGCTCAGAGAACTCTCTCAACACTTCTCTGCAGTGCTCTCTTCAGAGCAAAAAGAGCTCATCGAGCTTATTCAAAGCGACTTTAACCTCCAAACAGAAAAAGGCTACCTTCTAAAAGGCCTTTCACAGTTAAAGCATGAGGCCTACGAGCATGCTCTCGAATCCTTTCAGAAGGCACATGAAAAAGGTTTATATCAAAAGGAATGTGCCAAGCTCTGCCTTCTTATTCCAGATGAGAGAAGCATCAGCTTTGCATCAGATCTACTAAACAAAGAGGATGAGGAATCACTTTATCTTTTGATTCAAAGTCGCCACTCCATTACTGATATAGAAAACTTTATCGCCCTCTACCCCGATTCAGAACACCTTCCAGAGGTCCTCCATGCTTATACCGCTCTACTTCTTCCAACCAATAAAAAACAGACACTCGAAATAGCCTCCACTCTCCTTGAAGATTTCCCTGAATACCCTGCACGCGACCAGATCCTCTATATAGCCTCTATGCTTATTGAAGAGGAGTATCTCGACAAAGCAAAAGCATATCTAAAAGAGCTGATTCATGATTTCCCCCACTCGATATATGCTGGAGAGAGTTTTTTCCGTCTAATTTCAGAAAAAGAATATGCGCGGAAGGCCCCTTTTGCGATCCAACATCTTGCAACGCTGATTGACTCTTATCCAACCAATCGATATGCAATTCCAGCTCATTACTACCTAGGCATATCTCATGATGTAAAAGACCATTTCTATACTGTTCTTGCACTCTATAAAGAAAAGGAACTAGCAGACTCTTACTTTCTCGAGTTTTACTTTTCTTCTCTTTTAGAGTTAGGAAAACGAGGTGATCAGAATGCTCTTGAAGAACTTTTAAAGAAAAAATGCACAACAGAAGCACTCTATATCCTCTCGCAATATGCTCTCTATGAGGACTCTTTCGAAAAAAAACTCGATGATGTGATAGAATTTGATAAGAAAAATGAGAAGCCTTCAGAGTTTTCAATCTATGCTTTTTTAGATAAGGCTCAGATCTACGTCCGAAAAAAGCTCTACACTGAAGCGATGCATATCTATGAGAAAGCAGAGGAAGAGGCAAAAAAGCTCTCGAGAGAACTCCTTTTGAAAGTGTATATTCAAAAGAGTGAGTGTTTAAAAAATTGGGGAAAGTATGGAGATGCGATGAAATTGCTCTCCTTTGTTGCAAATGACCCCTCCCCTTCTCAGCTACGTATACACGCCCTTTTCTTACGAGCAGAGCTCTATGAGATCAACGAGCGCTATGATCTTGCGATTAAGCAGCTCGAAGCGTGTGAAAAAAAGGGTGGAGAATGGGGCAAACGAGCAAGAGATAAACTGGAGAAAACCTATGGATACCATGAGCAGCCTATTACAAAGCCTTAATCATTTCGTACATAATTCAAATTTTGTACTCCTCCTTCTTTTTTGCTGCTCTGTGATCGGCGCAGCAGTTTTTTTAGAGCGCATCCTTTATTTACGCAAAGTTGATATGGATACCGACTCCTTTCTCATTCAGGTCCGCAAAGCTATTGAGGAGGGAAATATTATCGATGCTGTCCAGATCTGTGAAAAAACAAAAGGTGCTGCATCAAACATTGTCAAAATCGGCCTTCTCAAGCATGAATTTTCCAGAGGTGTTATCGAACAAGCTATGGAACTTCGTGGACAAATTGAATTGGCAAAGATGGAAAAAAGAGCACGTGTTCTTTCTGTTCTTGCACACGTAACGCCCCTTATTGGCCTTCTTGGAACGGTTTTAGGCTTTATAAAAGCGTTTGGTGAGATGCGCCTGAGTAACCTTATAGAGATTTCTGCTCATCAAATTGGCGGAGCTATGGAGTATGCACTCATCACAACCGCAACAGGGCTTGTCATTGCGATCCCAGCAGTTATTGCATATAACTACATCGTCTCTCGTATAGATGGGATGGTTGTAGAATTGCAAACATGCTCACAAGAAGTTGTCGACCTTTTAGTAACCCCTGCAAAGAGAGTGTAAGATGCGCTTTAAAACACGCTTAAAGCCCTGCTACAACCTGATCGACTTAACGCCCCTAGTCGACGTGATCTTTTTGATGCTAATCTTCTTTCTCATCACATCTGACATCCTCCCTCTCAAGTCGCTCTCAATTGAAAACCCTGTTCTACAAAATTGTAAAGAGACACCACGCCTCACCCAACTGCTCGTCGTCATGGATAAGGATCAGGTGATCTATATAGGCTCGAAAAAGGATATTGTCGATATGAGCTCTGTCAAAGAACACCTCTTAAGACTTATCGCAGCAAATAAAAAAAAGCACCAACAAGAAAAGCCTCTCATCACTCTTCATATAGATCAGAGGGTTGACTATGGAGCTTTTTTACGCCTCCTTGCTATCGCGCAAGAATGTTCTCCTCATATACGTCTTTCTTATAAAACGCCATGCTACACCTAAAAAAAGAAAAGAATAAAACAAGCCTACAAGTTGATCTCAGCAAAAAAAGTTTTTTCTATGATAGAGCAGTGCAAAGAGCACTCCTCTACTCTCTTCTTTTTCACGCCTTTTTCTTTTGTACTTTTAAAATACGCCTTGATAGAGGCCTTTCAGAAGATATAAGACAAACTCCTTTTGAAATGGTTGTAGACTTAGAAGAAGAGCTCTCTAGCTCTGTCGCGATTGAGCAAAAAGAAGACTCTTCCATACAGCTCCCCCCTCCAATTGATAGAAGAGCCTTTTCCTTTCCTCAAAAAAAGGCTCCTCCTATAGATGAAAAGATCGAAGAAATCCTCTTTCAGAATGTATCTACAAAGCAAAAAAAGCGCCCCCTTCCCTCTTTTATC
>Ga0180433_10005392_pt1 | contig 17329 bp, 20 predicted proteins | sample SS_ome_8_FD_132980 | JGI IMG/M metagenome (GOLD analysis project Ga0180433, IMG submission 132980) | Hypersaline lake sediment archaeal communities from the Salton Sea, California, USA - SS_1_D_1 metaG | ecosystem: Environmental > Aquatic > Non-marine Saline and Alkaline > Hypersaline >... | reverse complement strand
GCAGGGCGATGGCCTCCTCATCCAAGCTGACCCCGCTGATGCTCTCACGCTGTGCCTGCAGGACCGAAAGCACGCTGGCCGCCGCATCCGCCTTGTCGTTGGCTGCCGACGCCGAAACCGCCACCGAACCGGCGATGGTGTTATAGAAGTCCGTGATGCTCACACCGTCGAGAAGAGCGGACGTCTGATCACCAAGCTCCGCTATCCGCCGGGCCGTCGTTGCATCGCCGGCGAGAAACACCGAAGACGCAGCCAGCAACTCCGGATGATCAGCAATAGCGCTGTTCACCTCTATGTCGCCGGCGTCGCTACCCGAGAAGAACGTGTTAATACCCAGCGCCGCCAGTACACCGGATGTGTCTTCGCGCTGTTGGTTTCCGTCATGCCCGAAGGTAAACGTGAACCCATCATCAGCGCTGATCTTCAAGCGATTATCACTCGTCACTTCAGCCGACACCCCGGTCACCAGCGAATCTATGTCAGCCGCCAGCGAGTCGAGCGTCGTGTCCTCTTCGCTGCCTTCCACGACGACGTCGATCCGATAAGACACCGGCGTGCCAGTAGCCTCATCCGCGACCGTGACAAAGAAACTGCCGCCCTGCACAGCCTGCTTCAGACCCGTGTCCGTGCCGCCAAGCGACACGTTACTCGCCAGAAGATCGTACGTGGCAGTTACGTCAGTCAGCCCGACAAGCCCCTGCCCGTCGGCGTGCAGTCGGTTCATCTCATAGATGAGGGCGCCGGCCAGCTCGTCGAGCCTCTCGATCTGATCTCGCCCCAACGTATCACGAGCGATCAGGATCCCGCCCAGCCGGCCGCCGCTGATCGCGACCTCCGCCCCGGTGTCCGCAAATCGGATCGATGTGAACATCATGCCGGACTGGGTCTTGTCCTCCGTCGCCAGCCCGCGATACATATTGCCTTGAATCAGCGTTTCGCTACCGACGTATACGTTGATCGCGCCGTCGGACTGTTCCTTGACGGATATATCGAAGTAGGTACTAAGCTCGCGGAGCAATGCGTCGCGCTGGTCGCGCAGTCCGGTCGCTGTAGAGGAAGAGCTGCCCTCTGCAATCGCGATCCTCTTGTTGAGGTCAGCCACACTCTGGGCTACCTCGTCCGCCTGCTTGACCAGGTCGGTGATTCGCGAGTTCCCATCTTCGAAAGACTGCTCAATCTGAGACCGCAACGACTGAATGGAGGAGGCAAGCGTCGCGCCGTTGTTGATGGTCAGGTCGCGCAAAGCGGCGTCTTCCGGCGTATTCTGTAGATCATCGAACGTATTGAAGAACGTGCCAAGCGCCGACGAGATTCCAGTTCCGTTGATGTCGTCGAAGAAGGTCTCGATCTGCGAAAGGGCCTGTTGCTGTTCGAGCGCCGATTCCTGATCGCCGATGGCCAGACGAAGCCGGTCTTCAAGAGCCTCGTCGACATTGCGGCGAATGTCGCCCAGTGCAACGCCGGCACCCGGCTGAAGACCCTCGACCTGAAGCGAACCCTGCAACGGACTCAGGTGTGGCGACAGACGAGTGTAGTCCGGGCTGCCGGCACTACTTACGTTGCTACCGACAACCTGCAGCGCTCCCTGATATCCCAGGATGGCGTTTCGCCCGATGTGTAGTGCTGAGTTTAGAAGTCCCATGACATAAAGCCCAACAGACCAGTAACCGATCGACTCCTATCCAACCGCTTCCAGTAATCTCGAATCCCGAACCGTGACCGGGCGACCGCTTCCTGAATACCCCACAGAACGATCACCGTCGGTCGCCACCGAGTCGAACACCGCCTTGAGATGTCCCAAGACACGGGCCGAAATCGCACCGGCTAGACGGTTGAGGCGTACTACCTGCGATAGCGCCTCGCGAAGCTTGCCCGCGACCGACTTGAGCTTTTGCCCCTCAGCCTCAGACAATCTGTCCGCAAGCTGCGACAGCGTCATGCTCCGAGCCCTGCCCGCGGGAAGTCCCATCTGCTGACCAATGGCGTCAGTCAACTGCCGCCGAAGACCTTCACACTCGTGGATGCGTCGCACCAATTGATGTTCCTTGCGTATGACCATTCGCATTCCGTCCATATCCGCGCGCCGCATCGCATCGATCTTCGATTGAACCACGCCTCCAAGTGTCTCATGACATGAGGAGATCTCCTCCAAAAGCCTGACAAGATCGCTTATCCGTTTTGTTTCCCTGCCGGTCATCTCGTCGCCTCTTGTGCAATGCCAGTGTCTTGGGTGCTGATCATCTGCTGCTGCCGCTCATATGAACGCCAAACGGCGTCAGCCAGATCGAAGTTCCCACAGCCTCCCAGGCGCTCAGCCAACAGGTTATGCAGTTGCGCCGCGAAAACCTCTTCGCCTCGTCCGCCGTGGCCATACTCGCCTTGGATGCCACTTTCGCGCATCTGCTTCAGCAATGTTCCGTAAAAGACATTCCCGACAACACTACCGGCTGTCTCGCGAAGCTTGCTCGTGTCGCGCGTCGCTCTGTCGGCCGGCGATGCAACCACTCCTGTCGGCTGTACAGTCATCATGCTGTCGATGGCGTCGATCATGACTAACCCTCGTACAGAATCTCCGCGTGCAGCTTGCCCGCGCGACGAACCTCTTCCAGAATCGCCAGACGGTCCTCGAATGGCACCTTCAACCGGTTTAAAGCTTCGAGCAGGTCCTTCACGTTGGCGCCGCGGTTACTCTCGATGTCGACGGGGACAAAATCATTCCTCTCCAACATCGGTTTGGGAACGGTCACGTCCGGGCCGGAGTTCAATACAGTGATGGTCATGCCCTTTTGAGAGACGACCACCGGAGAAATCCGCGTGTCGCCGGTGACCACGATCGTCCCGGTTCGGCGGTTTATCGTCACCCTTGCTTCGTTTGACTCCATAAGCAACGGAGTGCGCTGCACGTCTCGAATCCACGAAGCCGGGTCGTTTAGTTGATACCTGGGCAGCAAGACGACCACGCTCTTGGAGTCGATCGCCAGTGCCACGCGCTCGACATCAGCCGACATGCCGAGTTCCTTATCAACAGCCTGGGCGATAGCAGCCGCCATAGGCCAACCGGAATGCACACCGTCAATCACCAGCGTGATGTACGATTCGTCACGGTTGATCCAAGGAGCTGTAATACCGTTGCGGAGCAGCTCGCCGCCGGAAGCGACCACATTCATGAAGACGTCGGTCTCCATGCGCGCCCCGCCCCGTATCACTCCAGAGGTCGGAGAGTCTGCATCGACCACGATTCCACCGCGCGCCGTCGCGAACAAACCCTCGACGTTGGGATCGCCGTAGACCAGCGGAGTGTTAAGCAGCCGCCCGCCCGCCAAGCTCTTGGCTGCTCCGACGGCCGTAACGACGACGTCAATCCGCTCGCCCTCTCGAACGCCATGCTCCGGAATGACGGCTTCTATCATCACCAGGGCAACGCTCTTGGAACCCTCGAGGTCTTCCTGTTCAACGTAGGCACCGAGTTTCCTGAGACCTTGGGCCAATCTCTCGATCGTCGCCCGGTAGTTGTCGCCGTCGCCTGTACCGTTGAGACCGGTGACAAGCCCATGCCCGACCAGAACGTTGGTGCCCTCGCCCTTGAGGTGCGTCACGTCGCCCACACGGGCGATTACCGCCTGTCCCCAACAAGGCGCGCTGGCCCAAAGTGCCATAAGCGTTGCAACCACAGTCATCAGTCGTCGAGTCTTCATTGCTCTAAAAAGGCCTCAACGCATCGATCAGTTTCGGAATCCAACCGCGCCGCGCGTTGTCGCGTAACGCTCCCTCGGTTTTCACAACGATGTTCTTGTCGGCGATCTGTGTGCTCAAGACCGTGTTGTCCGCGGTCACGTCCTCCTTGCGACACGTGCCGGTGAGCGTGATCTTGCTGACTTCCTCGTCATGTTCCACGCGGCTGGTGGCTTCGAGGACCAGCAGGCCGTTGGGCTTTACGTCGATGATCTTGGCGGTGATCCGCGTGGTCAGCTTGTCCTCGCGTTTGGTGTCAGCCTCACCCTCGACGCCGTGCTTAAACTTGTAGTCGATGTTCGGTTTGCCCCTGCGAAACGCGGCTGACCCCAGCCCGCCGGCTGTCGGCTTGAAAAACGCGTCCAGTTCGCTCTTTATGTCGTATGTCTTCTCGGTTTCCAACTCGGCGTCAGCCTCGAACTTGCGCTGCTCACGCACGACGATGGTGATCAGATCGTTGGGCTTGAATGTCTTGGGCTCATCGGGTTTCACCGCGATCCACGAGTACTCTTCGATCACGGCATTGCCTTGCTTTTCCCTGTGAACTCGAGGTCCGCCGCTGGCAGGCTTCTTGGCATCAGCCTCTCTCTTGCGTCCGCCCAGTGACGAGGTCTGCGCCGAGGCAACGCTCACGCCCAAAACACCCAGGATAAGAAAAGCCAAGATGACCGGTCGTATTTGCATCGATCAACGTCCTTCCCGAATCACCGTAAGCCCTGCTCCACCGACGCTGCGACCGGAGCTTCGCGAAGCGACATACAGATCAGCCGCCGTCCTTGTCCTGCGAAGAATCGCTCCCGATCCGATGCGTACCCTTCCAGGAGCCACAATTACCGCGTCGTACTGCGTCCTTCTGTTCTTCAGATCGCGCACCGCAATCACGTCGCCGATATGCCCGCCTTCGACAGCTTTGCCCGTGGTGACCACCGTGATCGAGCCCTCGACAGCTTCCAACGTCACAACCTGGCCGCGAGTAACCAGCAGAACCTGTTCAAGATCGGAGGCGGCGACCATCGTCCCTGGGGGCATGAATCGTTTTGCCCGCTGGCCTATCACCAGATCGAGCCTCGAAATCCCGATTCGATCGATTCGCCCAAAGGCCATCTCCATGAGCTTCACGTCTGATTCTCGAATCACGGCGCTGCGGTTGATCGGCCCACGTGCCACGACGGTGGCACGGACCATACTCACGCTGGCGACCAGCGATACGGTCTGAACCGTCACGCCATCAGCCAAAACGACGACTTCCAGATTCACCAACCCCAGCGGCGGACCGTTACGTCGCCGGACAACGAAGTCGTAGTCCGGACCGGACAGGTCGAGAATCTGTTCGGAAGTGCGGTCGAAAGTGACCTCCGCCCGCCCCTCATACCGCATAAGCTCGTCGTTAAAGAAATCCACGATCGCCTGACGCAACGTTGACGTCGTATCCAGATTTCGGGCATCCTCGACACTCGGACGTGTGTGGGAACCGGAAGAGCGCGACTGGCGTGCCACGGTTTTGGCGATCGAGGTCTTTGACGGAGCCAACTTCGCCGGGCGCGATACTGCACAGACAGCCGCTCCGCCCATGGTGACCCGGGCCATGTTGACGCCGGAAGAGGTCAAAGCCGACCGGATCATGTCCAAATGAACAATAACCGATCCGCCCGCTTCAGGCGCTCCGGTGACAGCCACCCGGGCCAGCTCAAGCTCCTGATCCTCTGAAAATCCGCTGAGTTGGCACAGATCGTCGAGACGAACGACGTCCTCGACCACTACAGCCTCAGGCCACATTCGGATAGAACCACCGCGCGCAGCCGGAGCGACGGCTGCAAGACAGACCATGACGATGACGGCTGAAACGCCTTTCGAAATCCTGTGGCCTCCCAGGCGGCGTGTGCAGGCAACGTATTGCCGGTAAGTGCCGCCGGAAACCGTATGATTGAAGATGTCGCAATCCTTGCGCTGCATTGTCGCATCCTGCGTATCACAGAACAGGCGGTGCGTCCGGGACGCACCCTACAACTGATCAATCGAGTTCCCCACCTCTAAAGAAGTGGGCCACCCGGCGGACTGCCGGACTACTCAGTCACGGCTGACAGCCACCTAGAACCTCCTCAACCTCGAAACGACCTCGAGCGTCTGGTCGGCGCTCTGGATCGATTGGCTGTTCATTTCAAACGCCCGTTGCGTGGTGATCAGGTCGATCAATTCACGCACCGGATCAACGTTGCTCATCTCGAGATAACCCTGCACGATGGCTCCAAGCCCATCGGTTTCTGCCGTTCCGGTCACCGGTGTGCCCGAGGCATCGGTCTCGATGTAGAGATTCCTGCCGATCTGCTTGAGCCCTTCCGGGTTGATGAAACGGGCTAGCTGAATCTGCCCAGCCGTTGACAGTGTGGCATCCGCTCCTTGGCGGACACGGACCTCACCATTCCGTGCGACAGCCACCTCCACAGCGTCCTCGGGGATCGTTATGGGCGGGTCGAGCAGCGAACCATCGCCGTTGGCGAGTACGATGTTGCCCTGAGAGTTGCGAACGAAGTTACCCGCCCGCGTATAGGCGATGACCTCCTCGCCGTTTTGCACTGTGCTGACCATGAAAAAGCCCTGCCCCTCGATTTGCCAATCGTAGGGCTTGTCGGTCTTGTCCACGGCTCCTGGAGCGAAGTTGAGCTGCGTGCCCGAGACCTTCACGCCGGTACCCACGAGGATTCCGTGCGGAATAGGTTCGTCGTTGGAGTTGGGAACACCAGGTTCGCGTTTGGTCTGATAGAGCAGGTCCTCGAAGTTCACTCGGCTTCGTTTGAAACCCTGGGTGTTGATGTTAGCAAGATTGTTGGCAACGACGTTGAGCTTCTCGTCGAGCGCTCTCATTCCCGAAGCGGCTGCATGCAGCGCGGTAATCGCCATTACTCAAAACTCCCGCTATGCCACCTTCCCGACGCGGCTGACCGCTTGACCGGTCATCTGGTCCTGAAGTTGGACCATCGTCGCGTTGAGCTGATACGCCCTTGTCACCTGGATCATTGAGGCGAGGCCTTGCATCGCGTCGAACGTCGAATGCTCCTTCGCCTCAGCTATCAAGATCCCATCAGCCGGGACCATCTCATTCCCCCTGTTCTCGAAGAGGTTCTCGCCTGCTTTCTTCAGTTGTTGCTTGTCCGGGTTGGTCACGAGCTCGATCTCGCCAATCACGTTGTCGCCCTGGCGAATCACACCCGAAGACGACACACTGATCTTGCCCTGTCCGGGTTCGGTCTGAATTGACGCTCCTCCTCCTTGCAGCTTCCAGCGGCCTCCACCAGCCGACAGAACCAACTCACCATCCGCGTTAAGCGTAAACACGCCGTCGCGCGTGTAGCGCTCCTGCTGGCCATCGCTGACCGTGAAGAAACCCTCACCGTCGATGGCGATGTCCAGAGAGCGACCGGTGGGTTCGATACTCCCTTGCGTGAAAGAGACATGCGTCGGCAAGGTCTCCAGCCCGCCGCTGAGTCCGTCCATCACCGGATGCGCGACGCCAGGAGCGCCGGGGTTTTCCCGACTCTCGACCAGACGCTGCCGAACGACGGCAAGATCATGCTTGAACCCAACCGTACCGCTGTTAGCCAGGTTGTTGGCGAGGACTGTCTGCTTGTGATCATTCACCTGCATACCAGCCGCCGACAACCATAGCCCGTAAGTGCTCACTAGTGCCCTTCCTCCGTCATCCCGCCTTCGAGTGCCCCGCCGCGTGTCGCTTCATCCTGCCGAGCCCGCATCGCGAAGTCCTCAGCCACTCGTTCCAACGCCCGACGACGAACCACAAGCCCCAACGACTCCCAGTCCTGAGTCTCCAACCAGTCGCCTGTTTTCTGAGCTGTTGCAGTCGCTAACACGGATCTTCCTCCTACAACCAACCGATCAACGTGGACCGGTTCTGTCTTATCCAGGATTTGTCCTCAACACCGCGCGTGCCAAGAACCCAGACCGCACCAGCAACACGGCCACGGCAGCGCGGCCCAACCCGACCATTACTTCTTATAGAGTAATAGATTAGAGAAACCTGAAATGACCGCCCGCCGCCACTGCTCCCCTCTCAAGCTCACCCTTGCAGACGCGCAGGAGTTGCCGCCAATCGGCAATGCTCGCCGATCACAGGGAGCGGGCGTCACACTGAAAGGCAAGCCACCAGTCGCACGCCTGCCTGGTCTGGTAGCCCATCGCGTTAACCTTGGGGGACACGCTCTTAGACTGAAATGGGTATGACATGCGCCGCAGCACTACAGAGCTTGGACCAACTCTGCGAAACGTCTTCCGCGATGCTCGAAGTTTGCGTAGGCGTCAAAGCTCGGGCAACCGGGAGCGTAGAGAACCGTGTCGCCTGGCACCGCACAGCCGCGGGCAACTTGAAGGCCTTCATCCAGATCGTCGCATTCGTGAACAGCAGGTTGTGCTCGCCGACCTTCTACATCGCGAATCGCCCGGGCGAACGCCGGTCCGGACTCGCCGATGCAGACGACAGCCCGGCATGAGCGAACCAACGCGCTCGCACAGTCGGACAACGACACACCCCTGTCCTTCCCACCAACGATCGCGACGATAGGCCCATCAAAACACTCGATGGCTGTCACGGTGGCGGCCGGCGTCGTCGACTTCGAGTCATTGACGTAATCCACACCGTCCACTGTCCACACACACTCAAGTCTGTGCGGCAAACCCGTGAACTCCCCGAGCGCCGCACGTACGATAGGCTCATCGAGCCCCAAGCACCGCCCAATTGTCAGCACGCAATCCGCATTGCGCCGGTTGTGCGCCCCCGCGATCTTCAGCTCGACCGGCGGGTCAGCCGGCTCGATGTCCACTAATCTCGAACCGGCGTTCGGGACGAGTTCCTCCAGCATTGCCCGCACATCAGACCCTACGTCGCCCAGAATGATCGTGCTCTCGCCATGCGGGTCCATGACAATGTTCAGTTTCGCTCGAGCGTACGCCTCCCACGAACCGTGGCGGTCTAGATGATTGGGACGGAGGTTGGTAATCACGCTCACGCGAGGTGCCCAAGGCACTCTCGGAAGGTCTTCAAGCTGGGCGTTGGACATCTCCAACACCACAAGATCGGTGGCTTTGATCGAATCCAGCTCCATCAAGAGCGACAGGCCTATGTTGCCGCCGAGATGAACGCCCGTGTATTCGCAGCCGCCAGCCGCCAGTCGGCTATGCAAGACCTCCGCCAGCATCGCACAGGTCGTGCTCTTTCCGTACGTCCCGGTCACACCGATCACCGGAGCACGGCACCTTTCGCAGAAGAGGTTCATCTCGGTCGTCCAGGAGACCCCGCGACGAAGAACCTCTCCAAAGAACTCCGACCGGCTCTTGTCAACAGCCGGATTGACGACGACGAGGTCCACGCCATCAAGATCGTCAGCCCGATGACCTCCAAGACGCAAAACCACATCGAGATCAGAAATCTGCGCCACCGAGCCGCCCAGCTCTTCGGCGTCCGCCAAGTCCGTAACTGTGACCCGCGCACCTCGCCCGACAAGCCACCGCGTTACCGTGACGCCGCCGCCAAGACGACCCAGGCCGACCACCAGGACACGCAGACCGCTAAGACTCCCTGTCACGGCAAAGGCCCTTCTTCCATCATCATCGCCTCCGCAAAGCGCAGACGTTTCCAACGACTCACATCTACCGCACGCCGATCGCGCTTCAAACTGTCAGCCGGAAACGTCAGGACCGGTCAGCCAGAATCGCGGAAAGGACCCGGCGTTCCTTGCGCTTGTCATGGTGGACGGTTCGCCAGACCGTGTTCTGCTCAGCGGTAGTTGCGGCTTCAAGCTCGATCGGCGTCGCCCCCGGCGAATCCGAGACGGCACGCTGCGACATGAACATCCGGTAGGCTTCGGTGGCCAGCTCCTGCATGACAATCCTGCAACGGACCTTGACTCCCTCAGCCGCCTGTGTGACGCGCACCTCAGCCACCTCTCGCAAGACCGCCGGACGCGAGATTGAAGCACGCCGTCGCGGGACGACACCATCGCCGACCATGCGGATGGGCTCGGTGATCAGGATGCCATCCACGGGGTCGCGCTTGTCGATGCGGTATCCCACGTTGACGAGGGCTGACTCCGCACGCTCAAAGACCTTGTCCCGATCAACCCCGTGAACCTGACCGATGCTGAACTGAAGCGGAGGGGCTCCAGGCTGCACGCATCCGCCAACGCCAAGGGAAACGACCAAACAACAACCCAACCTGGAGATGCCGAGTATTCTCATAGCCGTATTATTCAATGACCACGCCCCAACGCAAGCCCCACCCTGCGGACTGACTGATGCCTGGTCGCAGAAGATGGTCACATCCTCGGGCTATGGCATAACCAGTTCAAACGCAGCGGTCGGAATCGAGGAACTCACGGACGACACCAACGATTGGACGCTACGATTGGATAGAGCTTGCTCTAGGCTCACCAGGCCGGCGGGCTTATACTGCACCAGCGGCCCGAGCCGCTCGGTTTGAACCGCCACCACGATCCTGGCTTGCGTTTCATTGCGGGTCACATGACAGACTGCCAACGTGCGTGGGCCGCACCGGCGGCTTGTCCGCCAGAGCTGTGAGTCGTGGGGTAGTAAGACCCGTCCTCAACACGCCGGCAGGACTCACAAGGCCGTGCTCCACGCGGCTTGGACGCGTCCGGTGAGATTCATCGGGGCGCGTGTAACGAAAAACTGAGACAGCGGGACGCTTTGGATGGCTTCGGAGAAGGCGAGAAGAACATGGGCGCTTGTGCTAAGCGCGATCGCACCTGGAACGGGCCTCGTTCTATTACGACGTGAGTGGTTGGGGCTGGCGATTGCCCTGCTCTTCGCCTTGGTGGCTCAGCTTGCGCTTTGGGGGCTTTTCATCGTACCGGATGTGATCCCGCAATGGCTCTCGGTTTGCTCGGCTTTGATCGCCGGCGCCGTCTGGTTGGGAGGATGGCCATTGGTGCTCGCGCGAATCCGCAACGTGCTCGGTCCGGAGGCAACCAGCGGGTTCTCCCTGCTCTGTCAGCGCGCTCGCGACGCTCTCGAACAACGACAGTTCGCACAGGCTCGCGACCTGCTGCGTCTGGCGTTTTCCATCAACGACGAAGATATCGAGGTGCACTACCTCATGGCACGCCTCATGACCGTTGTGGGGAACCGACGTGAAGCGACAAAGGCCTGGGAGCGTGTGTTGAAGCTCAATCCCGACGACAGGCGACTCAGAGAAGCGATCGAGACCGTCGAGAAGCTCTCCGATTGACAGGCACGATCCGTCCGCCACCCTCAAAGTGTCCCCCACATCCAAGGCCACAGCCCAACCATCGGACCGCAACACTGCCTCTTCAGCGAAGTCGTGTGGAAAACTACCCCCCCTCGGCGAGCTGAACAGCCGTCAGACCGATGGCGACGGTGTCGGCGAACTCGAACACCTTGTCCAGACCGGTGACCATGAACAGACCCCAGACGTTGGTGTTGATTGTGCAAAGCACCAGACGGCGCTTGTTACCGAGAAGCTGCTTTCGAAGCCTGAGGAGCTTGGCGATGTTTGAGGAGTTCAGGTAGGTGACACCGGTGAAGTCCAAGACTACGTCCATGCTCGTCTTGGAAGCGGTTTCGTCGATGGCGGCCGTCACGTCATCCGTAAACGCCGGATCATCCTGAAGCTCAACAACCAGGATTTGGTCGGACCATTTTTCGATTGGCATTGTTACGACTCCATTCTCCGATATCCGCAACTACGCTAGCCGCTGCTTCGAGCCCTGTCAAACCAAACGTCCTGCCCCCGATTTCACCGCCCCTGTGGACCAACGCCACACTCGGCCCGCCGCCCTCTGCTAACTCGGCACAGCTATCCTCTGCCGAATCAGACAACGAGGCCACCACTGGCGAGCGTACCACGGGCAACTTGCCTACCGGTGAGGGGCCGGCGTCACACTGGCGGACGCTGTCGGTGCGTCGTGTCCTTGCTCCAGTCCTGAGCGACGGGTCCTCGCCAACCGCCAAGTGGGAGCACACACACCAGGGTACTGCGAATCATCGGTTTACGAAACTGGACGAATCCAGTAGGGTAGTGAGCTGTAGGCTCGTGCAGTCCTCCGCGCCAGCCGGCATGTTCGCCGGGCGATTGCCGAACGCCGAAATGCTGTGCGGACGCTGTGTTGTCCGAACGGTGACGCGGAGAAATCACGGGTGCGCGGTGTGGCGAACGTGCCGAATCAGCACAGCACCGCGTCCAAAACGGGGGCCGTAGCTCAGTTGGGAGAGCGCCTGGTTTGCAACCAGGAGGTCGACGGTTCGAGTCCGTTCGGCTCCATCCCCTCTACCATGTCAGAATCGCCGTTTTCCCTGCTATTATAGCGTTTACTGGATTCAGGATTTCTTTCGGTGCTTGTCGTCTTAGTGCAACAAGATGCACCTAAACCACCTGGAATGCGGGGAGCGCGCACAACCGGGCGCACAACCACCCCCGCGCCCTCCGTACCCGTTGCCCTCGCAGCCTGTCGGCTCTCACCGTGGGGTCCGGGTAGCTTCCCGATTTCCGCCCAAGGATCAAACAATGAGTAGTCCTGGGAGTGCTTCAGGGTGACGCCTTGGGGGGTGTGTCGTGCGAGCTGGGCCTGTACCCGTGGATCAACGCCACATTCTCCCAACCAGCTTATGAACGTGGTCTGCAAGGCGTGCCTGTCAACGGTCCGCCCGTCCTCATCCGCAAAGGGTATCCCAGATCTTGCCAGGTCCGCCTTGAACGTCCGCAGGGTCGGCACCGTCTTAAACACCGGGTCCTCAGGACGTGCGAAAGGTGGCTTCGCTTCCTTACAGGGCGTTGCAGATATCGGGATGTCGGGGCACATCATCCGGTTGCGGTACGCCGCCTGCGGCACTTTTCCATCCGAAAACAAACGCCTCAAACGGCGACAAAATCGCCAATCGCTCTGCATGGTTGGTGTTTATCGGCGCAGCCACTTGCGATCAAGTCGTGGCGGTACAACTCCGAAAGAACACGCAAGAGGTACTGTGCATACAGAGTGGTTATAGGAACTGCACCTTTGGCTACCCGAACCAAGGAAAACCCTGCTGAACATCTGATCAAACTGGCGTGTGATCGCGACACGCCCGTGGAGATTCACTGTGAATCTCCCGACGGCAGCCTGACCAGCCATCGCACGCGGATGCTCGAGCTGCGTGATGATCGGATAATCCTGGAGACGCTCAGCAAGGAGGGCATTGCCGCCATCTCGTCGCAGAAGACCATAAGCGTGCATATGCTGCTGGGCGGCATGCGTTACAGGTTCGAAAGCACCTTGATCGAAACCTGTCTCTTCTCGCGCATCAACAACCGCGTTCGAGTTCGGGCCATTGCGATCCAGATACCCTCCGAAGTCCGTGAAGACCAGCGCCGGACTCATTACAGGCTCTCCTTAGCTTCGGGCGAGCCAATCGTAAGCGAATTCATCGAACCTCACGCCTCATACCGCTACGCCTGCCCAGTACGGGCCACCAGGGTAGTCTGCCGGTTGGTGGACATATCTGCCGGCGGGGCCAGTTGTCTTGTTGAACGGCGCCATGCAGCAGGTTTCGCTCTCGGCAAGTGTTACTACATGGCCTTTTTCCTGCCGGATGTGGACATGGAGTTCAACATGTTCTGTGAGATCCGCCACATCAGGGAAATCAAAGCGAGTGAATCACTGCGGATGGGCATTGCCTTTCAACCTTGGTCGGGTGGTGACCTAAAAAGTAGCCAGCTCGACATCACTCAGTTCATTGCAATCCACGAGCGAAAACAACTCAGGCGGAGGAAGTGACACGATGGAGCAGCTTATCGAACAAGCGAACAGACAGGTGCAAGAGTTGGCGCCGGATGTCTCTTCGGTAGTCATCGAGGAAGCAGTCAGAGAGAGAGCGCCTGTCCGCCTCAGATCCTGCGATGCGAACGGACATGGCGAGGTCGCAGGAAGGATCACCGACGGCGATGACACACTCATCGTCGAGGTGAACACCTCTGCAGATTCCATAGGTGTCCTGTTCGCGGCGGAATCACTGGAAGCCCGCATCATCGTAGCCGGTCTGTGGTACGAGTTCCCTGCACGCTGCATCAGACCTGCGTCCGCAACAGACTCGCGGATAGTCTATCTGGTCAGGCCAGAGACTATCTGGTCAGTACAACGCCGACGAAACCGGCGATACCGTTTCGAACAACCAGCAACAATGACGCTTCTTTTCGGTGAACCCTCGACAGAATGCGACTGCGCCTTGCTGAACCTGAGCCCCGACGGCGTCGCCTGCCGAGTTCGCGAGGTGGACGCCCAGCGAACGGCTGTAGGCCGACATCTGCACATTCACCTGCGAATAGGACCGGAATCAGAGGTGTTCGATTTCACCGGCTGTGTTGTGAACATCACCCAAGCCGGAACCACAGGAGATGTCATCGTCGGGATCGAGTTCACACCGGGCGACGAGACCGGCTTCACCAGGGAAAGACTGCAGGAACTGCTGAACGAACTCCACGGACCAGGAACAGGCACACTTCCAGACCGAGGACCGATGCCATGACACAAGCACCACCAACAACCGAAACACATCGTGACGATATCCTGGCAAGCTCCGTAGAGCGGGGATTGGAGGTCACACTGACCCATCGCCTGCCGCGAAGTTGGCAGTTCTTCAAGACCAGGTTCGTAACAGGGTCGCCTGAAGAACGCCTGATTATCGTCGACGCCCCGACGGTCCGTAGCGAGAACAGCACTGGCATCCCACCCGTCGGGGAGATACTCGGCGTTACTTTCAGAATGGGGCACAAGAAGTGCATGTTCAGCACGACTCGACAACCCGATGCACAAAACGCCGCTCCTGGTCAGGTGACACTCCGATGGCCAGGCCACCTCCAGAGACTGCAGCGCCGGGCATATCAACGCGTCTCTCCGCCTCAGTCGAGCATCGTAACCGTGCAGTTCTGGAACGTGTCCACCGAGGGCGAAAGAGACAGGACCAGTCGCAACATACGCTACGGTGAACTGAAGGACCTGTCAGCCGGAGGCGTGCGTATAGACGCAGCAGAGGCCTCGGGCTTCAACACCGGCGACACATGTGAATGTCTCTTCGTACCCAAGCCTGGAGCACCCCCAATCATCCTCGAAGCAATTCTCCGCCATCAGGATGATGCGGGCGCCGGAAGATTGCTGCTCGGTTTTCAGTTCATCGGGCTGGAAACCACAACCGAAGGACGAGAGCTGCTGACGCGCCTCTCACGTATCGTCAACGACTACTCACGACACCAAAGAAAGACCTCACGCTAAAGTAAGCTCTATCCGATCGTGGCGTTCAATCGTCCGTGTCGCCCGTGAGTTCCCCGATTCCGACCGCTACGCGTTGGCTGGTCATGCGACAAAGCCAAACCGCAAGCGGTCCATCCTATGTAGATCTTGAAATGGGCGGCCCATTGCTTGGACCCTTCGAGTCGAACCGGGGCGGCGCCTTCATCGTGTGGACGTCTTTCCGCGTCTGCGTGTTCGTCCATCGGCACAGAGCAGATCCCAGACAGGACCGCGCCGGCCCATCTTGTGAAATACCTGTATCTTCTCCGCACCGTCGCCTGGAGGATAGACCCGGTCCAAACGGTCCGCGAAAGCGTTGCTTACAGAGGTATGCAGGGAGTCCCGCCGAACATCCGGCGAATGATAAAACACCGGCTCAAGCAACGACTGGTTCGAACAGATCACACCCTCCTCGACAGCCCGGCGCTGGATGGCGGTCCCGGGCAGAATGCGAACCCCCAGAAAAGCGAAGACGGCACATCGGTCGAGTTTCTCGATGTTGTCAAGCCCTTCGCGAACCGTGTCGTCCGTCTCGCCCGGTCCCCCGAAGATGATGAAGTGAGCACAGGCGATACCGGACTCGGAAAAGAGACGGTTGCTGTGACGGACCTCTTCCCAGGTGAAGTCCTTTTGCATCCCTTCCAGTGTCGCGTCGGTAGCACAATCCGTGCCCCACTCGACGGCGTGGAGGCCAGACCGGCGCAGAAGATCGACCTGCTCACGCTGGAAACGCTGCGGGCGGAAGAACGCCATCCAGGGCACGTGAATTCCACGCCTGACCAACTCCTCAACGACGGACAAGTACTGCCCCTGTTGGTCGTTGAAAACCGAATCGGCGATGGCGTAGAAGTCCGCACCGTAAACGGAGATGAGCATGTCTATCTCGTCCACAACGTCCTCGGGTGGACGGAAACGATAAGTCCGTCCCTCCAGCAGCGGATAGTTGCAGTATGCGCAGCGAAGCGGACATCCGCGCTTGCTCTGGACGTTGAGCATCCCGCCTTCTTGCAGGTAGTATGATGCAAGATCTGCGTCGCGTGCGGGCACCGCCATCATCTTATTGGTGACGACGACCCGACCCTGCAAAATCCTGTCGGTTGGCGACTTGCCCATACCGACATCCTCGAGCAATCGGCAAAACGCCGCCTCGCCTTCTCCCACCACGCCGTAGTCTCCACCGAGGCGCTCGAGTAGAACCTCCGGGAAGAGCGAATAACCGCAGCCGCCCAACACAATAGCAGCCTGTGAAACCTCGCGCAGAGCACGAACCAGTTGATCGTAGTAATCGACGTAGGCATGCAGGCTGCACGAATCAAGGTTGTCGATGTTGCGCAGTGACAGGCCTATCACATCCGGCGCAAGCGATTCAGCCATCTCGGCGACCCGCTCACAAGACAAATTCATGCGCAACATATCCAGCTCTGTCACGCGGTGGCCTTGCTCTCTGGCAGCGTGCGCCACCATTGCCATCCCAAGAGGATAGACGGGATACGGCTCTCGTGTGATGTTGCAGGAAATCAGTAGTACATCAGCCACCGGTCTTGCTCAGTGCCCGCCTTGTTGGAGTGAACCGCGCCTACGTCGCTTGCCCGAGGCTGCTTCCGGTTTGTGGGTTCCGTCCTCGATCTCTCGTTTTACCACTTTTCTGAACAGCTCGCCCATCTTCATTTCCTGACTGGCGGATTGATAGAACGTATCCCAGGCGTAATCGTACATATCCTGCAGTTTTGACGAAGTGATGTTCCTGGGCTCAATGACCACCCGATCGCAGGTGTAGTCTGCCCAGTTGTTGCTGAGAATCCGACCTTGCTTGTCGAGTGTGTCGCGAATGGAAGAGTGCGGGAAGGGTGTGAGAATCGTGAACTCAGCCACGTCAAGTTCTATCTCCAGCAGGAAGTCGACAAGCCGCTTGATATAGTCCTCATCATGGTTGTCGACACCGAGAATGATCGTGCCTTCGACAGCGATACCATGCTCTTTGTAGTTCCCGACGCGCTTGCGGATTACGTCGGACGTGTCGAAGATTGCCTGGTACACGTACCAACAACCGGCACGATGCGCCAGGTCCAGCAGCTCATCGTCGTTTTCGATCGGATGGCTGACCCACTTCCGCTTCAGCGGGATCAGTGCGTTAAACAGCTCTTTCTGCCATTTGCGATCCTGGGCGAACGAGTTATCCACGAAGAACAACCGGTTGTTGTTGATCGAGTTTATCTCATCGACGACCCTCTCGATGGGCCGGGGTCGAAATTGTCTACCACCCAAAAACGGCGTGCAACATGGGAAGCAAT
>Ga0180433_10005391_pt1 | contig 17330 bp, 15 predicted proteins | sample SS_ome_8_FD_132980 | JGI IMG/M metagenome (GOLD analysis project Ga0180433, IMG submission 132980) | Hypersaline lake sediment archaeal communities from the Salton Sea, California, USA - SS_1_D_1 metaG | ecosystem: Environmental > Aquatic > Non-marine Saline and Alkaline > Hypersaline >... | reverse complement strand
TCTGGATAAGGGCTTTGTTGCCTTATATAAATACCTCGTTTTGTAAAGATTGTGAGCTTGAAGCCCTAATTCTGGAAAAAAAGGAAGAGAGTTAAGGAGTAATAAATTTGCTGCTATTAGATTTATTTATTATTGCTATTTCCATTTCAATTCCTCTTATATTTTATATATCAACCTTATTAACTCTATATATCATATGATGTGATTCCCTTTCTACAAACAATATAGATTTTCCCTAATAAGTGCATAAATGGCTGTAAAAGTGGAATGATAGCTTAAATTTGTAAAAGTTGTAAAAATCTGAAAAAATAGTATAATCACGCACTTAGGATAAAAATAGATATTAAAAAAGTGTAAAAAGAATCGAGTAAGTATTAAAATATATAAGTAGATTAACAAGTCTACTTATTAGTAATTTTATAAGGGTTTTTTAAAAAAATGGAAGATTGTCTTTTTTGCAAGATTATAAACAGGGAGATAAAAAGCGACATAGTGTTTGAAAGTGATAATGTTCTAATATTTAAGGATATTTCACCGGAAGCTCCGGTGCATCTTATTGCGATACCGAAAGAGCATGTCAGTTCTATAATGGAGATTGGAAAACTTGGGGACAATGCTTTAAGGGAATTGATGGAAGCAATGAGCAAGGCAGCAGTAGAGCAGGGTATTGACAAAGATGGTTTCAGGGTTGTCACAAATACCGGCAGCAACGCGGGGCAGGTTGTTAATCATCTCCATTTTCATATACTTGGAAAGAGAAAATTTGGCTGGCCTCCAGGCTAAAATTTGTTTTTGCTATATTATTTATCCGTTATGTAACTTCTTATAAGTTTAGAAACATTGCGAAAAAAAATCTTCAAAAAAAAGGAGGGCATTTTGTCTCCGGTAAAACAAAAATTGAGTATTGGTTTTGAGGGCAATCATTCAATGGCCGAGCTTATCGGCAGCAAAGACGAATTGCTTCGCCTTATCGAAAGGAAATACAATGTGGATATTTTTGTTCTGGGGAATAACCTTGAGATTTCGGGAAAAAGCAAGAATGTAAAGGAAGTGGCAAGACTGGTAGAGGAGCTGGCGCTGCAGATAAATCTGGGCCAGACACTTAATTCCCAGAAAGTAAGCGATTCAATAAGAATTATGGAAGATAAGGCCGATCTTCGGCCCCATGAGGTATTTAAAAGCAATATAATAGTAAATAGCGGCAAAAAAATAAAACCGCGCACAATCGGGCAGAAGAAATATATAGAGGCAATAAAGAAAAATACCATTGTTTTTGGTATTGGCCCCGCGGGAACCGGTAAGACCTATCTTGCCCTGGCCCTGGCTGTTGAGGCACTAAAGGAAGATAAGGTCGGGCGTATTATCCTGATAAAGCCCGTTGTCGAAGCAGGCGAAAAACTGGGGTTTTTACCGGGGGATATGTATGAAAAGGTAAATCCATACCTGCGCCCCTTATATGATGCCCTGTATGAAATGCTGGATATAGAGAAGTTCCAGCAGTACAGGGATATGGGTATTATTGAAGTGGTCCCCCTTGCATATATGAGGGGAAGGACTCTTAATAATTCATTTATTATTCTTGACGAAGCCCAGAATACCTCTCCCGAACAGATGAAAATGTTTCTTACGAGACTGGGGTTCGGTTCGAAGATAGTCGTAACAGGGGATATTACCCAGATAGACCTGCCACATGACAGGGAATCCGGTTTGGTTATAGTAGAAAATATTTTAAAGGGTATAAAAGGCATTGATTTCGTGTATCTTAGCTCGAAAGATGTCGTAAGGCATGAACTGGTGCAGAGAATTGTAGATGCATATAAGAAGCATGGGGATAGGGTTAAGAAAAAAAGCGAAGGGATAGAAAAAAAATAAGATAGCGTGGATGAAATGGTTTTAATTTAAAGATTTAGCGTGATTAAGATGATGTCGGGAAATAATAAAAATAAAGATTTAGAAAAAAATAAAAGGGGTAAATGGAGAAAATTTGTGGGTTTTGCCGCGAAGTATTTTTCATTCAGGAGCGAAGTTGCCCGCAGGATGTATATTTTTGCCCTGACCCTTGGAATGGTAGTTGCTATTCTTGCGTACAGCTATTCACCGGACATAGGAATAGAGCTCGGACAGCCAAGCCCGAGGACCATTAAGGCAAACAGGGCGGTAGAATTCGAGGATACCGCAAAAACAGAGGAAGACAGAAATAAGAATGAGGCAGAGGTAGAAGATATTTATGTTTATGATATAAATATCTTAAATGGTGAAGAAGGGGCGCTTTACAATTTAAAATATTTTTACCTTCTAACCGGTATTGTCCAGAAAAAGGATAAAACCTTCGAAGAAAAAGTTGACTATATGAATAATATATTCAGCGGCCAGTATTCCAGCTCCATTATTTCTCTTGCATTAAGTCTTTCCGTTGATGACCTGAATATACTTATGGAAAAGACGCAGGATATAGCAAGGCAGATAATGAAGGAAGAAATAAAGCCGACGGAGGTCGATATTGCTAAAAGCAATGCGATAGATCTTGTAAGGGACGATGATGAAATAAAATCGGAGTATATACCCCTTGTAACGAGCGTTCTTGAAAACAATATAAGCTCTACAGTGGTTTTTGACCCTGCGGCTACCGGGGAAGCAAGGCAGAAGGCGAGACTGAATACCCTGCCCCACATGGTTTCAATTCTTGAAGGCCAGACAATTGTTTTTGAGGGAGAGATTGTCAATGAAGACGATATACTAATTCTTACCAAGCTGGGCCTGTTTCAGGAAAGTTTTAACTGGGAGAGATTCACATATATATTCTTGATAGCTGCAGTAGTTCTTTTTCTTTTTGGTTTTTATATATTTAAATTTAATCTGGAAATATTTAAAAATACGAAAAAGCTGGTCATCAATGCATTTTTAGTAGTGACTTTTACTGCACTGATAAGGGCATTTACCATTCTGTCATCCGTACACCTGAATTTCTGGAACTACCTGTTCCCTGTAATTGCAGCATCTCTTATATCAACTATATTATTTAATACCCGAATGGCAATGATAATGACAATATGTCTGGGAATATTCGCAGGTATTGCAACCGATTTTGATTTTAACCTTGCGGTTGCATATATACTGGGCGGGATTTTTTCAACTTACATGGTGTCAAAAGTATCCCAGAGGTCGGGGGTTATGCGTGCGGGGTTCTTTAGCTCGCTCGTACTTGCATTCCTGTTTTTTATCATTAATCTTTTATGGGGCGGGGCGCAGTTAATTGCCCTTTACACTTTGCTTGGAGTTTTAAATGGCATAATTTGTGCTGTTATTGCTATAGGATTCCTGCCTTTTATTGAGTCCACTTTTAATGTCACGACTGCAATGGGTCTGCTGGAACTTTCGAATACTGACCAGCCCCTGCTCAAGGAGCTTCTTATGACGGCTCCGGGTACCTACAACCACAGTATCCTGGTTGCACACCTTGCAGAAAGTGCGGCTAAGGCAATAGGAGCGGATTCCCTGCTGGTAAAAGTAGCAGCTTTATATCATGATGTCGGAAAGATGAAAAGACCCGAGTATTTCTATGAAAACCAGGCGAGCATGGGCAATGTTCATGACCGGCTTAATCCTTCTATGAGCAGGCATATAATATCGAATCATATAAAGGACGGGCTTGAGCTGGCTGCAAAAAATAAGATTCCGAAAAAAGTTTTGAATATTATTTCGCAGCATCACGGAAATTCAATAATTGCATATTTCTATGAAAAACAGAAGGGTAGAGAAATAGCCTCAAATGGCGTTTCAAATGGGTTAAAGGAACATTTCCGTTATCCTGCCAAAAAACCGCAGAGCAAAGAGGCGGCAATTCTTATGCTTGCAGACTCAACGGAGGCAGCAGTAAGGTCTATAGAGAAGATAACGCCCAAGAAAATTGAACAGGTGGTTAATGGCATTTTTGAGGATAAACTCAAGGATGGACAGCTTGATGAAACCAATATTACTTTAAAAGAGATAAATATAGTGAAAAACACGATTATTGATGGAGTAATGTCCATTTATCATTCAAGAATTTCATATGATGAGGCCGGTACGAAAACGACGAAGGAAACGGAGCCCAGAGCGGAGGCAAGGTGAAGATATCGCTAATTAATGACCAGAGCAAGATAAAGCTTGATATAGATTTGATTAAAAAAGTTTCCGAATATGTCTCCGATAAATTTGACAGAGACCCTAAAAGCCATCTGAACATCGTTTTTTCTGATATCAAAAATATCCGCAAATTAAACAAAGAGTACAGGAATGTGGACAGGGAAACCGACGTCCTGTCTTTTTCGTATATTTCCGACAGTGAGAATATAGCTCCTGCCAGTGCTTCATCAACTGTGACGATAGGGGAAATATTTATCTGCCCCGAAGTTGCCCTTTCCAATATTCCGGATATTGATAAAGACTGGAACCTTAATATGGAAATAATGCTGCTCATAATACATGGGATGCTGCACATCTATGATTATGACCATATAGAGGAAAAAGACAGGGTTACCATGGAAGGCATCCAGGATAGCATGCTATCGGATGTGAGGAGAAATTTCGGACTGTAATAATTGCGCCGCTCATTCGAAAAACCTGGATATTTTCCTGCTTACCGGTCACTAAATAATTCTTCAAACTGGCTCTGCCTGTCTCCCATCTCATTCCATATAGACGATGGGACTATTCCCCTTAAATAATCGGTAACTTTATTAACCTTTGACCTTTCTTCTGCTACTAAATCATATTCACCGGGTATCTTGTATTCGGTTCCATCACGTATGATGGTTAGTGACAAGGAGCTTCCGCCTTCAGCTATTTCTTCGGTTACCTCCCACTCATTTTTAAGTAAATTATTCTCAATGATTAGCTGGTAAAGCTTATCCATCTGCTTCTCCGAAACTTCGAAATCTACTTCCCAGACCTCTGGAGCAGGAGGTTCTCCATAACCCGGCTGGTATTCAAATAGCCCTTTAAGACCGGGACCCACTGTAATTCTATAATAATAGTAATATTCAGGGGGCAGTGTTCCGGTATCCCAGTGCAGTTTTACAACTAAATTATTATTGTTTTCGCTGCTGTTAATGCATCCTCCGGTAAAGGTTAACAGCACTGCTAAAATAATAACAGCAAAGGATCTGGAAACTATAGTAGTTTTGAAATTATGGTTTTTCATGGCAGCTATTTATTAATATATTTATAATAAATTTTAGCAATTATTTACAAAAATTGGAAATAATAGTTTAATGCAATTGGCAATATATTAATTAATTATATTTTATGCACAGACAAATGAAAGACAGGAAAAAGGGATTATATATAGTTTCAGCAGCAATTTTATTACTGGTTTCGCTTCAATTAGCTTCATGCAGTTTAATCGAAGGGATAGGCGGAATTTTAGAAGGGTTTCAGTTCGGAAAGCCAGGTTCGAAAGAGACTGTATCATCGGATGAAATTACCCCGGTTAATGATTCAGACGGAAATAATGGCATCGAGGATGATTTTTCTACTGAAAAATTAGCTGATGAGGAATCTTTGAATGGGGAGCTTTACCTGGCCACTTCAGCAGATAAAAGGGGGATGGGGAATAAAATCGAGACGGAACATTATATATTCTATTTTAATGATATAGATAAAAATTTTTTGGATACCTACGTAAGGATAGCCGTAAATGGCAGTGAAGGTCTGGAAATTATTTTTGGAGAGAAACTGGATAAGAAAATAGAGATTTTTTTATGTGAAAATCCGGAGGAATTCAAAGTTGCAGCAGAAGGTGTTTCTCCTCCGGGTTTCGATGGAAGTGAGCCGGCCGGCCAGTCAGTAGGGGGAGAAGTCCATATGTATAAAGCAGAAGAATTTAAACCCGGGCCGGAAAGCGCAGACGGCGAAGTAAATTACAGGATAGCTCTCCTTCACGAAATTGGGCATGCCTATTATTTCTTAGTTTATCCGAACGCAGCTAAAAAAAATGACTGGTTGAATGAAGCGCTTGCTGACAAATCGATAACCGGGGAATATATCGACCCCGGCTCGATAAGCAACGATTGTTTAAAAGGCCTTATTGCAGGCGGGAATTTCATACCGCTTGCAGAATTGGAAAGCAAAGCAGAGCGGTCCTTCGGGCGGGATGATGACTATATATTTTCCGAGTACATCTCATTTGTTAATTTTATTTCTCTAAGATATGGCTTCGAAGCCCTTCATAAATTGCTTTTGGAATATGACAGCTCAAAAGACCTTTTAACTTCTCTTGTGACTACAACAGAATTGGACCCGGTTTCTTTTGAAGAACAATGGCTGGATGCAATTGAAAATGGCGCCTCATAGTCACCCTGTCCCGGCTTATTACCATACATTAGCTATTGACAGGTAAGGTAAAATGAAAACAGACATGCTCTTCTAAAACTTTTAATAATCATTTTTTTATTCATGAAGAATATTTTTTACAAAGAAATTAAAGATTTTGACTGGGAGCTTATTGAAAAGATTGTTAAGCTGGAAAAGAAGAACCTGGAAAATGAGTCTTCTATAAATCAATGGATTATCCCCGTGATTATAAGGTATGGCAAGTTTATTGCTGCAGTGGGCGGGGATAGTGACCCTGATATCGTAGGGGTATGTGAAATCATAAAGGATTGGGACAGGGATAACTCTGCTTTTATACATTCCTTTTATATCGATGAAGAATACAGGAATATGGGAATAGGGAGAAATCTTTTGAAGAAAGTTATCGATGTTTTGAAAGGCGAAAATTTCAAAGTAGTGGAATTGACTGTCGACCCCGATAACGAAGTTGCGATACATCTTTACCGCGAAGCTGGATTCAGGGAAGCTGGTTTCAGGAAAAGTGAATACGGCAGGGGTGTAGACCGTAATTTAATGAGTCTGGAACTAAAATGAGCAGTAAGAATTATAAATCAGGATTTGTTGGTCTTGTGGGAAGGACCAATGTTGGAAAATCCACGCTGGTTAATAAGATTATGAACCAGAAAGTGGTCATTACTTCGGAAAAGGCGCAGACTACGAGAGATAAAATCAATTGTATCCTGAATACGAGGAATTCCCAGATAATTTTGGTTGATTGCCCCGGTTTTTTCAAACCAAGGAATCTTATGGGAAAACGCCTTTATAATACCGTTTTAAGTGTGATTGATGATTGTGACCTGATAGTAGCGATAGTAGATGTAGCCGGTGGGATAGGAAGCGGCGATTTTTTTGTTTTTGATCAGATAAAATCGAGGCCCCAGCCAAAATTTTTACTCTTAAATAAAATAGACCTTGTATCCAGAAGAAAGATAGAAAAGGAAAAAGAAAAGTTAAAGGATTTTGATTTTTTCGACTTTGTAGGTGAAATTTCTGCAAAAACAGGGGAAAACATTGATGCGCTCTTAAAATCCCTGACAGGAAAACTGCCGCCGGGCCCCATGTATTTCGGAAAGGACTTATCCACTGACCAGCCGCTTGAAAAAACGATTTCTGAGATTATAAGGGAAAAGTTGTTTGAAAATCTATTGCAGGAACTTCCCCATAGCATTAATGTAGATGTGAGCAGTTTTGAGGAAACAAGAAATAAGGAAGGGAAAAAGATTTTTGTAATAGGTTGCGATATCTATGCCGAGAAACCGTCACAGAAAGCGATAATAATCGGGAAGTCCGGGGATATGCTTAAGAAAGTTGGCAGCGATGCAAGAAGGGAGATTGAAGCCCTGCTGAAAAGACAGGTTTTTCTTCAGTTATGGGTTAAGGTTGAGAAGAACTGGACAAAAAATGAAATCATACTTAAAAGGTTCGGGTATTAATCTGATTACCAGTAGTATTTACAGGAATGATAATTATTAGTTGTTATTTGAACCGGCAGGGTATAATAGTAAATAGTGTTGTAAGAAAACGAAATGAATAATATATATATAATAAAATCAAGTTTTGGCGATGAAAGGGCTGGTGATAAAAACGTTAACCAGGGAACAGTTAGCAAAAACGATTGATCAAACCTTACTCAATCCGGTCGCGACTTCTAAAGAGATAGAAGAGCTATGTATAAATGCGAAGAAATATCATTTTGCCGCAGTTTGTATAAATCCTGCCTTTATAGCACAGGCAAAGAAGATACTTAACGGAAGCGACGTTAAGGTCTGTTCTGTAGTGGGCTACCCTCTTGGTGCAAATACTATAGAAACGAAAGTATTCGAGGCAAGGGATAATGTCAAGAAGGGGGCAGACGAACTGGACATGGTCATAAATCTGGGAGCGGTTAAAAGCGGTAATTATGATTATGTCGAAAGGGAAATAAAAATAGTCGTAAATGTAATAAGGCGTGAGCAGATAGCGGAGTATAACAAACATATAAATATCAAGGTTATAATAGAAACCGCCGTGCTAACACGTGATGAAATTAAAAAAGTTTGCTCCATTATTGAGAAGTCGGGCGTAGATTTCGTAAAAACATCTACCGGCTTTGGCGTCAGGGGTGTCGAGCTTGATGATATAAGATTGATAAGGGAAGTCGTAACCAGGAATATCGGAGTTAAGGCATCAGGAGGAATAAGGGTTTTCGGAGATGCCCAGGCGCTAATAGATGCGGGCGCAACCCGGCTGGGAACCAGCAGCGGAGTCAATATAATAAAAGAATACAGTGCTATTTTTGATAAGTAAGGAATATGCCATCTTATAAAGCAAAGGCAATTACCCTCAGGTCATATAAGCTAGGTGAGTCTGATAAGATAATCAAGATGTATTCCCTTGATGGAAATGTAATCAGCGCCGTTGCAAAGGGAGCCAGAAAAGTACGCAGTAGGTTTGGCGGACGGCTCGAGCTTTTTAATCTTTTAGAGCTTGAACTTACAGGGGGGCGGAATCTTGATATTATAAATCAGGCGGAAATAATAAAAACCTTCAAAAACATTTCGAAGGATTTTTATAAGTTTGTATTTTGTGAAATAATAGCTAGCATTGTTTTAAAAACCCAGTCTTCGGTTGAAAGTTATTCCCCTTCTTTATTTAAATTAATTTATGTTTGCTTTAATGAAATAAACGATGCGGATTATGAGGATATAGTAGCTTTAAAAAAGATATTGTGTTTTTTCGAGATAAAATTCTTAAAGATTGCCGGGTATACACCCATGCTCAAAAGCTGCAGCAAATGTAATAAAAAATTGGATAACCTCTATTCTTTCAGGGAAGGGAAAACCTACTTCTCAATAAAATATGGGGGAGTTCTCTGCAGGAAATGCGGAGAGTCCCTAACCGGCAGGGAAGTTCTTAGCGCATCCGGGTACAGGTTCCTGTATGATTTATTTAATCTTAAAATTGAGGATTTCAGGGATATGGAAGTAAATCCGCACGCCTTAAAGAAAGTGCATAAACTTTTAGAAGATTATATAATCTACCATACCGAGTGCAGTATAGATAGCTTTAAGTATCTTAAAAAGCTGGGAATTTAGGCAGTAAAAATTCCGCTCTTTCCGGTATTTCGTGTTATTATGTCTTCGGGTTTAATTGACTATTAAAATTAATGTTATTAAAATAAGTAAATTATGAATTTTCAGGATATTATTTTTAATTTGCAAAAATACTGGGCGGGCAACAGTTGTGTTATAAAGCAGCCAATGGATCTTGAAAAGGGAGCAGGGACTTTTAACCCGGATACTTTTTTAAGGTGTCTTGGTCCCGAACCCTGGAAAGTTGCCTATGTAGAGCCAAGCAGGAGGCCTACGGATGGAAGATACGGAGAAAATCCTTTCAGGACACAGTATTATTACCAGTTCCAGGTTCTTTTGAAACCCTCGCCCGATAATGTTAAGGACCTCTACCTCGGCTCGCTTGAAAGTCTGGGAATTGACTTAAAACATCACGATATACGTTTTGTAGAAGATGACTGGCAGTCACCCACTATAGGAGCCGCAGGACTGGGGTGGGAGGTATGGGCAGATGGAATGGAAGTAACCCAGTTTACCTATTTTCAGCAGATGGGGGGACTTTTACTCAAGCCCGTATCGGCAGAAATAACTTACGGGCTGGAACGTATCGCAATGTATCTGCAGGATAAGGATAGTTTCTGGGATCTCAAATGGTCCGATGATTTAAGTTACGGCGGCATACATCTTGAATCCGAAAAACAATGGTCCGTTTACAACTTTGAGGTTGCCGATGTAAATATGCTGCTTGATTTGTTTAAAAAATATGAGGATGAGTATAAAAGGGTTATGAAAGAGGACCTTGTTTTTGTGGGTTGCGAGTATGTACTTAAATGTTCGCATATTTTTAACCTCCTGGATGCAAGGGAAGCAATAAGCGTGGCAGAGAGGACTTTATATATTGCCAGGGTAAGGAATCTTGCTAAAACTTTATGCTCTGCATATATAAGGCAGAGAGAGGAGCTCGGCTTTCCGCTGCTTTCAGGCAATAAAAAAAAGAGGTAATTCGAGGATATGGTAAATAAGAAAAATCAGTTACTTTTTGAAATTGGGACCGAGGAAATTCCGGCTTCATCTATTAAAGAAGGCATAAGTGGGCTGAAGACGGTCCTTGGAAATAAGCTTGCCGAAAACCGGATTAAATTTGATGGCATAAGGACTTACAGTTCTCCAAGAAGACTTGCTGCTATCGTTGATGGATTGGCCGAAGTGCAGGATTCGCAGGAAAAGATAATAACCGGACCCCCTGTAGAAATCGCCTTTGACGGGAATGGAGAACCTACCGGGGCGGCAAAGGGCTTTGCGAAGAGCATGAAAATTGAAGTTAGCAAACTCGAGAGAGTAGAGGTTGGCAGCAAAGGTCTTTACCTCGCGAAAAAGAGTATAGAAAAAGGGGGAAAGACGAAGGATTTGCTTGCAGGGATACTCAGGGAGTCCATGCTTTCAATTGCTTTCAGCAAACAGATGACCTGGGGCGACTATGATATTAAGTTTATCCGTCCCATCAGGTGGATCCTTGCTCTTTATGATAACAGGGTCGTGGATTTCAAGATTGCGAATATATGCTCTTCGAATGTTACTTATGGCCACAGCATGATTAGCCCGTCTCCAATAGTTATAAAGGATAGCAAAGATTATCTCGATATCCTTGAGGATAAGGGCAGGGTAATAGCCGATGTGGAAAAGAGGAAAAAAATAATAACAGGCAGGATAAAACAGCTTGAAGAAAAGCTATGGGAAGGAAAGCTAAGGGTTGTACTGGACGAGGATCTGCTGGAAGATGTCGTAAACATGGTCGAGATACCCAATGTAATAGTGGGCAGCTTTACTGAAGAGTTTCTTTATATCCCGAAGGATTTGCTGATAGAGGCAATACAGCACCACCAGAAATATTTTGCGGTTGTGGATGGAAGGGGGAATGTAAGCACTAATTTTATAATAGTCCAGAACGGGATAAAGGATAAGGGCGGAATAAAGAAGGGCAATGAAAGAGTCCTTAAAGCAAGATTGAGCGACGCCGCTTATTTTTATGAGGAGGACAGGAAGCATGATTTCAGCTACTGGACCAAAAAATTAAACGGGGTTATTTTCTTTTCCAATCTGGGGAGCATTTATGATAAATCTTTGAGGTTGAAAAAGATAAGCGAGTATATCGCAAAAATGTTAAAAGAAAGCGGCAGAGTTACGGATAACAACCTGAAGGAAAACGTTGCCAGGGCAAGCATGCTCTGCAAGTGTGACCTTGTGACGAACATGGTTGTGGAATTCCCTTCCCTTCAGGGAGTAGTCGGGTGCCAGTATGCAGTGGAGAGAGGCGAGAAAAATGAAGTTTCCGAGGCGATATTCGAGCATTACCTTCCCAGGTTTTCCGGTGACAGACTGCCTTCGACTGATACGGGGAGGGTACTTGCCATTGCAGATAAGATTGATTCCATAACAGGAATGTTTATCGCAGGGAAAATACCGACAGGGTCAGCAGACCCATTTGCATTGAGAAGAAAGGCATCGGGCATAGTGCTGTCGGTTCTGAGTGGCCAATATGATTTTAAACTGGATGAATTAATTAACTTCTGCATTAAGCTTTATAGTGAGAGCCCTGATTTTAAATATAAAGCCGGATTGGAAGTTGCCAGGGAAATCAGGGACTTCATACTGGCAAGATTTAAGTTTATGGTGGATAAGGAGGGCAGAAGAATCGATATCCTTGATTCCGTCCTTGGCTCAGGGTGCTCATCCATACCGGATATCGGCCTCAGGTATGATTCCCTTGAGGAATTTATTGCAGGAAATGATATAAAGAAAATATATTTTCCCATGATCAGGTGTAAAAATATAATGGGAAAGGGAAAGTTTGGCAAGGCGGACAGAGGCCTGTTTACGGAAGAGTATGAGCAAAAGCTATTTTCATATATCGAAAAGGAAGAACCGCTTATAAAAAAGCTTATAAAAGGTAAAGAATATAGTAGGGTTCTTATGGAACTTTGCAGTCTTGGTGAGACTGTTGACGTTTTTTTTGATGAAGTTCTTGTGATGGATAAAAATGAGGAAGTAAGGTCAAACCGGATTAATTTGGTAAAGAGGACATTTGATCTTTATCTTATGATGGCTGATTTCTCAAAATTAGCGGTAAACAATAATTAACTTTTTAAAATATTACCCTTAATTTTTTTTCATTTTTCTGTTATCATATTTCAATTTGTCATTAAAAGATTATAAAGTATATTTTATTTTAGCAACAAGAAAGGGATTGGTAAAAATGGCTTCTAAAAAATACGTTTACTTTTTTGGTGAAGGTAAGAAAGAGATGAAGAAACTCCTTGGAGGGAAAGGAGCTAACTTATCAGAAATGACCAACATAGGGCTGCACGTGCCCCCTGGTTTTACAATAACTACCGAAGCTTGTAACCTGTTTATTGAACTGGGCAGGAAATATCCGGAGGGCCTGGATGAACAGGTTGAGGGAAACCTTAAAAAACTGGAAAAAAAGATGGGAATGTCTTTCGGGGATGAAGAAAGTCCACTGCTTGTTTCCGTAAGGTCGGGGGCTGCATTTTCTATGCCCGGAATGATGGGCACCGTTTGAAATCTTGGCCTGAATGATAAAACCATAAAAGGGCTTATTAAAAAGACAGGTAACGCAAGATTCAGCTGGGACTCATACAGAAGATTTATACAGATGTTCGGTGACGTGGTAATGGGCGTGGAACATGATAAGTTCGAGGAAGCACTTCAGGCAAGGAAGGATAAAAAGAAAGTAAAGTTTGATACCGGGCTTGATGAGAAAGACCTGGAGGCCCTGGTAGAAGATTACAAGAAGATTATAAAGCAGTCCAAAAATAAGAGTTTCCCGCAGGATCCAAGAATGCAGCTTAAAATGTCTGTTACTGCAGTATTCGGTTCGTGGAATAATAAAAGGGCTATCTCTTACAGGAATCTTCATGATATCCCACATGATATAGGAACCGGTGTAAATGTACAGGCAATGGTTTTCGGAAATATGGGAGAAAATTCAGGAACAGGCGTGGCTTTCACCAGAAATCCGGCAACTGGCGAGGACAAATTTTACGGGGAGTATCTGTTTAATGCGCAGGGCGAGGACGTAGTTGCAGGTATAAGGACCCCGCAGCCGATATCCAGATTGAATGAAGAAATGCCCGGAGTATATAAAGAACTTATTGGCGTAAGGAATAAACTGGAAGACCATTACAGGGATATGCAGGATCTTGAATTTACCATTCAGGAAGGGAAGTTATATATTCTCCAAACAAGGACAGGCAAGAGAACGGCAATGGCAGCGCTGCGGATAGCTGTCGATATGGTGAGTAAAGGTCTTATCGATAAGAGGACCGCTGTGGAAAGGGTTGAGCCGCAGATGCTTGACCAGCTGCTGCACAAGCAGCTTGATAATAAGGCAAAAGAAAAAGCAAAACTTCTTACGAAAGGATTGCCAGCATCACCTGGTGCCGCTCTGGGGAAAGTTGTTTTTGATGCTGATGATGCCGTAAAAGAGTCAAGAAAAGATGACGTTGTCCTGGTAAGAACTGAAACATCTCCTGAAGATATTCAGGGAATGGCAGTAGCCCAGGGTATCCTGACTGCAAGAGGAGGAATGACTTCACATGCTGCCGTAGTAGCAAGGGGCATGGGCAAGTGTTGCGTTGCAGGTGCTGAGGATATAAAGGTATATGAAGGCAAGAAATATTTAGAAATAAAAGGAAACAGGATAAACGAAGGCGACTGGATTACGCTTGACGGTTCAACCGGCGAAGTTTTTAAAGGTAAAATTTCTGTAGTCGACCCGGTAATAGGAGGGGATTTTAAGAAATTCATGAGCTGGGTCGATGCTTACAGGAAAATAGGAGTAAGAACCAATGCTGACACCCCACAAGATTCGAAGGTTGCACTGGACTTTGGGGCGGAAGGAATAGGGCTTTGCAGGACCGAGCATATGTTCTTTGAAGCTGACAGGATTAAAGCCGTAAGAAAAATGATAGTGGCAAGCAGCAGGGAAGAGAGAGAGAAGGCCCTTGCAGCTATTCTGCCCATGCAGAAAAAGGACTTCATAGAAATATTTAAGGTAATGAAGGGTTTGCCTGTTACCATAAGACTGCTTGACCCTCCGCTTCATGAATTTTTGCCTCATGAAGACGAGGATATAAAGGAGATAGCAGGAGAGCTCGGGCTGCAGTTCGATGAACTGAAAGCAACCGTAAATTCACTGCATGAAATGAACCCGATGCTTGGACACAGGGGATGCAGGTTGTCCATTACCTTCCCTGAAATTCTTGAAATGCAGGCAAGGGCAATATTTGAGGCAGCAAGCGAGCTTACCAAAAAGGGATATAAGATAAAACCTGAAGTAATGGTTCCGCTTGTCGGCAGCGTGAATGAAATCAAGCTATTAAAGGGGCAGATTATAAAGATTGCAGATGAGATAATAAAGAAAGGTAAAAAGAGATTTGCATATAAAATAGGGACCATGATTGAAATCCCGAGGGCATGCGTTACAGCTGACGAAATAGCAGAAGAAGCCGAATTCTTTAGCTTTGGGACAAACGACCTGACACAGATGACTTTCGGATTTTCAAGAGATGATGCCGGAAAGTTCCTTCCCGATTATATAGATAAGGGCATAATGGAAAAAGACCCGTTCGCTACGCTTGATAAAAATGGTGTTGGGCAGCTTATCAAGATAGCTGTTGAAAAAGGAAGGAAAACCAGGGAAAAAATAAAGATAGGTATTTGCGGTGAACACGGCGGTGACCCAAGCTCTGTTGAATTTTGCCATATGATAGGGATGGACTATGTAAGCTGCTCACCATACAGGGTCCCGGTTGCACGTCTTGCTGCGGCAAGGGCAGCTATAAAGGAAGAAGACCAAAAAAAATAAAAATTTAGCTAAATATTTAAAGAGAACTCTCTTATAAAAAATATATTAGTGGTAAAATAGGTTTGAAGTTTGCTGGCTCTGGAAGTGAAAAAACTGGTTTTATGATTTTTGGATTGATTGGGCTTGCAATATATTTTATGTCTATTTTATAACTGTTTATATCTAGTCTTCTTAAAATGGGTAGAAGTATAAAAGAGGGTGAAGTCGAGGAATTAAAATCCAGGGTTGATATTTATAGCATAATATCAGGTTATGTTAAGCTAAAAAAAACCGGAAGGAATTTTACCGGACTTTGTCCTTTTCACAAGGAGAAAACTCCATCATTTACAGTCGATACCTCAAGGCAGTTTTACCATTGCTTTGGCTGCGGCGTAGGCGGGGATGTAATAGATTTCATAGAGAAGATCGAGAATATGGAGTTTCCGGAAGCTGTTGAATTCCTTGCAAAAAAGGTTGGCTACAAGTTAAAGTATAATTTTAACGGATCAAAAGATTCATCAAAGCTAAAAAACCGGCTTGCAGAACTTAACGAGCAGGCCGTAAAATATTTTAATTTTATACTTTTTAACAGCAAAAATGGCAATCTTGCACTGGATTATTTAAAAAAAAGGGGCTTTAATGAAGCCGCTTTAAAAGAATTTGAAGTCGGCTATAGTCTGGATAGCTGGGATAGTTTTTCGGGTTTTGCTTTAAAAAGGGGATATAAGGCAGACGAGCTTGTAAGCTGCGGACTTGCTATTGGGAGCGATAAAAGCAGTATTGGTGCCTATGACCGCTTCAGGGGAAGGATAATGTTTCCCATCAGGGATATAGTGGGGAAAACAGTAGGTTTCGGTGGAAGGATCATTTCAGGGAAGAGCAGGACCGGGGACCAGAAGGCAAAGTATATAAATACGCCGGAAACAAAGCTTTATTCCAAGAGCAAGAATATATACGGAATAGATAAGGCAAAAAATTTTATTGTTGAGAAAGACGAAGTTCTTATAGTTGAAGGTTATACAGATGTTATGGCTCTTTCACAATCGGGAATAAAAAATGTTGTAGCAAGTCTGGGTACCGCCCTTACTTCAGAGCAAATAATGCTTCTGGGCCGTTTTACGAAAAACATAGTACTGGTTTTTGACAGCGATAAGGCAGGTATGGATGCTTCTCTGAAGGGTATTGAGCGCCTGAGGGAATATAATGACCGGCTGGACCTTTTTTATGAGAATAATTTAAATATAAGGGTTGCGGTTCTTGAGGAGGGATATGACCCTGCTGATTATGTTTTGAAAAGGGGCAGCGAAGCTTTTACAGGGAAAGTTGAAGATGCGCCGGGGATTATAGATTTTACTATTGATATAATTCTGGGGAAATATAATATTGACAGCATGGCCGGTAAACTTAAGGCAAGTGATCACCTTGTAAGGTTTATATCAACCCTTTCATCAAGTATTGTGCAGGAGGAGTGCATAAAGAAGGTAGCCCGCAAGCTAAATTTAAAAGAAAGCCTGCTTATGGAAGAAATGCTAAAAAAAAGTTTTAGCATGAGCAGAGCACGTGCTCGCAGCAATAGGTATAATGAAAGCGTGGAAAAGAAGGAGGAAAAAGACGGCATTTTTCCATTAAAAAGAATAGAGATAGATATGTTAAGATTGATAATAAATGGTTTGAGCAGCAGGATTGACGAGATTATTAATATGGGGCCTGATTATTTCAGGTTTGATGACACAAAGCAGCTTTATATGATTATAAGTGGCGAGATTAAGAAGGCCAGGGACGAAGATAGAAAGCTAAACTTTCCTGTTAAAATTTCGTCTGGGTCAATAGATAATGAAGGTGTGAAAAAATTATATAATAACATCTTATTCAGTGAACCACATTTCACCGACCAGAATCTTGACAGGGTGAGCAGCGAGGTTATCAACAACTTAAAGTTAATCCGCATTTCTGAAAAGATTGAAGACATAAGGAAAAAAATGATAGAATATGGCTTGCCGCTTGGAGAGAATATCAAGGTCATTGATCCTGTAGGTTATTTC
>Ga0180433_10005389_pt1 | contig 17334 bp, 18 predicted proteins | sample SS_ome_8_FD_132980 | JGI IMG/M metagenome (GOLD analysis project Ga0180433, IMG submission 132980) | Hypersaline lake sediment archaeal communities from the Salton Sea, California, USA - SS_1_D_1 metaG | ecosystem: Environmental > Aquatic > Non-marine Saline and Alkaline > Hypersaline >... | reverse complement strand
CAATAACGCTGTTCCAACCGGTCCCTTAGATTCTAGGGTTTCACCGAATGATCCACTATAGGATCCCGCTGTAGCATATCCCTGCTTGGCTGTGGAATAGGCAAAAATAAAATCTCCGATATTGACTGAGCCCCTCATTAAAACTTTCCAGGGCAGCCCGTTGACTGCTACGGTGATCCAGTTACCAGCCCCTGAAGGTCCTCCTGTCACCACTGGCCCCATGACATTGTTATCGTCAAGCGTTGTGGTTGTAACCGCTGCCCTTGAGTTTGCTGAATCATTCGCAACCACGTCCCCCTCTACCAAAGAGCCCCCGCTTCGATTTTCTACTCTTACGACTTCACCTGGAACGATCCAGCAGTTCCCGTCGTAATAGAACATCTTGCCGAAGGTCGTGCACCAGCAGGAATCTCCCACCCTGGCGCCCGAGATTGCTTCCATGTTCGCCTTGGTTTGAGAGCCCCAATGTCCTCGGCCTGCGTAGATCAGCGCCGTCTCACCGTCGTTGACCTTCAAAAATTCGTGCTTTTCTCCACTGAATGAAGAGGGGGCGTCTGGCAGCTCCAAAAAGTCTGTCTGGTGAGGATTTCCAGAGGTTACCTGCGAGTGAGTATAGGCTGCCTTTGCCTGGGCTGCTGTGACCTGGTTCGCTCCGCCATAGTCAAGCGCCTGGTCGGTGTCCTGGGTGTGGAACTCATCGATCTGGGCCTGGCTAACAAACTTGTGAGTCGTTGCGCTGTCGTCCAGATCGTCTGGGTCCAGAACAACCACGCCGGTCTGAGTGTTTACGGATTGGACCGAGTCGTCTGCTGGTATTCGCTGCCATACTGATCCATCATAGATCAGAGTGTCGCCTATTCCCACAGTGATCGACCCAGATCCGAAGTCTCTTGAGCCTGCAGTGCTGCACCTGTAAAAATCGCCGTTTGTCCCTGTACCGTCTGCCAATGTTGGAGTATTAGTCAGAATGTCATAGGCGCCTTTGTACTCCATAGCCGAAGTGGGCAACTGTCCGAAAGGCAGCCTCGCTGTAGCGTCCAGCGTGGCGACTCCGTTGGCTGCTCCCTTCTCAGCAATAGGAATGTAGGCACCCGCCCCAATACTGAGAGTTTGCCATGCAGCTCCGTCCCAATAGGTGAACTCGCCTGTATCTGAATTGTAGATCAGCTTGCCAACTACCGGATCGGTGATCGCCGAAATCTCGGCAGCCGTTAACTGAGGGGCATTAATTCCGCCTGGTGGTCGCATGGTCCCCCCTTATGTGTCGTCGCGTCGTATTTTGACGATTAGCTGAGCAGGCGTTCCCGCCGGCGCCGCGTCAAACGACACTACAAACTTGATTTTATCAGCGTTCAGGTTGTCGAAATCAAGCCACGCGTTCTCGGCTGTCACCCCTGAAAATTCAACCGTGGGATTGTCAACCATGGCATTTTGATCCAGGCGGTAAGCTGCCGGTGTGATATTAGTCCAGGCATCGATATCGACGACAGTGTCCCCCTGATCCGTCTGAGCTGGTTTAATGTCCGCAAAAACAGACACGCTCATGGTGACGTCGGCCGCGCCGGTGTGTCCTCCCACCGCCTTAATAAGCGCAGAGAAGTCCTTTTTCTGGTCCATAACATCGCCAGCAATGGGGACCTCAAATTCGATGTCGTCCCCTGAGGTGATGTTCAGATTGGTATAAAGTTTCATAGTCGGCTCCTTAAGGCGATGGAAAAACGGTTCAGGCTACTATCTAGGATTTCTTGCCCTTACCTGTTTTCTTGCCCGTGCCTTTCTTGGCTGTCGGTTTCTTTGCCGGCGCCTTGGCCTTGGATTTCGGCTGTGCCTTTTTTTTGGGTTCCTTTTTCTCAGGTTCTGGTTCTGGTTCTGGTTCTGGTTCTGGTTCTGGTTCTGGTTCTGGTTCTGGTTTTTCCTCGGGTTCGTCGTCGTCGGTGTCGTCGTCTTTCCCCTTGGAAAGCTCCTCATCGACGTCAAGCGGTTTTATTTCTTCGTCTGGTGCCTGCGGTTTCGGTGCTGGTGGCTTGTCCTCAGGGACCACCTCGACGACCTTGTTGGCCTTCTCACCGAGGTCGAGTTGCTGCTGTGGCTTCTCGTCTTCGTCTATCGGCCCCCGTAGCTGCAGGACTGCCCGCGCGCTGGTCTTGCCGCCAGCCGCGCGCCGGTCTGCCTCTGCCTGAACCATGTCGACGAGTTCTTTTCTGTTTTTGAAAATCCAGCCTTCGAAAACAGGAATGTGTTTTTGTAGAGGTTGACCCACGTTAGGCGTGCCGTCGGCACTCCGTCCCATGATATAGTCAAACTGTTCCTTGGTAACCTCGACAACAGGCGACGGCTTGAACGGCCTCTTAGGCGTGGCATCCCCTGCGATGAACTGCAGCTTCCACTTGCCGGCCGTCCAGTTCCTTCGCAGAAATCCAGCCCCCTTGTTGTACTCTCGCATCCTGACTGCGTAAATTTTGCCCATGATCAAAACTCCTTGCCCCAAAGTTAAAAACGGGGGGCCAATCAGAGCTTTGGGGCAAAGACTTCACTGACCAGCCCCCCATAGGAGTTAACAAGCCCGAGGGCTCAGTAACTACTCAGAGAATAGAACTGCTTCAAACGTGTAACCCGAAAGGTCCGTGGACGCTGCGCCGTCACCGACGTCCTCGCCTGTTGCTGGATCAACGATCATCAGCTTGGGATCGTCGCTTCCCTCGTTCACTGTCGTGGGGAACAGATAGACCGCGTTTGCAGTTCCTCCGGTGATCTCCAGAGAGGCGTCTGCACCGTTTCTCTCGGTCTTCACCGTTACCTGGGCGCCGTCGTCGTAGGCATGCAGCCCCGTCTCCGCCTCGATTGAGGCTGCCAACTGGGCCCGCGTGGTGTGAGTACCTGACAAGGTCAGGGTTTGCTCTGCTCCGCCGTTCAGCTTGTAAATGATCGTTTTTGTGTCCTGGTCTGCGACTGGCCAGCCTGCGGCCGCACTCTGCACCGTTGCCGGAGTGTGAACGATCCTCGGGGTGTATTGCGGATTTGCTCCGTAAGTCAACACACCCATGCAGCCGATCGCCGTGACGTTCTTGCCGATTGCAGCTTGCAAAGCCGCGTTGGCATCCGAGCCACCGTCTGGGTAGGTCACATCCCCCGTGAATCTTATATAATCCACGAAGGTGGCCTCGGCGCCACTGGCACCCATTTCAGCTTTGACTGTTACGTTTCCTATAGTCATTTTTTATCTCCTTGGTAACCTTTTGTTTAGCCTACCCCCCTGACTCTAAGAGTCAAAGGGGATGAAACCACGGCCGCTTTTATATGGCGATGTTGTAAACCGTCGCCGCTGCCAGATCCTCTTCGAGTGCGCAACCGACTCTGAGAGAAATAACCATGTAGGTCTTTCTCGCCAGTGCTTTGCGCTCGAACTCCACTCGGATATTTCGATGCCAGCCGCCCACGAATTGCTTCGGGTTCAGCAAAGCCTCTGTGGTTCGGCTGCCTGGGCTTTGATTCGTTGGCCACCTTGGAATGTTGACCATGGGGATCCCCAGGGGGCTGGATCCGGTCTTTTTCTCCAAGAGGAAGTCACCGAGGTTCGTCTCCCTGTCGGTCAAGCTCTGGCGGTATTTCCGCTCTGTTTTGAAGGCACCGAGCCAGCGGAGCTGAGCCTCGTCGGCCTCGTACCATTCCTCTGGGATCGCGTCCATGCCCTGCATTGCTAAGGCGGTATCCCAGTCGGCTGCCAGCCCGTCGACGGTGTTGCTGGTGATGAGCCTTAGCAGTCCGTCGAACAGTGCGAGATCGGGATCGGCCGAGGTGGTGTCACCGTTCACGAAGTTGTCCTGTACGTCGACAGCTACTTTCTTCCTCATGTAACCCTCGACGGTGTTCCACAGGGCCTTTCCTTCGACGTTGTCCTCGAGCACAGAGTCGGACAATGGAACCACCGAGATCATTTCTTTGGTGGTCAGGACCACTTCGTCAGTGGTCGGCGCCACAAAGTCCGCGCTCGGCGGAGCCTCTGACTCAACCGCAGCGTGCAGGACACGACCGGTGATCGTCAGTTTGGGGAACTTCTGCTCTGGTTCTGTCATCATGACTGTGCGCATGATCCTGAGCAGGGGTGCACTCGACACGGCGCCGACTATGAATTTTCTCGCCACCTTGGGGGGCAGCAAACCTCCATTATCGAGCTCGTTTGAGAGCATCTCGACCTTTTTCATTATTTCAGCATTTCCTAGCATTGAATCCTCCGTTAGAGTTCAGGCGATAAATCGATCGACGCGTTGCGCTCGTCGTCTGGCTCGTGGTCGGTGTCGATATTGATCTCGCCAGGGATCATCGACTGCGTTGAGCCTATGCTGGTGTTCAGTCTGGCGATCTCTGCCTCCAGTTTGGTGACCGTTTTTTCGAGTTTGTCGATCGTTTTGTCTTTTTGCATGGATTCCTTTTTAAGGGCCTCCATGATTTCCTTGAGTTTGGGGTCGTCCGATTTGTTGACTGGCTCAGCGACTGGCGCCGGCTCGTCCTCGGTCTGGCCCGTATTTTCTTCGCTGCCTGATTCCTGGTTCCCTGCTGCAGGTTCGAGAGCTGACTTTGCCATTTCGAGCCATTTGTCGTCGTCGGTGGGTTCGAGGGATTTCTTGATCCCGTCTAGCCACTCGCCGGCCGTCTGCTCGTCCTGGCTGTCTGCTGCGTCTGAATCCGCGTTTTCAGGATCCGTGCTTGGAACGTCAGCACTTTTTTGAAGTCTGGTTTTCAAATCCCCTGGCAGCTTGCTGTCCACGGGGTCTTTGGGGTCGAATGTAACTTTTATTCCTGCGCTCAAAGCTGCCCTCACAATTCTCTCGTATACACGCGCCTGGCTGGATCCCTCGCTGTATGCAGAATAATTCTGCTTGAATCTAGCGATCGCGTTACGAGTCCTTGCTGGATCGGGCTTTGTATCGCCCTCATATGCCAGCGGATATTTGAGATTGACGGGATCTCCATAGAGCCTTTCTGTGGTCGGCGCGCCGGCCGGATAGCTCAGCGCTGATCCCTTGGTGAGTATTTCGATCCCGTACTTTGCAGCACGGGCCTTCTGTGCTTTTTCCTTGGCTTCCCTGGAAGCGTCTTTGCCTGGGACAGCTTTTTCGGTTTCCTCGACGACGATCTGGCCTATGTCGCCTTCTCCGTCCTCGGACTTCACCATTAAGAATTCCTGGTAGCCATTCGCTCCGCGAGTAACGATCGATAGCTCGTCTGTGAACATTTCCACGCAGCGCTTAACCTTTTTGGTTTTCTGTTTCTTAGCCATTGACAGGAACCTCCTCGGTGCGTTTTATCGCAGTGCCGCCCACGCTGAACGCGCCGAAATCTCCCTTTTTTATGGCTTCCCATAGCTCGTCGTTGTAAATGCGCAGGCGCACAAGCCAGGTGCCTTTCCGAATTTTGTGAGATTTTTTCCCGTTTTTAAAGACAAAATCCACGGGGGCCAAATAGCTCTCTAACACTGCGACATGAGGCGACACGTCGATCCGGTGCATTAGGCCGACGACCCCGCCATTTTCGAGCCACCTGTGCGCCGTTTTCCTGATAGCGTCCGCAGAATAAATCTCGTCCTGCTTGTCAGGATCCAGGGGGGCCCCGTTCTCACCGTCGTTTGGTTCGAGTGCAACCGAGAAAACCGTGCGTTCTTCCTCGTCTTCCTCGTCGTCGGTTTCTGCTTTAAGGATGTGCTCTTCAGCCGATTCAGGAATTACTTTTAGGCCGTTTTGAGAGATCAGGTCGTTTATCAGCTCTGCCTCTTTATTAAGGACCACAGACTCCTCATATTTGAGCACTCTGTCTTCGTCCTTGGGTGGCGATATGACAAGGCCTGATATGTCACCGATCGGGGTAACGGCCGTTCCCGTCGCAGGCTGTCCAATGGGATCGCCGGTGAACTTCTCCACCGCGTCGATGACCACAGCGTCGACGTCGCCAGCAATAACAGAGACGTTTTTCCCGTCCCTGTTAATGCCCCTGTATAGTCTGGTAGCGCTCAATTTCTCTAACCTTCTAGGCCAGGCAGCAGCTCGGCGTCCTCCTCGGTTCCCTCTGGGCGCTCAAGTGGTGGAGAAAGATCCGTGCTGTTGTCCCCCTCCTCTCCCTCGGCGTCGTCTGAGTCGTCTTCTGTGTTCTCCTCGGCGTCGTCTTCGGTATCGGTGTCGGTGTCCGCGTCGGTGTCGGCGTCCGCGTCGGTGTCGGCGTCGGTGTCGGCGTCCGCGTCGGTGTCAGTGTCCGTGTCCGTGTCCGTGTCCGTGTCCGTGTCCGCGTCTGTGTCCGTATCGGCGTCGGTATCCGTATCGGCGTCGGTGTCTTCGTCTCTTTTGTTCAAGAGATCGGTGACCGCTGCGACGGTGTCCTCGCCAGCTTCCTTGAGTGCCGAATCAAAATCCAGCAGCTTGGCAAAATCCTCTTTGGACATTGCGCCAACCGCTTCGTCCATTTGCGCAAAGTGGATCACGTCCAGGGCTTTTTGGCACTGATTCATCCTGTCTCGCAGCTTGTAGATCATTTCCTCTAGGAAATAAGCGACGCGCCCTGGTTCATCCGCCTTGGCGAGTGGTTTCAGCCCTTCTTTAAGAGCCTGCAGGGCCTTTTTGATTCCAGCGAGTTCGTCCCTGATCGTTTTGTTGACGTCCTCTGGGGTTTCGTCAACCTCGATCTCGATCGGGATAACCTGATCCATGGCTATGATCCCGTGCTCGCTGATACCCTTGTACATTTCGATAATCTCGAGATTCTTTGCCAGGGGTTCAGCCAGCTCTTTGTTGCCAGCCTTTACCGCTGCAGCCGCCTTTTCAATTAGCTCCTTGGCCTCGGAAAACTTGACCAGACGTTTCTCAAACTTCATTTTTTTCTCCTTAGATCGGTTTGTGACCGTCGAGCAGCCGCGCACTCGGCTGATATTCGATCCCGATTAAATGCAATCTGAGAGATGTTGGCAAGTGTCTTTCCACTTCCTTGAGTGCAAATTCATAGTCGCATATAAACTTTAGCACCTCTTTGAAGCAGAAATCTGTGCGCCTCTCGATCTCCCTGGTTGTCATTTTCTCGCTTCTTTCCTTAAAACTTTGTTTAACAGAGTTTCCTATCGCTAGTGTAACCCTTTTGATCTGAGTCGTGTCAAGTCCAATCCCCTGCAACATTTCCTGGGGAGACTTCCTTATAAGTATTTCCACGCTTTGCCCCTTTGTTTATGGCCAGTCGATTCCGGCCGAATCCATTTCGAACCCTATGCTTGGCAAAACAAGTCTCAGACCTCCTATCCAGCCCCAGAAACCGCGCCAGATCGGAACGTGTCCCTGGGAAGTATAGACTTGATTGCCTGAAAAATTTTTAAATTTCAAGACTGCATCCCGTAATATTTTGAGCTCCTCGTTTGTGCCAGCTTCGATTTTTGAGATTTTCGCTGTGGCTGTAAGAGGTCCCCCTCCGTTGAAAGTAACCTCGGCGATCCTCTGCTGGTCCGTTGTTCGTCTGATCGGGATCTTCATACAAATTGCCCCTCAATATACGACATCAAAAAAGCCAGGTGTCTGGGTGCGTTTTCCCACAGGAACCCCAGGTTAAATTCGAACCCGTCTGCGAGCGCCTCGAATGCTGTGGCACTCCATTCGTTTTCTGTCTCATCCTTGTCGACCCCTGACACGTTGCCGGTTGCCGCGTTGACCTTGATTTTTGGATCTAGCTGTCCATACAGGCGCCCACTGTAAAAGGACGGTGTTGCCGTATCCAGGTAGAGTTCTCCGTTGACGTTGTAAACCGTATCGCTCGCCAAGCTCTGGTTTCTGGCAGTGACCGCCGCTTCTCCGTTGTGGGCAAAGCTGTCAAAATACTTCGCAAATACTCTGAGAATTACCGCCCGCGCCTTAGGGGTGTTCATTTCCGGCAGGTAAAAAACATTTTCTTCCCTGTCCCAGTAACCCGTCGGCCGCCCTTTTGGAGTTCTGTTTAAAACTATCCTGGGAAGTTTCCGACGTGCGACCACCTTGAGCAGGCGCTCGGACAGAAAACCGAGGGCGTATTTCCGGATCGCGTAGGCCTGCGCCCTGGGCATGTCCCCCCGCTCTCGGTCTGCAGCCACCAGGGTGACTTCGCCTTTTTCCAGTTGTGTTTTGAGTTCAGCCTTTAATTCGTTGAGTCGTTTCTGGAATATTCCGCGCAGCAAAGCCCCCTTTTGTTTAGAAGAGAGATCCAGGCGCCCCCGTTTTCTGAACGCCTCGTTAAGAGCATTCTGGATCCGTTGCATGGAAGCTCCCACCCGTTTCTTCACCTGTGAACCGACAGAGAACTCCTCTATAAAGCCTTCGTCTGCCAGGAATCCAGCCTCTAAATCCACTGGATCGCCTATCTTCACCGGCCGTGAGTCCGTCGGTGTTCTAACTGGTACAGCAGCTCTCTGACTGGAACCGATCGCGCCTACCTGGTTCGCCACGGTCAGCCCCCTCAAAGCATTCGGGGTTGTCACCGTGGACGCTGCCTTCGGCGCCAAGGGAGTTGTTGCAACTGCCTGCATAAAGGTTCCCGCTGGTGCTGTGAACGTCTTCACCTCCGGCAAAGCCTCGCTACGTCAGAAACCGTGCGCAGGTGGCAGGCCCACGCCGAGCTCTTGTATTTCGTCAGGCCCCTTTCTAAGTAGGAACTCGCCACGGTCGTCGAGGTTTCCCTTGCCGCTGCGGATCACGTCTGCCAGCACGTCACCTTGAGGTGTCTGGATCTGCATCCTGCCGGTTTCCGGATCGCGTCTTTCTCTAAGCCAGGGCTGCACTTGTTTAATTTCCTCGGGGTTATCAATCTGGAATGAACGGTTAAGGATTTCGACAGCTCCGTTAGTTGTGAAAGTCATTCCGTCCATCATTCTGCAGTAATCTGTTGTTCTTTGATCCAGGACACTCACCCAGGTGTAATAAGAGATTCCGGCCTCTACAAATGATGACACGCTCGCATAAGCTCGAGCACTTTGCACTCCAGCATTTGCGACCACGTTTGAATAGTTGGTACCATATCGAGCCCACAGCCCTGGGATCTGCTCCCTTAAATTCTTGCCGATCGCACGGTATCCGAGCCCCTGTCTCATCCCCCTGATAACGATCGCTTTTCCCTGCCTGCTTAGCTGCGTGTTCACGCGCCCCAGGTGATCCCTTAAAAAGAACCCTGGACGAGCTGCCAGGTGTTTTAATGCAACACGGTCGGCCTTGTTTACAGCAGCCGATATCCTGGGCAGGTAAGAGGTCTTCGCGAATTCCTTAGCCTGGGCAATAGCTTCGTAAGTATACCGGCCGGCAGTGACCGCCCAGGCTGCGGAAAGCTCTTTTTGTTCGGCCGGTTTCAATAATGTGGCGGCGCCGGCCTTTTCAAATACCCTTTCGACGTCTTTAACTTCCTCCCAGTTGACTTCTAGCATTTGAAGATATGTCTTCAGCTCTTTTTTCGACCACTTCAGATATTTCGCTCGCAATGCTTCAGAATATTCGTCCGCCAGTTGTTCGATCTGCGCCTGGGGTGTGAGCTTGATCATTAGCTCACCATTGCTTTGAAGGAATCGTCCGCCAGGGTCCTGATCGATGTGCTCTAATTTCTCCCAGACCAGTTGATCGACGTCCGCAAAACCGACAGCTCGAGCGATCGTTATGTCTCCGCCGGCAGACATTGCAGCACGGCGCGCCCTGGCCAGGGATACCTTGCCCAGGTGGCTTATTTGGGTCCCGTCGATCAGGGCGTACCCACTGACCGGCGCCACGTTGACGAGCTCGGTGTCGATTTTTCTGAAGGCCTTTTCACGATCGGCGCCCAGGTCCAGCCCAGGGGACATGAGGAATAACCCCTCAGACGGCCTTACATGGAATCCTCTGCAAAATTCACACATCCTATTTATGTTATAGCTGTTTTATAAAGAACAGACCAGAGCCTTCGTTAAGATAGCGAGGGCCATGGAAGCAGAACCATGGCCCCCTAACAACAGAAAGGAGAAGTATCGATATTTTTAAGGTAGTATAACTGAGAACTTTGTCAAGCCCACTGTCTGAGAGCCGCGCAGGCTGCCCAGGGTTCGGACTTGTCCCTAACCGTGGTCATGGCTGCCCAGGGGGTCGAGGCCGGCAAGCGCTCGTTGTGCTTTGCTATGTCGAAATTATTCTCAACGGCCCACGCTTCGACCTGGGGCTTAATCGGTTCGTCTGGGTTGACTTCCAAGCTCCGGAAAGCGACAACAGCCCCGTGCTTGGTTTGTTTCAAGAGAAACACCTGATCGGGCCCCTGCTTAATGTCGCTTTTAGGTATCGACTTTGCAGCCCTGGACCAGTCCCCTTTGTATTGTGTCGGTATTAATTTGCGTCGTCTGGTTTTCGGTACGGCCGACCGTTCCCCTAGTAAATCTCGGCTCATTTTTTCCAGCCCCTTTCTGAAGTGTAGAAAACACCAGCCTCTTTCATTTTCTTACTCAATTCTACTTTTGGAGGTCCGTCCCCCTGTTTTTCCCTTGTAGCATATCCCGAGCGGATCCGGAAACTTTCGCCGCATTTTACACAGCCACACTTCAAGGGTTTTGGCACCGTCGGCGCAGAGTCAGGGCCCTCTATGGTTGCGTGCAGGTGCTGCAGCCCGTTGCAAAAAGGACACCTGAGAATAATTGCCCCAGAGGGATCGCCGTTTTTGTATAGGTGGATCGTTATTTCGCCAGGCCTGGGGAAGGTGCCCTTCATTCGGCCGCGTTTGACTACCTTGAAAGGATATCGCTCAGACATCTTTAAAGGTCCCTCATACCTGCAGCCATTTCGGCCTCTTCCTGCTGTCTCTTTTCTATGTTCGCCACCAGTTTCTCAATCTGTTTAAGTCTCTCTTCGGTGTTCTCCGCTTCCTGCGGTTCTGCTGGTGGTGTGCCTTCGTCTTCGTCTGCAGGCGGTTCAGCGTCAAGCGCCAGTTGCGCCAGGGTGGCAGCGAAGGGGACATCGCCCCAGGCCGCCTCGATTTTCTGAAAGTCTCTGTTCAGCCATGTGGAATAAAGCTCGAGCAGTATGTTCGGCGTGAACGCGCCGCCCTTGATTCCCTGCTCAATAGCCTTTGACATTTCTTCGATGTTTGTGGCCTCGGGGCTGAGACTCTCGAATTTTATCAGCTTAACTCCTATCGACGGAAGCAATGTGTTATTGACCCACCAGTCAAACTTTCTTCTCAGTGGGCCATACACCTGCTTTTCGACAAGAGACATCACAGCGAGCGCCGTTGCCCTGTTCAAATCTGAGGGGATGTATCCGATCAATAGAAGCGCCTGCCTGAACGTGGAGCTCACCGCCTTTTTGTTGTTCTCGGTGTATTGCTGGAATAGGGCGTCCCCCTGCTGAAAGTCTGACAGGTTGACCCACTCCATATCTGGATTGTTTACTTCCTGCCCTGCCTGGCTGGACTTCGCACTCGCCTGGATCACTAGGGTCCTGTGATGATTCCCAGGCCCTTTGGTTTTCGACCTGAGAGCTTCCTGGATCCGCTGCACCGAGGGATCGTTGAGCTGTCCTCCTGCTATCAGTAAGGCCGCGTCTGGGATCGCATGGTTCTCAAAATAAGCAAGGTCGGCCTCAGCCGCCGCTCGGTTCCCTATAACCCCAGTGATTAGGCCAGCCCAGCGAGCCATTCCTGCAGGCGTCTTCGGCGAGTAGATAGGGAAAAACACGAGCTCGGTTGCAGGCTTCGCCTTGGGTTCGTCCTCTTTCATTTTCTCATAGTCTGGAGTGAAAGCCACGGTGCCCCGCTTTTGCCCCTCCGACGGAGCAACCTTTTTCATGTATACCTTACCGGTTTTATCTGACACCAGGCGGGGATCGTTCAGGTCCTTAAAATATTTTGTGGTTCCGTTGGCGCGCTGGACATAGCGCCGGAATCGAACCGGCTCAATCACTGTTCTGGTTTCAATTTCTGAGACCCACTCATCCCTCTCCACTTCGAACTCTTCCCCCTTCGAAGTCATGGGTAAGACTGTGTAACCTGCGACAGGCTGCAGGCGCCTGATCTGCCCGTTGGAATCGCGCCTTACCTCCCAGTAACCACGGCCGATCGCTTCCTGGTCGATCCGTTTGCGTTCCCTTAGATCCAGGAAAGAGAGCTCGGGGTGCACGTTTCGGAACCAGGCCTTTGCCGTGTGCATTTCTCGCTTGGTTCTGGTGTCAATTTCCTCTATCTGAGCTCTAACCTCTGCGTCGGTGGGTTCCTTGATTTTTATTTTATCTATTTGCGCTTGGCGCTCCCTGGGGGTGTATTTAATCCCCTTGTCCTTTTCTTCCTTATCTAGCCTGGCGTTTGTCGCTGTTACTGCGTCGGCCCAGTTGGCTGCGTCCATTGCGTTCTTTACTTCCTCGAAAGCCTCTGCTGGTTTGGATGTATCGATTTTAGGTAAGAGGAGGTGTCCATTTCCTTCGATGTTCGTGGCGTACGCGTCGATATTTTGGCGCAGGCTGTCGCTTATCTCATAGAGGCTCATCATGGATTCGGGATCCAGGATAGGATCGACGGCGCCGACCCCTTGCCATTCGTCCTCTTGAGCAGTCATCGACTTGAGAGCTGTGGCTTCGTCTTCGTGCCGGCCGGTAATCACCAGCGCTTTTATGAGCGCTTGCTTGACTGTTCTTATTTCGGCGTCACTGCCGACTTCAGTGACCTTCACGTCTGTCTCTTTGCTGCCCTTTTTACTGTTTGCCATGGTGTTACCTTCTCCTAAAAAACGATTACCTCAACTTCTTGATTGTCCTTTTTCCATTGATACTGGTCAAGGTAATACCTGCGGATCCCGTCCAATAGTTGCGAAAATGAGTCTGCCATATCATCATGATCGGCGGGGAACTCAACGAGCTCATAGACTAGATTGCCTCTGCGCTCATCGAATTTCTCGTTATCTGCGTCCAGGTGTGCAGCAAATCTTACATGGTCGTTCTCTAAAAAGGGAGTCACTCCGTCGAGGCGCTGATATTTTGACCCCCTGGGCGTAACCGGTTCGAGAATCCCCAGCAATTCTGGGTAATCTTCTAAGACTCTCTGATCAAGAGATTCGTTGCCGGCAATCTCCACCAAGACTCTGAACGGCTTATATCTCTGATATTCCTTGTAAATCATTAAAGCCTGCTGCGCCTTGGTAAGTTTGGCGCGCCAGGCATCGACGACCCTCACCTTTTTCGATATTGGATTGACTGCGCCTGTGGTACTAGCAAAGAAATCGTTGGCCTCCTTGAGCCCTGTGGCCACGTCGTACGATGTGAAGAAAACCCAGCCTTCCTCCATCATGGATCGGATATCGAAAATATCGTATTTGACCCAGGCTTCCTGGATCAGCCTGTCAATATCGGCGATCGGTTCGTTTTTGTATCCACGCGCCCAGGCGCTGGGGGACATGGTCGTCCTTTTGTCCCTGAGGCTCGCCTCTGAGATTTTGTCTGGCCACATAGAGCCGAACCCGTTGCCCCCCTTTATCTGGTAGAATAGCTTTTTGTAGGCGCCGCTTTTCATCACCTTGTGGCTGTTGTCGTCGCGATGGTAAAGCGTACAGATATAAATTATTTGAGAGTCATCATGTACAAGGTTCATCCAGTCATTTTCCCAAGAGCCGATCACTTTCTGCCGGTGCCCTGGTTTTATGATCGCATTCTGAAGGCTCACGATGTCGTCTGCCAGCAGCAGATCGCAACGCGCGCCCGTGATAGATGAACCGATTCCTTTGCCCTCGAGGGAAGGCTCCGGATCGATGATTTCCCTTTGCACAAAAATCGAGTGCATGGCCCAGCCGGTTTTTTTGTCTGGGCGCAGGTGAGGAAATACCTCTCTGACTTTCTGGTTTTTCTCTATGGTTTTCTTGATTGTTTCCAGGCGTTTGATCGCTGTGGGGTCGTCGGCGCAGACTATCTTAACTCGAAGGTTCGGATTGCGTCCCAGGCGCCAGACTATATAAGGGAGAATGATCGACGTTTTCCCGTGGCCACGTGGCGCAATGATTATTATGCGCCGGTTTTCCTCCATGGCCTGGATCCACTCTTCATGATACCACTGAAGCTCGAATCCCTTCCCACTGACTGGGTCGACGTAGCAATACTCTAGAAAACAAGCGAAGTCATCCCTACATTGCTGCAGGTGAACCTCTTTGATCCGCAGCGCCGCCTCTTTTAAGAAAGCGATGCGTTCCCGTTCCTCTATGCTGTCGACGTCTTCGAATTCATCCACTGCAACCAGGTGGCGAACCGGTGGCTTGAATCCCTTATGCAGAGCTCCGACTTTTTTTTTGTCGTAATGCCCAGACGGATAAAGTGGAGTCGGTTCGAAGAACCTATCGACGGCCGCGCTCATCTATCAAGGGCGCCTGGGGTAATCACCACGCAGAGCTCCAATGATCAGGTGCTCGCAGTCTGGTCCTATCACCTTGTTTTTCAGCATCCAAGACAGGTAAGAAGTGTCTAGCTGCTGCAGCGAGGTTCCTTTGTTCTTGCCAAATGTCAGGACAACCCTGTCCCCCTCCCATTTGAGCTTGCCGGCAAAGTCGACCGCGTCCGGATCTCGCACGTGCGCCCACAGCCCCTCGGGATCCTCAGGCAAGTCGTCGTATTTCCTGAACTGCCCCTCTAACACTGCCATGGTTGCTTTGACGTCGGCGAGCGCGTCGTGGTGATCCTCGAACTCCTCGCCGGTGTAATACTTCACGGCCGAGGCCAGGTCCCTGGGCTCATAGTGGAAATATATCTTCATTGCGTCGACGATCTGGAAGTCCAGGCGCATGGCATAGCCAGCCCTGTCGAATTCGTTGATCAAGAGTGGGATGTCGAACCGCGCCACATTGTAGCCTGCTAGGTCGCAGTTTTTGAAAAACGAAGCGACGTCTGCTGCTGCCTGTTTGAAGGTCGGCGCGTCCTTAACCATTGCGTCGGTGATCCCGTGAATCTCGATCACCTCCGGCGGTATCGGCCGCTCGGGATTGATCAGCAGGTTTATCTCGCTAGTGTCCCCCAGCTCAGAGTCTCTGTGTCCCTCGGGATATACCTTCACAGCAGCGATCTGAACTATGCGATCCTCGTCGACTTTGGCGCCCGTGGTTTCCAGGTCGAAAAACACAAGCGGCCGCTTCAGTTTCAGTCTTTTCATGCTTTGCCCCTTTCAGATTTTCAGGCCGACTTCGTCGGCGTACTTCAGCGCCTTTGCCCTTAGCTGGGCAGGCGTTAATAAATATTGAACCCTCCAGTTTGGATTGTCATCCTTTAACCACCCTTTCCTTAATTGTTCTGGAGTGGCGCACATTGCTTTACAAGAGTTTTTCAGCCTGGTTTTATACATCGCCGGCGCCACGATCTGCACGTGTTTCGTGAAGCCAGGACCACCAAAGAACCAGTCCTTAAACCTAGAGAACCGTTCCCAGTATTCGTCTTTGAGTGGCAGCACTCCGAGGGGGTGCGCAGGTCCTGGAATGAACCCGTGAAGGTTCATCATAATGACCCCCTTGTCCAGGGTGACTTTTATCATATCGATCAGCCCTTGGAATTCTGCCCAGTCGGCGTCTGTCTCGCCTGGCAGTCCGACGACATAGAAAAGCCTCACTCCCACCCCTGCGTCGGCCGCTCGTTTGCAGAGCTCGACCAGCCCCTGGTTATCTACCCGCTTTCTTACCGCCCGTCTAAGGCGTTCTGAGACCCCTTCGACACCGACACGAATCGACTTCATTATTTTTCTATCCATGTTCATTTTTTTCAGAGCAGAATAAGAGGCTGAGACAAATTGCTGCTGTCCTGAAAATTCGAAATTGTCTGCGGCGCCGTCGTTTGTTATCACCGCGATCCGTCGGTTTCTTTTTTCCAAGTCGAAGATCTGGCGCTGGACCCTTGCTGGGTTCGGATTCGGTAAGTATTTCTGCTGCCAGCCAGTCTGACAAAAAAGACATTTTTTCTTGCACCCCCTGGATCCCCACACCCTCACCGTTCCGTCTGGGTGATTAAGAGGAGGGCAATCCCAGGGGAACGACTGCGAAGGAATAACCAGCTTTTCTTCGCCACGTCGCCACACCTCAGGAAGAGACTCTGCAGCTTCCAGCCCCTCGGTCAGTAGGGTCCTCATAAAATTCTGCCCCTCACCGACGCAGATCAGGTCGACCACTTTCTCGAATACCGCAGGGGACCAGGCGCCACCCCCTCCCAGGATAACTCTGGATCGGCCGTTCCAGTATTTCTTAAGCTGGGTTCTAAGACCAGGCACCCCCTCAGGCGCCGACACGGTGCACAGCAGAACGTCAGCCACTTCGGGAGGGCATTCCTTCACACCAGCTCTTTCGAGCTCCCACTGCAGCCAGGTCGCAGCGAGCCCCCTGTGCTCTCTTTTGGAGTAGTTTGAATCTATTATCCCGATCCTCATTCGATGCCCTTCAAAAATACCTGTTCGATGCTGTCGGCGTAATCCGTGCCGGCCTCGAATTCTTTTTGTAAATGCTCGAGCACTTTCTGCCCCGTGTCGCTGGTCACCCTTGTCTCAATGCTGCCTATTCTTATCGGCATATTGCTTGAGTTTTTGACACCTTCCCAGGTGCTGCTCACCCCCTGCCCTTTTTTCTCTGTGGACGTGTCACCAAAGGCGCCGTCTGCTGGTGGCGCCGCTGTCATTAAGTCCTCAATAGAGGGCCCGTCAAAACCGGTGAGATCCATGTCCTGCAGGACCCCAGAGTCAAGGTGTCCCAGTTCCTCTTTGACAAGGCCCCTGTCCCACTCTGAGAGTTCTGTGATCGCATTGTCTGCCAGCCTGTCGGCGCGCTCCATTTCCTCGCTCTCATAGTCTTGGAAATCGACTGGGACCTCTTTTGCTTGCATGAGCACCGCCGCTGCGTGCCGGCCGTGTCCGCGTACCACGAACCCAGACTGGTTCGAGATAGTGATCGGACCCCGCCAGCCGTGCCCGTTGATCAGCTTGGCGAGAATAAAAATTTGATTGTCTGGGTGCTTGTTTGCGTTCCTGGGGTACAGCTTCACTTTGTCGAGTGGTATGATCGCGTCGTGCGCACAATGCACTCGCACCCCGTCGGCGTATACTGGGGCCCCCGTCTGTGGTTTCTTTTTCGCTGCCGGTTTCTTTTTCGCTGCCGGCTTCTTTTTGGTTTTCTTTTTGGCTGTTGCCATGGTGTCAACCTTTCAATGGTAACGCGTGCAGGGGCAAGCAGTTGTCCCTATTGCAGCTAACATGGAGCCTTTTCCCCATGCTCCCATTTTCAAAATAATAATATAGAGTTCCCTCGTTGCAAACAGGGCAGATCATGTGCCCCGTTTTCTCTGTTGTTGAGCTGCGGTTCTGGTCCACTATGCGGATCAGATACTCAGGCGATAT
>Ga0180433_10005388_pt1 | contig 17336 bp, 8 predicted proteins | sample SS_ome_8_FD_132980 | JGI IMG/M metagenome (GOLD analysis project Ga0180433, IMG submission 132980) | Hypersaline lake sediment archaeal communities from the Salton Sea, California, USA - SS_1_D_1 metaG | ecosystem: Environmental > Aquatic > Non-marine Saline and Alkaline > Hypersaline > Sediment... | reverse complement strand
AAGCTTGTATTTAAATTTTAAATTTACATCAGTAACTTCAAGCGTGGTGTTTACAGGCGTATGATCGCTAAGTTTATCTCCATCTTGATTCCATGCCACTGAGGTGAACTGGTTTATCTTCTTTTCATAAGTAAAAGAGAAATTACAATCTAAAATTCTTAAGTAATGCCATTGATCCCAATCCCAATTAAAATTATCTTCACATAAAATTCGCATCCCTAATGATATTGTAAAATTCTTATTGTCGGGACATGCCTCTAACACTGAAGTTAAATGGTAAATTATACTTTCATCGGCTATTGTTGTCATTAAGGTTGGATCTAAATCAGCCACATTTCCTAAGGTAGTTGTTTGATAATAGGCTATTTCGTGAACTTCAGATTTATTCAAGTCAGAAATTAAGATATAAAATCTTGCAAAATCAAAAGTGGCATCTTGACTAGGGTTATCTCCCACGCCCTCTACCCCACCATGATCTCTAGGTGAGCCTGCAGAATTACCTTGAGAATCCGTATTAACAGATCCATTAACACTTGCCGAAAGCGAGACAGATGTAATTGTATAATCAGACATGTCAACATCCATTGAAATATTTCTATCCCAGTGCACGCTCGAGAGTTGGGTAGGATCAGTGGCATCTCCCCAATCGTTAGTGACAACAATCCCTTGAGAATCAATTTCATAAGTATCAGGTAAGATTGGATAATATGAATTATTAACCTGCGTCCAACCATCAATGTAAGAATCATTTTTAGGAGTCCCAGAAACATTCGAAAATATTCTTACATCACCAATTACAGTTAGCTTTGCAACCCCTCCGCCGATATTAGCGTCAACATCATTAGTGAGATCTAGTTCGGTTGGATACCAAGACCCTTGAGTATCAAAGGAATTACTTGTGAGCCACTCTCGAACATGTGAAGTTTGAGCTGAATTATTAGGTTCTCCTTGATTAAAAGAATCTATGAACTCTGTTTTAAAGTTTAAGGCGCCTGTATCAAAAATAACAAGAAGAACTATAGCTATTACTGCAATGTAATAAATTTCATTCTTTTTGTTTTTCAAATTTGATTACACCCAAACAAACAATTGTTTTTTTTTTAACACTTTAATATGTAACATTAGATAAATATCATATAAACTTGACTATGCTATAAATATTAGCTTTCGGGTATTATCACAGAAGTTTACATTATAATTTATTTTGTTAGGTTTTAAATCTTATCTTCTATAGAATTAATATTAGAATGGTCCTTTCACAAAGCCACCATCTACTTGAATTACCGTACCCGTGATGTAACTCGCTTTTTCAGAGACTAGAAATACTACCATATTTGCCAATTCTTCGGGCTTTCCTAACCGCCCTAGTGGTATTTGATCTGTCCATGATTTTCTAACTTCTTCTTCCGATTTTCCCGTATCGTTAACCGTTTTACTAATCAATTCTTTCATTCTATCATTAAGGTTTGGACCGGGACATACGACATTGATCAAAATATTGTCTTTTGCGTGTTCGTTAGCAACGGTTTTAGCAAAACCCACAACGCCAAGTCGAGTTGTATTCGATAATACCAAGTTTTCTAATGGTTGTTTTGCTGAAACGGAAGTGATGGCAACAATTCTTCCGAATTTTTGTCTTTTCATTAATGGTACGATTAATCTTGTAATTCTTATAAAAGATCTCAAGTTTAAATCAATAGAGTTAGTCCAATCATCGCTATTTATCTTGTTTATTGGTCCTGAGGGGGGTCCTCCTGCGTTATGAACTAAAATATCTATTCGTCCAAATTCAGAGACGACCTGATCCACGAGGTTTTTTATCTGGTCTTCGTGCATTAAATCTGCTACTATTGGATATATTATATTATCTATTTCCATTGAATTTTCTGCTTCTTTTTCGATCTTTTCCTTGGCAGTCGTTAAATTATTTTCAGAGCGACTAGAAATGATAACATTTGCGCCCTCTTCGTACAAAACCTTAGCACACGCAAATCCTAATCCTTTACTTGACGCTAATACCATAGCAATTTTATTTTTTAATCCTAAATCCATGAATAATTCACGTTAATATTCTATTTAATGTATTTATTATAAGATAATTTTAGTATTATAGTTAAGTGTTAAATTGACGCTTAAAAACTAAAATTTTAATCCAAGAAAAATTTATTAAATATACTATTGGTTATTATGGACGCACTATGGTTGGATTAAAGATTAGAGATAATATTACGATAAACGATGAAAAACCGTTTCTCAAGCTGTATCTCACTGCTATAATTATAATAACAATTTTTATGATAATTTTTAGAATTCCTACTTATTTCATTCCGTTGGATTATTCATCTACAAATATATTCATGATTCTTTTAAGAGGTAAAGATGTGGATTTTAGAATTCTTGGCATATGGATGGAAAACGGTCTATATGGGATGTATGTCCCTCCTTCGGGGTATATATTTGGCCATTTTTACCTTTATCATTTTTATTTCATTTTCTTTCCATTCTATTACCTTCCATTTAACATTTCCGTGTACATTTGGGACGTCTTAAGGTTAATTTCTGTGTTCTATGTGGCATTAAATGTATATAAAATAACAATTAATAAGAAACAAGTGTTTCTATTCTTGATCTTTTGTGCAATTGGCTACGTCGTCGATTCATTCTTGAATAATTCAAATTGGTTGATATTACTCCTACTTTTTGAATCATATCGTCAACTTCAAAAAGAACAAAAAATATTTTCGGGGATTTTTTTCACCCTCGCAACCTTTAAAATAATTGCCATTTTTTTTCCATTCATCTTATTAATTGTAAAGCGAATTAAACTAAAAGAATTAATCTACTATATTGTTCCATTTTCTATACTCTTTCTTCCATATTTTATAAATCCTCCCTATTTCTGGCAGATGTATGCTAATTGGACCGTTTCAGATTTAGAAGGATCAAATCTGATTTTACGATTTTTATATACGATCCTAAAAGTATTTGAACCTGCTCAGTTAATGTTTGTTAGTTTTGGTGTTTTCCTATTTTCTGTGAATATAGAAAAAGAACCTTGGAAAAATCGGGTCATCTTAATTGGTTTCGTTGTTTTAGCTATGATGTTCGTATTTTATCTCGTTTTAATGGGTTCATTTACTCGAGTTCCAACTTGAAAAGAATTTTAATTAATTATTGCAATATATATTGGTAATAACTTTCTTTACATTGCAGTAGAAATTTCACTTTTGCCCCAATCAGTTTTATATTACACCTATCAATTTTAAAAAATATCTTTTAAAATGATTAAATTTAAAAAATCTTTAAAAATACCAGTTAATTAATTTAAAATATCATAAATTTCCATGGTGAAATCAATGAAAAAAACACGGGTAAAAATTCTTACATTATTGTTATTTAGTTTTATTACATTTCTTAGTATCTCAAATATTCAAATTAATCATATTTCTATTATATATAGTGATGATAGACAGTTACAAGATGATTATATTGATCTAGAAATTAATTCATGTCGAATAGATGTTTCAGAAATGAAAGCTCCGACGGGAGAGGTGTTTCATCGGCTAAGCGTAGAAGGGGGCTTTTCATTTAGGCAAGTAGGGTGTCCCATAGTTCCGCTAAAGACCTTGAGAGTCCTCCTGCCTTATGGGAAGGACCTTGCAGATATCGATGTTCAATTAGGCGAGGAAAACGTGCTTGAAGGTAATTTCAAGTTAGAGCCCGCTCAAGAACCCGTTCCTTTTGATTCTGAGGAATCTTTTAAATTTGCTCTGAAGCAATCAGTGTACGAGTCTGAAGATAATTATCCTGAAAAAGTATATTCTATAGAAGGCGTTCATGAACTCAGTGGATATAGGATTCTAGTGATTAATGTATTTCCAGTACGATATATACCAAAAGAGGGAAAAGTATCATATTTTGAAAACATTAAAGTACGCATTAGCTTAACCACTAGTCCTGCTGAAAATCTCCTTTATAGAAATTTAAGGGAAGATGAAAATCGCGTTTCAAATATAGTAGATAATCCACAAGCTATATTAACTTATAGGGAAGCGAGAAATTCGAAAAATTACCTGCTTAAAACATCAGCACTTCCTTCAGGATCCTACGATTATGTTATTATCACAAATGAAGAATTGAAAAATTCTAATGGCTCATACACTTTTCAAGATCTTGTAGATGTAAAAAATTCAAAAGGAATCATAACAACCATTGCAACTACAGAGGATATTTATCTAAACTACACGGGTGTTGATAACGCCGAGAAGATACGCAATTTTATCATTGATGCCTACCAAAATTGGGGAATCAAGTATGTGTTACTCGGTGGAGACGGAGATGGAGCAAATGTGGGTGGAGAAAGCGAGGATCCGATCATACCTGCAAGATGTTTATATGCTGAGGGAGAACAGATTGCCTCGGATCTTTATTATGCAGCATTAAATGGTACTTGGAACGATGATGGGGATGGATATTGGGGTGAAGTTGGCGAAGATGATCTCTACGCAGAAGTATATATAGGGAGAGCTCCAGTCGATTCTGAAGACGAATTATCGAATTTCATTTATAAAACACTTGCCCATGAAGCTTCAAATGACTCTTACTTGTCTACAGCGTTGATGGTAGGGGAATATCTTGGATCTCAATTTTCTAATTGGGGAGGGGATTACAAGGATGAGGTAAAAAATGGTTCCGACCTTTATGGTTATTCTACTTTAGGATTTCCAGGCTATTATAATGTGAGTACTCTTTACGACCGCGATTTATACCCGTCTGAGTGGACAAAGGATGATTTAATCCCTATTCTAAACAATGGAATTCATGTTATAAACCATCTAGGACATTCAGGTGTCGATTATAACATGAAAATGTATAATTCAGACGCAGATGCTCTTACTAATGACAAATACTTCTTTCTTTACAGCCAAGGTTGCTATAATGGGGCTTTTGATAATAGAGATCCTTATGATGTTTATCATAATTATGATTCTATAGCTGAACATTTCGTGACTAATCCAAGTGGTGCTTACGCATGTATAGGAAATAGTAGATATGGATGGGGAAGTTTACCTGATACTAACGGACCATCGCAGTATTTTGATCGAGAATTCTTTGATGCAATCTTTGGAGAAAACCTGTCAATTATCGGAATGGCAAATCAAGATTCAAAGGAGGATAATATTGGAGTTATCTCACAATCACATATTCGATGGTGTTATTACGAGCTTAATCTTTTCGGCGATCCAACAACATCTATTGCAGCTCTACCAAACGAGAATGCTCCAATTCTTTCCAAAGAATCAGCATCACCTAAGATAGGATATCAAGATACCCAGATCAATTTTGAGGTAACATATTTAGATACCGATAATAATCCTCCAAGTGATATCAATGTAGTAATAAACGGAACTTCATATATGATGAATAAACAAGATCTCGCAGATTCGAATTATATTGATGGGTGCGTTTATGAATATATTACATATTTAAAATCGGGAAATAATAATTATACATACTATTTTGAATGTAACGACGGAGAATACTATTTTTCAACGAGAATATATTCCGATATAAATATTTCATATTTTAATATCAATGCACCAACTCTTTCAGAGGGGCAAGTAACTCCAGATGATGGGTATACGGGGTGGTCATACGAATTTAATGTGAATTATACTGATGAGGATAATAACGAACCTGATTATGTAAATGTCTCGGTTGATTCAATGCTTTATCAAATGGAAAAGCAAGATCCACTAGATTTAAATTACATGGATGGTTCTCTCTATGTTGTTGATGTCATCTTAAACGAGATAGGAAATTATTCATACGAATTCTTTTGTTCTGATGGTAATTTTACCAGCAGTGTTGGTCCTTTTTCTGGTCCTGTATTAGAAGAATTAAATACTCCTTTCGACGGAATGTATATAAATCATACCTTTATTTTAGGCTCAATGGGATCAATAACTTCTTATAAATCTCAAATTGCTTATAGTCAAATTTCCGAAAATATTTATAATGTTAGTTGGTATTTAGGAGGAGGCATCCCTCTCTCGTTTTGGAATGAAAACACTCAAACAAGACTTACCTCGGATTCACATGGTGGTTTTGGTGATGATGTTCATTCTCCAATATGGATATATCCAAACACCGCTCTTGGAAATGAAGTTCAAATTGCTGTTGCTTATGAAGGAGATCATTTATTTCTAGTCTCTGACGATTTGATAGCCAATTTTTCTGGTTTGGGGATGGTAGATGCGTGGGTGCTAGAAGATTTAACCCTCCCGGGAGGATGGGCTTGGTATGAAAAAAACACAGGAATTCTCCTAAATGGGTCATTTCTTTATTCTGGGGGAATGTATAATTATTCATTTGAAATTACAACAACAAATGTTAACATTAGTGATCTCGAATTTCCCTCTGCTGAATTCATCTCAAATTCAACGACACTATATGTAAATGATACAGTTCAGTTCACATTTACTGGTTTTGAAGGAGATACTCCAGCTACTTATTATTGGGAGTTTGGAGACGGTTTTAATTCCACAGCACAAAACCCAACGCACTTCTACACGAATCCTGGTAACTATACGGTTAGTTTAAATATTACCGATAATGATGGAGATGATGATTTGGAGATAAAATATGATTATATTACAGTTCTTGATCGACCAGATTTTACCCCTATCGCTAATTTTTCAGCTGACTCAACAACGATTTTTGTAAATTCATCTGTTCAGTTTACATTTACAGGTTATGGTGGTGATGCTCCTACTACTTATTTATGGGATTTTGGTGATGGTAATTTTTCCACGACGCAAAATCCAATACACCAATATGCGAATAACGGTACCTATACGGTTATTTTGAATGTCACCGATAATGATGGAGACATGGATTGGGAGATTAAGTATAATTATATCACTGTTGTAGAATATGAGATTCCTTCATATGTTAGCATTAACGAGGGAGATATTTACGAATATGGCATGTTTACGAATCCAACAATACCTCCTGATAATCCCTACTACTTTGGAGGGAATCAATTTGTGAGAATGAAATGTGAGATTGATTCGATAGTAATTGAAGATCCTTTCTATGAAAAGGTTTTAGTCATATATAATTATAGTTATATGTATGGAAACGGCACTTGGATTGAATCCCCCATGCCCTCCTCCTACAACTATATCTATAAAGAGTATACCAATTATAATGAAACAAGTTTTCCATTTTTTGTTAGCAATATTATTAATTGGAATGATTTTGTCGTAAGAATAACTACCATGTATCCTCCAGAAGTTAATGTGAGTACGCTTGAAAACGGATGGGCAACGGATCAAATCAGTACGATGTATGAAAATGATCTCATTCGGTACGAATATATATACACTCCCGACGGAGTAATGAACATTACAAACATGTATGTTAATGGCACACTTTATGCCACATATCGTTTAAACGATTTCGACTTCGAATTTGAAATTCCAGATGACTATCCTTTAGGCATCGAAGTTGATGAACAATATTCTTGGATCGTTGGTAATGTGAATGCAACACTAATGGAAATGTATTTTGGACCAAATTGGGAACAAGTTTTTGGATTGCCTCAAAATTCTTCAGAACTTAGTAAGATGAAGATTAACATCACCTCGATCAACCGAAATGGTACACACGAGATCGTGGATTACTCCTTGTGGAACTGGATAGATAAGGACGATCCATTCGGATCAACTGCCGCCTTTCAAGACATTTTAATGTATTATGAAAATCCGCTGAATTATCCTATGGGGCATAATTTAACGAATCTTCTGCCTTTATTCTTACCTACGCCCTCGTATTTATATTTAAGTCAAGCAAGTTTAGATCTTTCTTTTTACTCCATATATATTGATACTACATTCTTCTATAACTATACGGTTGTGTCTTTCTCTATAAATTTAGATACGAGATCACTGCAAGGTCAAGCATTTTATGACACAAAAGGTATTTTACACATGCTACAAATAAAGATTGTAACTCCTCCTGATCCACAAACAATGATTCCTGATGTAGAAAACATATTTACAATGTATCGAGATTTCGAAACTCCCATTCCATCTTATGTTGGAATCAATGAAGGCGATATTTATGAATATGGTGTATATAATTGTAGCTTGAATTTACCTCCTTCCTATTATTTTTCACAAGGGCGACCAGAGCGGGTTAAAGTGAAAGTCAAGCATATTGGTGGGGAAAATCCTATGCTTGAAAATGCTTTAATTCTAATGGATCTATTTGTAATGGATGCTGAGGGTGTCTGGACTCGATCATCTGGATACGAACTTGGAATGTATGGCGATTGTGGCTACATCGGTAAAAATTTCTCATTAAATTCGATGACAAATCCTTTTTTCATGAGGACTAATGCTAATTGGAGCGAAGTAGCTTCAGGATTACAAGATTATTATGATAGTGCAGGAACTCCTCCCGATTTTATATTTAATACCTTTGCTCTTAGTGATGGATATCTCGTCAAGCAAAACATGAGCGGTGTGTGTACAGAAACCTCTGTTAGATATACAAATAACGGTGTACTTAATATCATGTCACAGACATATGAAGGAAAGGAATTTTATACTTGGAGATTAAACGATTTTGACTATGTGATTCTCGAATTGGACAACCAAGCTCCAAATATAACTATTTTAGAACCATTATCAAATGCAATTTACGGATTAGATGCCCCGAATTTTAACATTTCTATACAAGAACCGTACTTAAATACTACATGGTATTCGTTATTTAATGGAACTTGGTCAAGAAATGTGACATTCACGAGCGAGACTAAAATTGATCAAGATTTATGGAACTTGTTTTCTAATGCCCCAATAACTATAAGATTCTACGCCAACGATACTAATCATAACTTAGGATGGATGGATGTTTCAATCGATAAGGATGTTGCTCCTCCCATCATCGATATAATTTTTCCTGAAGAGGGATTATTGTATGGTTACTCCCTATCGTTTATAGTGAACATAGATGAAGTTTATTTAAACGAGACTTGGTACACGCTTAATGGGGGCGAAAAAATATTCTTTGATGGTTTCGATGGCATCAATACTGGAACGATAGATCCAACAGCCTGGCTTGGCTGCGCCGACGGTCCCGTGGTCGTCTTCTTTTACGCAAACGACACTTCGGGAAAATTATCGTTTGATAATATAACTATCTATAAAGATGCTCAGGCACCTAGTATTAATATCATTACTCCTGAAGATGGATTATTGTGTGGGTCCTCCGTATCGTTTAGCGTTGACATAAGTGATATAAATTTAGATGAGTTTTGGTACACGCTTAATGGGGGAGATAGTATTTTCTTAAATGTAACCTCGGGCATTTATACGGGAATGATCAATTCAACATCTTGGCTTGACTGTGTTGATGGTTCTGTAGTCATTATATTTTACGCAAGCGATACCGCAGGTAATGTTGCGTTTGATATGGTAACGGTTGAAAAAGACACGAATGATCCTGTTATTACGATTGATATACCGGAATTAGGTGATGAATATGAAAATGCTCCTATTTATAATATCTCTATTGAAGAACCAAACTTAGAATACACTTGGTATACCATGAATGGTGGAGAGAAAATGTTTTTCAGTGGGATTGAAGGAGAAAATATTGGAGTTATAGATTCAATCATATGGGAAGCCTTAGCCGATGGCCCCATAACTATCATATTTTACGCAAATGATACTTTAGGAAATGAAGATAGTGCGACGGTAATAATATATAAAATCCCATCTGCGCCACCTACTCCTGGAATTCCTGGAGCAAATCCATTAATTATTTCGGCCATATTATTTATTAGCATTGTGTTATTAGTTAGGAAATCTAAAAGAAAATTAAAATAATCTTTTTTCTATATTTTTATAAGATTTTTTTAATAGATATTTAACACAGATTTTATTACATAATTCAAATAGCTACTACTTATTTTTACTCTTTCAAAAATGAATTAGATATTATTATTAAATGCGTAAAAATAGAGGAAAAAATTGAGAAGTTAATCGGGCGTCAATTCATCGAGATCCGATAAATCAAGCCCACTATCTAAGGTTTCTGGAACTTCAGACAAGAACTCGTCTAATATTTCTCGAAGTTCGTCTCCCGATCTCTTTAATATGAGACGGATCAATCCGATATTGATGTCTGGGTCAGATATCAAACAAAGGACTCCTTTTGGACCACAAGACGCGGCAAATATCTTACCTCCAGAAAATTCTGAAGTAACTATGTCTAAATCGCCAAGTTCAAGATTTTTTCCTTGTTCTTCACTTGCGCAAAACACGGCTGACGCAATTGCCCCAATTCCGTCCACATCAGCAGGGAAATACGAGAATTTACTTACACTTGCGATTGTTAATCCCGTTCTGTCGACTAAAATTACCTTTTTTATCCCGCTCTCCGACTTGATAATCTTACTCAAGATGTTATCGAAACTTTTCGTATCGATACTAATATTCAACACCTATTTTGATTTGTTTAAAAAATTTTTAATAATTACTATTAATATATAACATTTTCTATAAAAAATTATGTTTTGTGAAATGTGTCCAATGACAAAAGTGAAAATCCCATTAGTGGGTTTTATGTGAAAGTTAACAATATTTTAATGCCTAATTGATAATCCATTTAATGAGTTTTAAAGAAGATTATTATCTTTCACAATTTTCTGATAGTGGTCTCTTTCTCTACGTAAAACTTTTACTTCTTTCTTCATGTCGATAATATCTTCTTTGAAATTTGCTTGAATCTCTTCTTTAGCATTGAGTTGGTCTCTTGCCTTTTTAAGATCAAGTTTTAAGTTTGTAATGGTGTCCAAAAAGCTTTCTTTATCAGAATTTGATTTTTCAGTGCTTTTTTTCAATTCATCAAAATCTTTCTTTAAATCCTCGAGGTCTTGATTTAGGTTATCGTTTTCTGTCTTAATGTTTTCAATCTCTTTCTGTTTTTCATCGAGTTCATTCAATTTTGTTTCTAGTTCAGATTTTTCTTTTTGGATTCTTTCTAAATCCTTTTTTAAATCGCTGATTTCTTGGGATTTTTCATCGATTTCTTTAGGTAATTTGCTTGCTTCATCAAGACTTTCCTTTAATTCTTGAATCTCTTGATCTCGCTTTTGCAATTCTTCCGCTTGTTTTGAATGTTTCTCTATTTCTTTCTTGAAATTTTCCACGTCTTCCGCTTTAACTTCAATTTCTTGTGCTTGATGAGCGATTTTTTCGTTTAAATTCTTGATTTTTTCCATCAATTTTGCATTATTTTCGTTAAGATCTGCAAATTCCGAACTCCAATTTTCGATTTTTTTGTTTTTTTTTTCCAACTTTTGCTTTAAATCGTTAATTTCATCATCGAGATTAGATGCTTCTGCTTCTGTTATGAGTCGAGTTTTAGAAGGAGCTTCTGCTCCTGTTTCCCTTTTTAATGGAGAATCAGGCGCTTTTAATTCATTTTTTTCTCTTGCTCTGGAATTTATATGAACCGTTTCTATTTCTTCTCCTTCTTTTTGTATGCTTTCTTCCCAATAAGGTTCTAATTCGGCTTTTTGTAATAACTCGAAATAATCCGCTAATAAAGCGTTGAATGTCAACTTTCCTCTCTGTGGTAACAATTCGTGTGCCAGTTTCCTTATCATTCCCTCGATATTTTTAGGAAGGATCTCATCTTCGGCTAAGAGAACTACAATCGTGTAATCGGGTCTTCCAACGAAGCGATCCTGTGAGAAACCCGTGTAAAAATATGCTGCGCTCAAGTCTTTCTTGATGACCATTTGAGCAAAATTTGGCGCTCTTTCCTCTTCTTTATTTTCTTCAATCATGCTTAACAAGATCGAGGGTTCCACCTCTAACTTTCTATAGATGTTTTCTGGATATTGAGCATCAAGATACGAGCCCGTGACCTTGCTAAAACCTAAAATTACAATTCCTTTCAAATTGAAAGCATCTGTCATTAATTTTTAGTATTAATCACTTCTATTCTTAAGTATTGATTATCGTAATTGAAATATAAGATTTATTGAAATATTGGAGTAAAAAAAAAAGGGATGAAAATTTTATTAAATGCTACTTTTTTTACAGAACATTTACAAAATTCAAAGTGCCAGCTATAACTTGAACTATGAATATTATTACTGTTACTAATATAAGGAACCCATTAATTTTAACGACATTTATTTTATCAGTCTCCAATAACAATTCAATAGCTACAAGTAACAACGCTATTGCCATTAGAATCAACGAGATCAATGCAAAAACAAAAAATAGTAGGGTTCCAATATCAATATCCTCAGCAGCAATATCTATTGCTAAATCTATCCCCATTGAATAAAAAATCGAATATTGAAAGGCTACAATTGCAGTAGCTATTACAGCTATAACGATCAAGTTTATTGATTTATTTTCACTCATAATTTCACCATTAAAATTTTTTTTTAAAAATTAATGTATTGTTAAATTTTTATTAATAAAAGCTTTTTAAATACACTATTGAGAGGGTAACAATCATCAATGAATATCGTATGATAAAATTTATATCATTAGGAAATTGATGGTTTTTTTAAAAAAATGAATCAAAACACTTGTAATAGAGCTTCTACTACTTTGTTTGAATCCATAACATTATAACATTGCTTGAAAAATGCTTGGAAGAAAGCACGATCTTCTGGATTAAAGTATTTGTATCCGAATTTTTTCCATTCCATGTGAGACTGAAGTGGGGCAAGAAACGAGATCTTATCTTTTATGAGATCCATGAATAGTAAGTTAATTTCCTCTTTCTTACTCTTAGATTCTACTGTTAATAAGATGTTATCGTTAAATTTTTCCCAGGAGTTTTCAAATTGTAAGCAAAACTTCTTAATATCAATTTTATTTTCTGTAATAAGTTTCGCTAAAGCATTAACGGATAATTCATATGTGCTCATCTCCCCCTCTTGTGTTGTTGGGAAAGAAACCATCGTGCTTGGTAAAATTTTAGCATCTGTTTTGATTTGAGGTAAGTTATATTCTGGGAGGATTCTTAACTGGTTTAAACCCAATATATTTCTTGCATCCTCAAGGGTTCCACCTGTATCAAAAAATAATTTATTAATCACATAGATTATCAGTTTTTCAGCGTGAACGTCTCCAAAATAAGGGTAATCTGAGCCGTATAGGAGGTATTCCGACCATTTACGACCATCAACTGCTTCTTTTCTACTTGAGACGAACCATTCTCGAAAACTCTTGAAAAAATTCCCGGCTCCTTCTCCATGAAGCATTGAAAGATCTCCATACGTATTTGGTTGAACGATTGTATTATAAACGTCCAAATCACCGATGTTTCCTTGAGCAAAATGAGCGATAATCACTTTAAAATGAGGCAACAAATCTGGATACTTGCTTTGAATCAAATTTCTTGTTGATTTGATTAATTCACCAATTGCTATTATCGATCCTTTTCCACGAGTATCGAAAATTACTGGCATTGAATGCTTTGCCGCTTCAACGAGGGCGTTTATCGCTTCATCTGTGTATATATTATCTATCCAACCCTCCGAACGGGGGTGGAGCTTTAATCCACGAAGACCTAGAACTTCTCGTGCGTATTTTACTTCGTTAACTGCTTTCTCTCCTTCCATGGGATCGCAGCGAGCGTATCCAATCAGTTTCAATGAGAAAGGAAAGCGCGTTGTAAATCTAGACACGTTGATGTTACTGGCACGATATAGGGCTTCTGGGCGTTTATCTCGAAAGACATCCTGAAACGGAAAACAAACGCTTTGATCGATAAAAGAATAAAACTTAGCTTTTTCTTTCAAGTCATGATATCGCACTTTAAGGTTTTCTAATGCTGTATATAACTTATCCGTGAAGGGAAATGGGTTGAAAGACCAAGATATTCTCGTTTGTTTTCCATCCATTACCGTTGTAAACGATTGTTCACCATTTTTTTCCCAATCTGCGCGAATCTTACCTTGAACATTACCCCAAAAGTCAAAAGTTCCAGAAGGCGCTAAAGGGTTCATCATTGATGCGCCGTCAACATCTTCGCCTAAATGAGAATGACAATCTATCACGAAGATATTTTCAATCCTCGTCTTTCCATCTTGCTCTATTGTTGCAGTTAACATTTTTTCGACATATTTAATTTTTTTTTTATTCTCTCATTTCTTTTGGAAGCGTCAATACTCCTGTAAGGGGGTGACTTATTGGATCTTTACAATACTCGATTGTAAAATAAATTAAATCGTATAGAATGTTGGGATCTTCACCATTCTGTACTTTATAATCATATAGGGACAATTGATATTCGGCTTCTGTTATAGGTGCTGCCGCATATGAAACCTCGCCAAATACACTCATTAAAAGCGGTTTTAGAAAGGGGGAATATAAATAATTAAGTTCAATTAATTCAGGTTTCAAATATAAAAACATTCGTTGAACTGCTTGCGTCATGTATCGTACGGGATCATTTTCAGGTCCTAAATATTGTTCAGCAAAAGCAGGATCGTATTTCGCTAAGAAATCCCTTGTGAGATTCTGAGGTTTAAAAAGCGAGATTAATCCTCTCTCGTAAGCACCCTTTCTATTGAACGAAATAGTGGGACTCCCCGCATTTGGAACCCATTTTCCATTCTCTAAAAGTTTTCTCGCTTTATAGCACATTGCTTGAAGTAACATTGCTACCCCTATCCGTCGACAAATCGAAATCTGCGCATCACTCACTCTTAGTTCAATAGTACCAAAATCCGTAAAGGGAAAACAATCAACCATGCGAGCGTCTTCTAAACCCGCCTTTTCTACACCTTTTAAAAACATTTCTTCGCCTGATTTATCTGTTGTCGTAAGATAAGGCAGGAATCCCTTTGGTTCATTTGGAGATAACATTGTTGCATTATATTTTAACCTTAAAGATCGAACACAATTCGGAGCAGTTATTCGTTGATTTATGATCTTCACGACATCTGTGGGCTTGTTATTTAAGATTGGTGAATTAACCGTAAGTGAAATCAAGTGAGGAATGAAATTTCTAATCATGGAATACACCATTGCTTTTTCGGTGTCGCTTCTAAACGTACCAATATGAAAATGGTCTGCTTGCGTTAAACCTCGAGTATACTCTCGTGCTGCGGGATTGATTCCAGATGCTATGATATGAAGATCTTTTGGAAGCGTGTTTTTTGCCAATAGAAACAAGGTTGATGCCCAAAATGCTAATTCTTCCACGTATTCACAAGGAGGTGTTACCAGTTCTAAGATATAGGTGATTGCTGTCACATTTCCATCACGACCAAAACTGTCAATATCTACTTCACTTGCAATTGCTCCTTCGGGCAACTTGTATCTGATTTCCATTACATACCCCTTTTCTAAGTCATCCTTTCCCCATGGTTCAACTAAAACTTTTGATTTGATATAATCTGGAACTGGCAGAAAATCGTCGCGTCCTCGATATAAAATCTCCTTTAGCATGTTGATGGCATCTTTCACGATTTCTTTCATGCGATATACCATTTCTTCTCCAGGAGGGTATTTTCCTTCGTCATCAGCAATGATCAATTCTTGTTCAATCCCTATAGTAAACGGTAGATGCGTCCAATACTCAGTTTGAGATAAAATATCTGCCCAAGATCTATCGTACTGCCAGCTATAAACTTCTCTGTAATCGGTACCAATAAATAATCTATCCCCAGATCGATCAATACTTTCACCTAAAGTCACGCCCTCTGGAAGACCTCCTGTTTTTTGCGTAATATCTGCCTTTTGAGTTACTGTTTGAGAAAAAGTGTTGGAATGTTCAGCTAGTTCTTTCTTTCCTTTCTTTTCTTTCTTCTCTTTCTTTTTTTTCTGCTTTTTTTTCTTGTCTTTAGCCATTGAAGCGTCGCCTTTACATGAATGTTTTTATTTATCTTTTTTCCAATATTTTTGTTAAATACTTGTTATTACCAATGTCATTAAAATTCATTTTATTATATTTTTCGAAACAGAAATGATCAAATTAAAGATTGAATAAACATCTTAAATACATTATAATCGTTGATAAACTCGTAGGATAAAAGAAGATTAATTATATTATATTTGTTAGATGTAAAAATTTGTTTTAAATTGTCTAAAGTAGAACCTCCTTTAAATAAGGAGTCGTCAATAAACAAATTCACTGACTCTCCTAATGAATTTTTTATTTTTGTTCCGAGCTGTTCGCTAATTTCGTGTTCTGAAGACAATATAATGGTTGGCTTTCCTAAGTAAGGTATGAAATCTAAATTGAAAACAATTACTTGACTGGTAGCGTTTTGAACGTTGAAAAATAGTCTTAGCGTGTTATTTATAGATGTTAATTCTTTTTCTTTATGGTTATCTATTGAGGGAAAAATATAATACGCAATTGCCTTATCTAAATCAGAATATATTCTTTCCATTATAGGAAAAATGCTAAAATTATAACTAAACAAGGAAATAATTGCTACACGATAATTGTAATCTTTTACCAATAAATTACTACTTAGATTCCCACCGATTGAAGAAAATGTTTTAATATCTTCATTAATTGTTGATGTAAACATGTTAAATAAGAAATATTGAGAAAAAACTGAAATAAGTTCAATTTTTATTTTAATCTCATCAACCATTTCATAAATTACTTTAAATAATTCCTTAGTAATTTTCTCTTTAAGAACTTGTTGAGTTAATTCTTCAATAATTGTACTGACGGTTTGTGGACTATCTACCTCAGCTAATACCTTTAACGCGTCTATATATGATTTATAAGCCCACTCTTCTGGATTACTTTTTAAACTACTTATAGTTTTGTTTAATAATTCAATAGCTTCAGGGGTTTTTCCGTTTTCTAATAAAACTTTTGAGATATTTAGTAGTAAATCAATTCTTATTCTCTCATCGTTAACTTCATTAATATATTTCGCTGCTAAAACAGGATTAAGTGTATATATCTTTCCAATAATGATCTTCATTACATCTTCTTTAAATTGAGGATTTTCAATAAATAGAGCTGTATTTATTGCTCCTTCTGGTTCACTATTTGAAAGCTCTATGGCTAAATCCTTAATTATTTGTATTTTTTTCCCTTCATCTTTTAGACCGGGAATTATTTTGATCGCCTCATCATAATCAACTGAAGCGTATGCTCTAATTAAATCGTAATAGAAAACTTTTTTATCTTCTTCTCTTGATAATTGTAAAGAAAGTTCTAACGCCTTTTGCAGGTTATTTAATGAAAGATATCTTTTTGCTAGGTTCCTGATATCAATATCAATCTGTTCAATATTAACACTCAAACTCTCGCTGCTT
>Ga0180433_10005387_pt1 | contig 17337 bp, 10 predicted proteins | sample SS_ome_8_FD_132980 | JGI IMG/M metagenome (GOLD analysis project Ga0180433, IMG submission 132980) | Hypersaline lake sediment archaeal communities from the Salton Sea, California, USA - SS_1_D_1 metaG | ecosystem: Environmental > Aquatic > Non-marine Saline and Alkaline > Hypersaline >... | reverse complement strand
CGGGTTTGCCGAAGCGCTAGGTATGGGCGTCACGGCCGTGAGCGCCAACGCCAACCTTATCAAGAATACGCTGTTTCCGATCGAACTTATGCCCGTGCGCGTCGTGCTAAGCAGTCAATGCACACAAGTCGTCGGAAGCTTTACGCTGTTGATTGTGTTGGCTGTCTTTCACAAGCTGACACTATGGGCACTACTACTCCCGGTCGTTTGGCTTTGTCAGGTGTTGTTCAGTTTCGGCTTGATATGGATTCTGTCCAGTCTGAACGTCTACTTCCGCGACCTCCAAAACATCATTGGCGTCATGACGCTTATCCTGATGATGGTCAGCCCTATCTACTGGACGCCGGACATGATTCCTGAAACGCTCCGCCCCTTCATGGGGATCAATCCACTCTACTATATCATCATTTCGCACCAAGAATGCCTTATGTTCGGGCGGTTCCCTCAGGGGATGGTCTTCTGGGGCCTGATGATCTTGGCCGTCGTCTTCTTTTTTCTCGGCTTCGGATTCTTTCGGCGTATGAAACGGGTATTCGCGGACAATGTCTAAGACCAGCATTCACATTCAGGGTCTGGGCAAGATGTACAAGCTCTACCGCCGACAAGCGGACAAGGTGCTCGACGCGTTCAACCTGAATCGTTTGCTGTTCTGGCGGAAGAATTACTACCAGGAATTCTGGGCCCTGCGTGACCTGAACCTGGAAGTCGCCAAGGGCGAACGACTGGGTATCATCGGGCGAAACGGTGCGGGCAAAAGTACACTGCTCAAGATCATCACCGGCAACATCGCGCCGTCCGAGGGTTGTGTTGCGGTCGACGGACGCATTCAAGCGCTCCTCGAGTTAGGCACAGGCTTTCATCCGGAATTCACCGGGCGCGAGAACATCCGCGCCTCACTCGCCTACCAGGGCCTGACGCCGGCACAAATCCGCGAAAAAGAAGAAGATGTTATCGAGTTTGCCGAGGTTGACACGTTCATCGACCAGCCGTTCAAAACGTATTCCGCGGGCATGTCGGCTCGGCTCTCGTTTTCGACGGCCACCGTCATTGAACCCGAGGTTTTGATTATCGACGAGGTCCTCGGTGCCGGGGATGCCTACTTTGCCGGCAAGTGTTTGGAACGGATGCGCACACTCACCGAGGGCAGCGGCGCGACCGTACTGTTCGTCAGCCATGATCTCGGCAGTGTGCAGCAACTGTGCGAACGTGTCATCTGGATCGACCGTGGGTGTGTGGTCATGGATGGTAAGCCGCTGGAGGTCACTAAAGCCTACTACGCATCCATCTTGGCCCAGGAAGAGCTGCGACTGAAAGCAAGAAACGCTCGCCTCGGTCGTGGACAGGCCAAAGAGCTTCAACAAAAAGAAGAGACGCAGGACGTCAAGGAGTTGCTGTTCCGACTCGTAACAACCAACAGTGAGCCCCCGTCCGAATCCCACCCTATCCGCAAGATCACATTGCGGCGTAATGACGCGATCATCGAATCCGTCCGGCCCGGCGCCCCCATGGACAATGATGCGGAACAGTCAATGTACCTCATGACGGACAAGACACACATGCTGTGGCGCGAACCGGAGGTCGTCAGCGGCCAGCGGTTCCGTTGCTTCGCGCCCACCGGCGGGAAGTATAGCCACGCCCCATTCGTCGTGGGAATCGCGGGTGAGATGTGGTCCTCAGGACGTTTTGATTTAGAAATCGAGCACAGCGCTGTCCCTGGCGATAACATTCGCGTCGAGGTTTTCGACGGCGAGCGTTACCATCCGCTAGGCTTGTTGACAACGAACAAAACCGGTTGGCGAACCGAAAAATGGCCGTTGCCGATGCATCGACTCAGGCCGGAAGCCGACGACGACAAAGACCGTCCTGCCACTCCAGCATCTATCGAGAAAGATCCTGTACCGGCAACGGTCAACGAGATCAACGCGGAAACGCTTGGCGCCGCCGTCGATGAAACACCATCGGTCTTGACATCGCCACCCGTTGACAAGATAGCGGCCATACCACCTGTGCAACACGCTGACACGATAAATATCCCAGCATCCAACGACGACGCCTCCTTGCTGATCCAGCAACAACGCGACGTGGACAAGTTCTACACCGCCTATGCGGAATTCGCCGCGATTCGTCTGCTGGACGCCTCGAATCGTCCGCGGGTCGTGTTCGCACCAAACGAGACCGTCAAGCTGGCCGTCGAGGTGGACGTCAAATTACCGATCGCTGTGTGTGCGTTTAGCATTGCCATCTATTCGATGAACAATGTGGTCATCGGGCTAGCCCATTGGCCGATCCAGGAGGGGTTGCCAACCGGTAAGTGCCGATGGGACATCGCGATCGACCAACCCAATATCCGCCAAGCGGAGTACTTGGTCAGTTGCGCACTGATCAAGGAATACTCGGAAGCCACGAACGAGACAACGATCTTCTATTGCCGATGGAACCGCTCACTCTCGTTCCGCGTTGAAGAAGGACGGGTGGGCCGAACACCCGCCGGCCTGCTCTTCTTGAAGACAATGCCGCCGGATGGCAACGAACTCATTCTCGATCACAATCGATTACAGCAACCGAAGAAATCCCTCTGACCGCAAAACGCATCTTCGCTGATGGCCATAAAAGGAACTTCCATGAACGACGCGAACCTGTTGGATCTCAATTATTTTCGCGAACAGGTAAAGCGTGCGGTCGGCGAAACGCCCCAGATGGCACCACCTCAACCCCCTGCACAGATCGGCGAAACGCGCATCGAAGAGATCACGCTTCGCGAATATCACTATATCAACGGTTTGGGCGAAACGGTGGGATTGACCGTCGCGGAGCCGCCTCAACGCCGGTGGTCGCAACCGGTCATCGCCATCCACCAAACGAACGATTGCGGGCGAAAGGAAGTCTTCGGCCTGGATGGCGACCCCGAACTGGAATACGGCGTATCGTTAGCCAAAAGAGGCCACCGCGTCTTTGCGACCGATATGTTCCTTACGGGCGATCGATCACCCGATCGGCACTGGGACGCGGGGCCGTTGTACGAAGCGTATCCCAACTGGAGCATGCTCGGCAAAATGCTGCAGGACATGGAAGACCTCATGGACACGATGCACCATGCATTCCATGAACCCGAAAAAAACCACGCGATCGGCCACTCGATGGGCGGAATCGTCGCCTACTTCCTCGCCGCAGTGGACAACCGTATTTCACGTGCCGTCTGCAACGCAGCCTATTCGCAAGCCGTTCCCGGCAAAGACCCGTGGACCGCTCCCCACTACACCGCGCGCTTCCTGAACGACCAAGACCGCTCGTTTTGCTTAGCCAAACATATTGACTTGCTGATTTCATTGGCGGCGATTCATTGTGACCTTGTGCTGATTTGCTACGCCCAAGATCAAATCATTGAGGCCCCCATCCCCACACCGCAAGCCATCAATCGGATGAGAACCTTCTCGAAACGAGTACAGCTCGTCATCCAAGACGGGCCCCACGCCTTTCCGCAACACGTGCGCGAAGCGAGCTTTGCGTTTCTGGAGTCGGGATTGTATGATTTGCCAAGCGAATAACGTACAACACCTAGTAGCATCCAGCGAATACGCATCAACATGACTGCATTCTCGATTCGCCATTCCTTCATAAGCCGGGTACAGGACAAACACCATGAGTGAATTGGACAACAACGAATCACTTGGCCACGACCAGCTTGCCGCCCGGTCCTACGATATCGTTTTGCTGTCCCTGTACGATGAAGTCTACAACACATCCATCCATACCCTGAGCAACTACTTACAGCGTAAGGGAATCGTACCGCTGTCCGTTTCCATTCTCGCTGACGAGTCGGGCGTCTACACAAAAGAGAGTTATCAAACCCTCTCGCAGCTACTCAAGAAGACAAACGCCAAGACGATCGGCATCAGCGTCACAACCGATCTCTTGAATGAAAGCCGCAATGCCATCCAAGCCGTCCGCGAGGCAACAGACAGCACGATTATCGCCGGCGGTTGTCACGCCACACTCGACCCTCAATCCACCCTCAAAGCGGGAGCCGATATCGCCTGCGTCGGCGACGGCGAGATCTTCCTGGAGCACTATCTTCAAGGCGATCCGATCGACAACCTCCACGGCGCGGTATTCCGTGACACAACAGAAAAGACCCATACCAACCCACCTGTACCTGTAAAAATCGCCCTGGACGACACGAGTCCCTTGGCCATTTTCGACCCCCATTCCGTCGCCATTCTGCCCGACGGGACCCTGAAGCGAATGTCCGAGGAACTCGCGATCAAGTTCGGCACCTACCTCATCAGCCAATGCAGCTATCGCATCATGACGCTGCGTGACTGCCCCTACAATTGCAGTTACTGCTCCAACAAAGCACTCAAAGCCGTCTATGGCAACCAGCGAAACGTCGTCCGACATCTCCACCGAACGGACGACAGCATCTTGGACGAGCTGCAGAGGGTGCGTCGCGATTTCCCCGCCTGTACGCTGATTCGCTGGGGTGACGACGATTTCTTCCGAAGCCCCATGAGCTGGTTCGAGAATTTCATGCCTCGATACCAAAAACAATGCGGACTCGTTTTCTCCTGCCTCGCGAGTCCCCAGACCATCACCGCCGAAAAAGTCCGGTTGCTTATGGAATACGGCATGAAGGACCTGAACATCGGGATTCAGTCCGCTACCGAATGGGTTCGGCGAGACTTGTACAACCGCAAAAGCCAGACCGATGCGTCGATCGACCAAATGCTCGATACGCTGGCACCCTTCGCCCACCAAATGAACGTGAGCTTCGATTTCATTCTGGACAACGACCTGTACGAAACCGAAAACGAGTTGGTGGACGGCGTCATACTTGTTGCGCGTATGGGCATTCGTCTCGGAAGACATTTCTCGATCTCGCCCCACTCGCTCTCGTTGTTCCCCAACACGGATCTGTTTACCCGTATGCATCGCGATTTCCCCGAAGAAGCACCAACCTACGTCGGGCGAAAGTTCATCCCTGTCAACCCCACCTTCTTCAACCGCGCCATCGTGAACACACCGCTGTTTCCGATGGATTTGAATGAGGTCCTCGAATACGTCCGAGCCTCGGACCAAATCAGTCCGAGCAAAAAAGAGCAACTCCAAGCGTTCGTCGCGCAATACGGAGAACAGTACAAAAAGGCCATGGAACGCTAGCCGTAGGCCTGGTAAACTTTCGGGAACACCGGCAAGGGTGACCCAAGCTGAAGCCTCTTCTGATGAGACGATCGTATCCCGAAGAGCACCCGTACCCTGACGCGGGCTTGAGAAAAAAACGTTCGACCCGACATCGAGATAAACACGAAATGCCTGACGGATTCTATTACGAACAAACCGATCTTTGGGGCAATCCACCGGATCCCTACCAAATCCAGGATCAGGCAGACATTCTTGACCTGCTGCCGGCGGACATTGACAGCGTACTGGACGTCGGCTGCGGTGACGGCTTCATCACTAACGCACTGCCAGACCCTCTTCGCGTCGTCGGCCTGGACATCAGTTCAGAAGCGTTGCACTACGTCAAACGCCCAAGCCTGGCCGGATCAATTCTCACACTGCCTTTCCCTGACGACAACTTCGACTTCGTCATGGCCAATGACGTAATCGAACACATTCCTGATAGCCAACACGAACAGGCCTTAAACGAATTGAGCCGGGTTGCTGCCAAATACGTGCTGATCACCGTCCCACATAGCGAGCAACTGGAAGCCAACCAGGCCCAATGTGTCGATTGCGGAACCACGTACCATGTCCATTGGCATCAACGATCCTATACGATGGATACGTTTCGTCGACTTTGTATGCCCTCATTCAAACTCGTGGAAATACGCCTCTCTGGAGATGTCACGCTCCCTCCGCCGGACCCGACGATTTCGATTCGACACGATCTGGGGATGTACCGCGTGTGGGATCAGGCCGTCTGCCCGAACTGTGGATCAGCCCAGCAAGTACCGTTCGGCCCCAACACGCTTATCGAGCATGTCCTGGACGCTCAGTGTTGCGTTTCCTGGTTCACTAATCCGCAATTAGTGAAAGAATGGCACGGCCGAAGCGAAATCATCGCACTTTACGCAAAGCATGACCATTCGCGCCCTCACCGTGCCAAGGACTATCCTGAAATCGCGCGAAGTCGACTGGATGTCGATTTCTCGAACTCCCTCCAGGTCGCCACACCGGATTTCATCCCGGGTGCGACCTGGGCCAAATTCGCTATGACCACCGGCATGGTACAAAACGACAACGGTATCCAGCGGTCCGATGAACAGGCGGATGCGGTCATCGTTCCACTTAAGCTTCCGGTAAAAGCCGAATGCGGCGATCGCATCCGCTTGAGTGCTTCCGGCCAAAGCGAAACCGATCGAGTCGCGTTGTATGCGGTGGATGGCGTGCTGGGCCGACGCTTTCTTCTGATGGAAACACCCGTCCTGCATCCCAACCAAGATATCGAGACGATCATTCAAGAGACTTGGTGGCCGGACAAGTGGGGAACGACACTAGAGATCCACCTGATCGGAAATGTTGTTGTGCATGAACTGAGCTACACGCCAGCCGAGAGTGATCCACTCATCGGTTCATTTATATTTCTCGAGCCCGGCCACCATGTGTTACAGCATGATGACAGTAGTGATAACAGCAAACCCACGCTATCGTGGGGACTTTGGGTTCGTACGCCCGGGTATCACCCCAAGCCAACCCTAAAAACGGAAATGCCATCCGCTCAACCGCCAGCCGATACTGTCGTAACTCTACCGACCGCCCTTATCATGGCGGAGCAAGCCTATGATCTGCAGGAACAAGATCGGGAGGCCTTGCGAAAACTCCTTGATGATCGGGAAAGGGCTCGCGAGGAGGCGGAACGGGCTTACGCCCAAACGCAGAAAGACCAGACGGCCCTGGCTGAACAACTCGATGCCACAAGCCAACAATTAACCCAAACTGAACAATCCCGTGCCAACGTCGAACAAGCCCACGCCACCCTGGAACACGAGTATCAGTCGTTAAGCGATCGGCTCCACGACACCAACGAGCTCCTCAATGAACGGGAAACACAACGCGACCATCTTGAGAAGGCCTACGCATCGCTTCAGCAGTCCTATCAGGACTTGAGTCAACAACTCGAAACCGTCAATCAAAAGCTGACTCAAACCGAAGAAGCCCGCGGAAAAACACAGGTAGCTTACTCTGCTTTGGAGAAGGAGTGCTATGCGCACACGCAGCAATTGGTAGCGATCCGACAACAGCTACTGCAAACGGAGCGAGAACGAGACGACGCCCAATCAGCCTACCGGGAGATGGGGTGGGAACACCATGAGCTGGGACGCCAAATGGAAAAACTGATCCAACAACCTGGCGATCACAGTCCAAGCACGCTGGAAACCCAAGCCGAGGCCGGCATGGACCAAGATTATGCAACGCTTGGCCGACGGCTTGAAGTCATTAGTCAGCAACTGGCACAAAGTGAGACGCGCTACGGCAAAATGGAGGCTTCGTACACGTCGCTACTCCACGACTACCGCAGGCTAACAGGTCATCTGAAGGAACAGCAGGAACATTTGGAAACACTTCATGCCGCCCATGATTCCCTGCGAGAAAGCTATCAGAACCTTCACCAAAAACTTGAGCAGACAGATAAGAACCGTGATGCCGCCGAGCAAGCCTATACCACCCTTCAACTCGAATACAACAGCGTTGCCGATCAATTGAGCCAGCGACGCGGGATCAAAGGGGGACTCAAGGAGGTCGCCCGCACGATCAAACACAAGCTGATTGGCCCGCCAATATGCGTGCCCCAGCCGGTTTTTCCCGAACCGTGGAAGCCCTTTGATCCCAACACCCAGCCGAGCGACGCGCGGCCCAAAGTGCTCATTATCTCACATATGTTTCCGCACCCCGACCAACCCTCCTCGGGGCCCTTTATTCACGAGCAAATACAGGCCCTCCGCCAATACGCCAATATCGATGCCCGCGTTCTTGTCGGCAGACCCTTTTGGATGACGCACAAAAATCCATTACGACTGCTGGACGCTGAGCGGTGCTATCGCCGATTTCACGACGCATGTCAGTGGCTGGATTTGGAGGGTGTGCCGGTCCTGTATTTGCCTTACAGGATTTTCGGCCCCTTCGCCACACATGGTTGGGCGTACCGCAACTCAGTCCTTCGCGCAATCAAGCGTGTTCGTGCGCAATTCCCCTTTGAATTGATTCACGCGCACACATCCTACCTGGATGGATCAGCGGGTTTGGCAGTCTCGAAACGTTTCAACATGCCGCTCATTATTACCGCCCACACAGGCCCGTTCTCTTACCTCATGAGCAAGACCAACGTGCGCCGCGTCACCCTCAACGCCTTGAAGGGGGCAACCCGCGTCGTCGCGGTCTCGCAATCCCAAAAACGCGATGTGGCCGAGCATCTTGACGCCAAACACCACGCCAAATTCACCGTACTTCCCAACATGGTCAACACGGACTTGTTCCGCCCATCCACCAGTCCATCCTCAGGCACCGGCATCCTACGTATTCTATTCGTCGGCTACTTCGTTCCGGTCAAGAACCTAACCCTTTTGTTAGAGGCGTTCGCTACGGTTCGTTGCGAACTTCCCCATGCCAGGCTCCGCCTTGTCGGAGGAGGTGAAACGGAGAACCAACAACAAGAACTCGCCCAGACCATCAAGCGGATGGGACTCGACAACGACGTAACAATTGATGGCTATCGCACACGTGACGCCATCGCCCGAATCATACGCGAAGAATGCGATATGCTGGTTCTCTGCAGCAAATCCGAGACTTTCGGGTGCGTGCTGACCGAGGCCATGGCTTGCGGCAAACCGGTGGTGGCCACACGTTGCGGCGGCCCGGAAGATGTCGTGACCCAAGATTTCTTGGGAGAACTATGCCCCAACAACGATTTGCAGGCACTGGCGAAAGCCATTCTTCGCGTCGCCTCCCGGCTTGAGACGTATGTGCCCGACGACATTAGACGCCATGCGCAAACCTACTTCAGTTGTCAGTCCGTAGCGCGTAAAATAGCTAACCTTTACCGGGAGGTAGGATGCGAATGACGCAACGCAGACGGCTCATAATCCAAATAGGCTGTTTATTGGGATGGCCGATTCTTGCCAACGTGACGCTCTTCGACAAAGACCTTGACCGGACAGGCCGCCTCATGGCCAACACGCCTGTCACGACACAAAAAGTGTCCTCAAGCACCCCCGCGACCCCAGCGCAACAAACCGACACGACGCAACCCAAAGCTGAAATACAACCTGCTGTTTCGCCGCCGACCTTTCTGTTTCCGCCACTTCCCCCGCAAGTCGACGTCGGTGACAGAATAAGTCTCATCGTGCAAGTCGAACACCCGGAAATCTATGAGTATCGATGGCTCACCAAATACGGCCAGAAAAGTTGGGACTGGAGCGCTCCTTGGGTTAAGAATGCCGAGTACTTTTTCGCCCCGACGTTGCCAGGTAAATATGCGATCCAAGTGAACATTCGCCATGCCCACAATGAGACGCCCATAACACAGAAATGGCTCGGCTCCACCGACGTCATCGGTCCTCTTGTTCAGCGGTTGTCCTATCTTCCCGCAGCCACCGCACTGCCCGCCGATATACCGGTGACGTTCGTTGCGGAGCCTCGGCCCGAATTTCCATTGGACGAACTCGAGTTTCGACTCTGGAGTTTGAAACCGACGAACAAAATCGTCAATGATTGGCAACCTTGGCCGTTGCCCCCCTACAAGGCTCTTACGCCGAAAACAACCGGTCTCCAAATCGACGTGCGGATGAAAAAATTCCCGTCGATCATGCATCGAACTTGGCTGAATAGTTTCTACTTTTCAACGCGCCAAAACCCGCCCAACGTCAACTTGATTCGCAGCTTGATCGCAGATGATTTCCAGGTTTGCACGATGACCGAAGAGACGGAGACACTCGCACGCGAGCTTTGGCTCGTGACTCATCTCATGGTCTGGGAACACCTCGTCCTCTCACCCAAGCAGCAAGCTCTTCTGCTTCGAATCATGCCCCTCGTAAAAAACATCACCCCCATTCAAGGCGACAAAGTCGCCCTGGAATTGATCGGCGGAGGATGCTATGAGGTCGACTTGGGACGCCGATCCATTCGACAAGAAAAGTCACCCGTCACGCTGGATATCTCGCTCACAACATGTGAAGACTATCGAGCGATCTTCCGTGCCATGGCAGGACAATCCAAACTGGCCATGGCCATTGCCGCCGTCACGCACGCGGTCTATACGGGTTATCATTACGGAACGCCTCCTTTCCGCTACCTCCAGCATGTCGCTGACGTCGTTTCCCATTGCGGTACACAATCAAACCTACTCAAACAAATTCTCAAGCTGAATCATGTCGAATGCGAGGTGATCTGTCTCCATGTACCGGATGAGCAAGGCGGCTTTGGTGTTCATGCACTCGTACAAGTCAATCATCCCACGCAGGTCCCACTTCTACTGGACCCGTCCAACGGCTATCTGTACGAATTCGACGCACAATGGTTGGGCACAAAGGACATTCCCGACCCGATCATTCTGCCTCAATGCCGACAGTTGAACTTCCTGGATTTGCGTTTGCTCTACAGACCAGGGACGCGCGTGATAAGCAAAAGGCTCGCCAACATGGCCGTGCCCCAACAACCCGTGGCCCAGGCAATGACACAAAGCTCGCCCTAACGGCATGAAGAGCAAACACACGAATCGGAACGGCTCCTCGTGGGAGATGAACGTGCTGAAACAAACAAACCCGATGATCAACTACGCCGACGTTTCACTGGGCGCCCGGCTCACCGCCCATTCACCCGAACGCGAAGCCCCCAATGGATTCGCCGCCGCGATTACCCCGGTACTCGCTCACGAGGATAAACAATGGCATTACGCTGCGGCTGACCGTCCCGTACCGAACGGGGCATCGGAAGACGAGTTCGAGGTGGATCTTGGTCGCGAAGTCGAAATACGAGAGCTGGCCATCGAATGGTACGCAGACACCGAAGCCGGCATCGAGTTCCGTCTCGAAGCCAAGCAACAGGACACCTGGGTCGAATGCGTGCACGAGACGCGAGGTCACAAAAAACTGAACGCCAGCCAATACCAAACCACACTGAAACCAACCGTGCGCGCCCGTTTTTTTCGGTACCGGCAAACCAAGGCACTCGGGCAAAATCGCCTGCTAATCCGGCAATTCCAGCTATGGGGACCGGGCAAACCGCCCAAACGGGTGCTCATGGTGGCGCCGGACTGCTTCATGATCGACCGGCGTATTCTGCAGCAGGCCCGAACACTGATCGAACACGGTTGTCGTGTCACGCTCGTCAGTGGCTTCGAGTGCCCCCAGGAAGCACACTATTTCCAGGACGGCGTCGAGATTCACCGGTTCCAGTACGACTGGGACGACGAACGGCTCAAAAAAATCCGAGCCAAGCTGCCCGAAAACGATCGCCTGCGAATGTTCGTAAATCGAGCGTTCCTGGCGATTGCACGACGCTGCTTGCCGTTGTCGCCCTTTGACCTGTTCGCACTTACCCAAGCGTGCCAATTCCCCGCCGACGTCGTACATATTCACGACCTGCCTTGCCTGAAGTACGGAACGCGTTTGGCTGCGCAATGGGGTGTCCCGCTCGTTTTTGACGCCCACGAGATCTACTACGAGCAGGAATGCCTACCCCCTCGGCAACAACGAGCCCTCAAACGTCAGGAGCGCCGAGGCGCCCGCCATGTGGACTTGTTCATCACCGTCAATCAGGCCATTGCCGACTGGTACGCCGACCGATACGGCATCAAACCGATGGTACTGATGAATTGTGCAGACGGCCCGACAAAAATCTTCGGGAACGAACAGCGGCGTGGGCTACGTGACAAGGCTGGCTTGCCGCATGAAGCGCGCGTCGTGCTCTACCAGGGCTGGATCAGCTCGGAACGCAACATCACCACACTCGTACAAGCCGCGGAGTTCTTACCCGATGATGCGTACCTCGTGCTCATCGGCTACGGCGAACACGAGCAGCATTTACGGAGCTTGGCTGACGGTCAACCCTGGGCTGACAAGGTGCGGTTCCTGGGCCGCGTCGAGCCCGACGAGATCCTCGGCCTGACCGCAGGCGCGGACGTCGGAGTCATCCCGTACCAACCGATCGACCTCAATCACAAACTCTGTTCACCAAATAAGTTTTTCGAATACGTCCAAACGGGCGTACCCGTCGTCGCCGAGGATCTCGTCTTCTTTCGGGAGATGGCCGAGCGCTACGGCGTCGTTGCCCTGGGCCGGCTCGCCACACCACAAGGCATGGCTGACACGATCAATGGACTGCTCGCCGATCCAAACCGCCTCGAGATCATGCGGCACGCCTGCAACGAAGCAGCCCAAACCTTGAACTGGCAAACAGAGGGCAACAAGTTGATCCAAGCCTACAAAACCATCCTCGCCGACGCTTGACAAAAGACCGTTTTGAGACGAGTGTAGAGGCCCGCTGAAGGCCACACTGTCGTGTGCCGAGCATCCGGACTTCTGCATCCTGTGAGGAGTACTTGCATGGGCGTACCGCTACTCGATCTGAAAGCACAGTTGCAACCGCTGGAATCGGACATTAAGCGAGCCGTCAATGAGGTGATCGATTCCACGCGCTACATCATGGGCCCCAAGGTAGAGGAACTCGAGACCAAGATTGCCGGGTACGTGGATGCCAAACACGGCATCGGCGTCACGTCCGGCACGGACGCTTTGTTGATTTCGCTCATGGCACTCGACGTCGGCCCTGGCGACCTCGTCGTTACGACACCGTACTCGTTTTTTGCCACAGCCGGTGTGATCGCTAGATTGAACGCGACACCTGTTCTCGTCGATATCGACCCCCAAACGTATAACATCGATCCTACCGCACTACGCGCATGGTTCGAGCGAGAAACCGACAAACGCAAAAAGGTCAAGGCAATCATTCCCGTCCACCTCTACGGCCAGTGTGCTGACATGGACCCCATCCTGGAGGTCGCCCGCCAGTACAACGTGGCCGTCATCGAGGACGCGGCTCAGGCCATCGGTGCGAGATACCCCTCCCAACAGGGCACACGCAAGGCAGGAGCCATGGGAACCATGGGATGCTTCTCGTTCTTCCCCAGTAAGAACCTCGGCTGCATCGGAGACGGCGGCATGGTCGTCACAAACGACGACGAGCTGGCGGCAAAACTTAAGAAGCTCCGCAATCACGGCGCCCAACCCAAGTACTTCCACGCCTTGGTGGGCGGCAACTTCCGGCTTGATCCAGTGCAAGCTGCGGTCCTCCTCGTCAAGCTACCGCACCTCGACAAGTGGCACGAAGGACGCCAAAAAAACGCGACCTACTACGACGAACACATGAACATCGACGCGGTCACCAAGCCGGCCATCGCCTACAAACGCGAATATCACATCTACAACCAGTATGTGATCGCGGTCCCCGAAAATCGCGATGGGCTCCGCCACTTTCTGGCGGAAAACCAGATCGGCCATGAAGTCTACTACCCGGTCCCCTTCCACGAACAGGAATGCTTCAAGTACCTGGGTTATAAAACCGGCGACTTCCCGCACAGCGAATACGCGGCAAGGCACACAATCGCCCTGCCCATCTATCCGGAACTGACAACTGAAATGCAAGACATGGTTATTCAGAAGATAAGAGACTTCTATGCATAAGAAAGTCTGTGTGATCGGCGCGGGCAGGTGGGGCAAGAACCACATCCGAACGCTCGACAGTATCGGAGCCTTGGCGGGCATTGTCGACTCCAACGAACAAGCGCTCCGCGAACTCGGCCCAACCTATCCCAAGGCCAAGACCCTCAACAACCTGAGCGACGCGCTCGCCTGCGATTTCGACGGGTTTACCGTAGCGACCCCCGCCGAAACCCACGTCACCATCGCAGAGCAGATCATCAAGAACAACAAACACGTTCTTGTCGAAAAGCCAATCGCGCTAACCGCGACAGAAGCCCGGCACTTGCGCGACCTGGCCAAGACCCACAGCGTCAATCTCATGGTTGGCCATGTGCTGCTGTTCCACCCCGCCATCCAGAAAATCAAGCAGCTCACCGACGCGGGAAAAATCGGCAAACTGCAATACCTTTACAGCAATCGCCTCAACCTCGGGACAGTGCGAACCGAGGAGAATATCCTGTGGAGCTTCGCCCCGCACGACATCTCCATTTTTCAGCACCTCATTGGGACCTCTCCCACCGAGGTCATTTCGCGTGGCGGCGCTTTCCTTCAACCTCACATTCATGACAGCACTTTGACCACCTTGACGTATCCGAACAATGTCGTGGGGCACATTTTCGTAAGCTGGCTCCATCCTTTTAAAGAGCAACGCCTCGTCGTCATCGGTTCCAAAGGCATGCTATCCTTCGAGGACTCTTCTGCGGATAAGGAGATCCTCTTCTACGAGAAAGGCATTGACTGGGTCAAAGGTGAGCCGATCAAGCGCGACGGCCCGACCGAAAGTATCCCCTACGACAAGAGCATGGCCCTCGAGCAAGAGCTTCGCTACTTTGTCGATCGTCTTGACGGTTCCGCTATCGAAATAGCAGACCCTCAGAATGCAATCGAAGTGCTCGACATCCTCGAGCAGGCAACACAAAGCCTTTTAACCGGCAAAGAACCGAAGAACACGAACCCCGAACCCCAACAGAAACGCTACCGTGTCCATCCCTCCAGCTATGTCGATGACAATGTCGAAATCGGGGATGGCACGAGCATTTGGCATTTCTCCCATGTGCAATCGGGAACGAAGATCGGCAAGAAGTGCGTCCTGGGCCAAAACGTCAACATCGGAAACAACGTCCGCATCGGCAATCATGTCAAGATCCAGAACAACGTCTCGGTCTATGAAGGCGTTGAACTCGAAGACTACGTCTTTTGTGGGCCCTCTATGGTCTTCACGAACATTCGGGATCCGCGATGTAAATACCCGCAAAGAGGCAGCGATTTTTACCACAAAACGCTCGTTCGCGAAGGCGCGTCGATCGGCGCAAACGCTGCCATCGTCTGCGGAAACACGATCGGACGACATGCCCTGATCGGAACGGGCGCGGTGGTCACCAAAGACGTCCCCGATTACGCCCTCATGGCGGGAGTCCCAGCCAAACGCATCGGCTGGTGCTGCGAGTGTGGGCAGGTTCTGCCGCATTTCAAGAAAAAGGTGACCTGCCCTCGATGCAGTCTCAACTACGAGTTGAAGGAGAACGCACTGGTGCCAGACGCCGCCGGCTGACAAAGCTTCTCGGGCATCACCCCGTTCCTACCGGGCACCAAGACGGGCAAAGAGATCATAGGGATTGCGTAACAGCCAGAGAAAGCAACGACGACGGCCGTGACGCCGTTGTTAATGTAGGGTCAAGTACATGAACGCCTGTCGGCTGTGTAGCTCAAACGATCTCGAGGCCAGATATCGCATCAACGACGTCACTGTCGAGAGATGCAGATCCTGCGGGTTTGTACAAGTCAAAGATCGACCCAACCAAGAGGACCTCCTCGAGCTCTACTCGCCCACCTACTTCGATCACGGCAAGTACAGCGATACGTTCGCACTCAACAAGGAAAACGACAGACGGCTGGCCCTCATGCAACGTCAACGCCTCCCGCGAGGCGCACGTGTACTCGATGCCGGCTGTGCCACCGGCGACTTTCTCAGCCACGCAAAGCATGATTACGACATGTGGGGACTGGATATCTCAGAGTTTGCCGTCCGTGAAGCACAGCAAAAAAACCCCGAAATCGCTTCCCAAATCCGATCGGGCCTGGTCGAAAACCAGGACTATCAAGAAGGCTTCTTCGACGCCATCGTCATGTGGGACGTGCTCGAACATTTGTGGGATCCCATCGAGTCCTGCCGGAAATTACTGTGGACCCTCAAACCCGGCGGTTGCTTGTTTATCTCAACGCCGAACGTGGGCTCGCTGGCCGCCCGGCTAATGGGCCGATACTGGGCGTTTATGACCGTACCCGAGCATCTCGGATTCTGTAACCGGTCCACCATGGCCCTTCTCCTCCGAAACCGCCTCCATATGGAACTGGCCGATTGGACGAGCAAAGGCAAATGGGTAAACTGCGGGTTTCTGCTCTACAAGGTCAAACGGATTTTCCCGCATCTCGTTCCCCAGGTATCGGTGGAACTGTTGCGGGCTCGCCCCTTCAGGAGATTGGCGATCTATGTCCCCAGTGGTGACATTCAATATGCTGTAGCGCGCAAACCCTTCCAGGAGACACACTCCTCATGACGGAGTACACAATCATTATTCCAGCCTATAACGAGGCCACCGTTTTGGGTGATGTCCTGCAAAAACTGGGCAAACCAACAGGATGCAAGGAGATCATCGTCGTCGATGACGGCTCCACGGACACCACAGCCAACGTGGCTCGGAATCACGGCGTGCGCGTCATCTCGCACCCCTTCAACAAGGGTTACGGCGCCGCCCTGAGAACAGGTGTCCTGGCCGTGGAAACCGAACTCGTCGTCTGTTGCGACGCCGACGGCCAACATCGACTCGAAGACGTGATCCGCGTCGCGGAAGAAGCGGACAAGTTCGATATGGTCATCGGGGCACGAGGGAAGGACTCCCGTAAAGACTGGCTGCGTCTACCGGGAAAAACGATCCTCGGCTGGTTTGCGAACATTCTCACCCGCCAGCGCATTCCTGATCTCAACTCCGGCTTGCGGTCATTCCGGACGACCACCATCAAGAAATACCTGCACCTCATGCCCAACGGCTTCTCCTTTTCGACCACGAGTACCATCGCGATGCTGCGAATGGGCTACGACGTTCAACACGTACCGATTGTCGTCCAACAGCGCGACGGGCGGAAAAGTACCGTCAAGATATTCCAGGACGGATTTCGCGTATCGATGCTCATTCTGAACCTGACCGTCCTATTCAACCCCATGCGGGTATTCATCCCGCTGTCTTTTGTCTTCATGCTGCTGGGTCTGGTATACTTCCTCCTGTACTGGGTCGTCTTAGGCGCAGACATTACGCCCGGCATGGTAATGCTGTTCGTCACGGGCGTCATGATCTTCTGCCTGGGAATCATCTGTGAACAAGTATCCGCCATCAGACGTGAGATCCACAGCTAGTTGGGAAACCACACGCGTCAAAGCGATCACGTGAAGGACTGTTGCCATGTGCGGTATTTTCGGCATCGTGACAACGAAAGACTCGCCCCTCTCGCCAAGGCGACTGCGATCGACGATGAACGATCTGTTTCGCCTCTCGGAATCACGGGGCAAGGAGGCGGCCGGTGTCGCCTTCCTTTCGTCGGACGCCATCCACATCTACAAAGAGGCGGTCCCCGCGTCCACCATGGT
>Ga0180433_10005385_pt1 | contig 17342 bp, 30 predicted proteins | sample SS_ome_8_FD_132980 | JGI IMG/M metagenome (GOLD analysis project Ga0180433, IMG submission 132980) | Hypersaline lake sediment archaeal communities from the Salton Sea, California, USA - SS_1_D_1 metaG | ecosystem: Environmental > Aquatic > Non-marine Saline and Alkaline > Hypersaline >... | reverse complement strand
TTAAAGAGTTTTATGATGAGTATAAAGCGAGGCGTGAAAATGTACAGTTATGCGAGTAATGTAAGGCGTCGGGAAACAATTAAGATTATGAAAGATATAAGGCTTCAGTTAGTTAAGGCTGAGCGTTCTTATCATTGTTTAAATGATAATCACGTTAGGGCTTTACTTGAGTTTTATGCTGATCCGGCTGATTTGTGTATTCAATCGGTTCACTGTTTAGAGGAGTTAAGGGGTTGGGGGTTAATGTTATGATTTCTTATTTTTGGATTTGGTTAGGTTTAGTTTTCTGTAAGTTGATTAGTTTGAGGGTTAAAGTGTTTGATAGGGGCGTTGATTATGGACGGTTTAAGCGTTTCTGATTTCGTAAATCGCTTAACTATGGACGTTATTTCTTTAGAGGACTCTCTTTTAAGGCTCGATTATGACCCTTTAATTCTTGAGGGTCTTAAAGAGTCTTATCTTGAGTTTAATGGTTATGCTTTGACTGTTGAGTTTATGATTAAGTATTTGACAAGTTATTATTCTCATCTTAAGGAATTATACAAGGTGTTGTCTCAGTGAGTGTTAGTTCTTATTATCAGTTAGTGACTGATTGCCCTCGTCGTATTGTTATCGGTGAGACTGGTTTAGTGTTTAAGTGTAAGGATAATGAGGTTGAGGTTATTCTTTGTCATCGTGAATTCTTTACTAATACTGTTAAGCGTTTGGTTCGTGCTGGCGCGCCTTGTTATATCCTTGATGATGATTTTATTAAACAGTATGGGGTTGTTGGGGTTCTTAAGCGGGGAGTCAAGCCATGACTCTTAAACGTTTTATTAAGGGTTTTAGTAAATTAATTGATTTTATTGGTCGTATTGTTTTAATAACCTTGCCTATTAGTGTGTTAACTAATTTTGTTATGATTGTTTCTTTGGCGGTTGCTTTAGTTTCTATTAATGGGGGCGTTGTTAATTCTGATTTAATAAATTCAATGTCTCTAACGTTATTTTTAGAATCTATTAATATTATTTGTTACTTTTATCATATATTTAAGTTAGAGTCTCGGGGGGTTAAATAATGGCTGATAATAAAAAACCACCCAAAAAAAACTCCATACCTAAGCTTAATGAGGCTCAAATTAAGGGTTGCGTGTCTTATGTTTGTCAAATTAAACTTAAGTGGGGTGTTTGTGGTTTTAAAACTGGCGATCGTAAGAAGATTAGGCATCACTTGATTAAAGATCATTTTAAGGGTGGTGAAGCCCCATTAAGACAATTTTATAAGGTGGTTTCGTGACTAAACTTAAGTTAAAGCGTCCTTGTGAATTAGAATCTAAGCGTTTTTGCCTCACCTGTAATGATTACCGTAAATTCACTTATCGCCCTCAGTTTAAGCATTCGGCTTGTGTTGTTTGCGGGAAACACTGGGCTAGTCGTTACCCTAGCGTTGAATGGTATGAAGCCCACCTTAAAGCCTTAGAGAGCAAGGTTAGAACGTTAGAGAATCAAGTTAAATCATTAAAAGGGGTGTTGCGTTCTCGTGAAAGTAAATAAGTTAAAGGATTTATCAATGTTCTTGATTGGCTTATCCCTCATGTGTTTTAGCCCCGCGTTATTCACAACTAATAATAAAATTATTTCATTAATTTACTTTTTTATGGGTTTTGCTCTTTTCATTAATGGGGGTTGGGTAACTTAAACCTTTTTTTTTATGAAAAATAACCGAACAAAAAACCGAACAATACCATATAATAATCATAGCGTCAGGACTAAAGAATTAAAAATTAAACAAAACCATTATCAAATATTAATGTTATTAAGCGAGTTAACGCCAGTCACTAAAATAGCTGTAATACTTAAAAAAAGCAAATCTACAATCAGCGAGCATATAAGTAAATTAATTAAAGAGGGTTACTTAACCAATGAAAAAGAATTAACTTTCAAGGGTCGCGAGGCTGTTCGGTTTTTCTCAGGGGGTCACGTCTCGACTAACGCGGGTCTTTTAAGGGTGCGGTCGCATGATTTGGTTTTTAAGTTGCCTATAAGTTCGGATTCGTCGGTTTTTCGTGATAAGGTTGTTAATAAAGGTTCTTGGGTTGAGGTTTGTCTTAATAATTGGGTTAAGTATGTTCGTCATTTTGAGGATGGGGTTAAGGTTCACGTTACGCCTAAGAGTGTGTTGTTTTATTTGCCTGAGTTGTTGGGTGTTGAGGTTGAAGCGGTTTATAATCGAGCGCTTAGTTTAGTGTTTCATTATAAGCGTTTTCTTGAGTCTAAGTATGATATTGTTCTCGGTTCGCCTGAGGTTATTGCTGAAGTTCAGTCTAATCATTTGGCTTTTAAGTGGGATGTGTTTGCTAATCTTTGTCGTGATAATGGTGTTACTTTTAATGGTGATCGTTTAACGGTTGACCATAGTAAGGGTGTGCCTGAGCTTGAAGCGGTTAGTCCTGTTTTTGCTCGTGATGATTTAAGGTCTATTTTTGATTTTTATGAGGATTTGGTTAAGGGTTCAACGTCTTGGTTTGAGGTTAATCAGGAGTTAAAGGGTCGTGGGGTTATTGTTAAGGCTCTTGATGAGTTTGGTCGTCGTCTTGACTTCCTTAAGCGTCGTCAGGATACTATTCTTAATGCTTTGGGTTTGGATCGGGTTCATTTTGAGGGTGGTGTTTTTCAATGAATGATTGTTGTAAAAAAGCTCGTAGTGAAGCAATCAAAAGAGAAATAGAGAAATTAAGAGAGTTTGAATGGAAGTCAAAGACAATTCATAAAGAGTCTTTTAGGGCGGGTTATAATCAGTGTGCTAAAGATTTGACTTTTTTCTTAGAAGAATTGTTAAAAGAAAAAGAGTTATTTGGAGTTGATGACTCTTGAATTGCCCTTACTACATTAAAGGCTCATGCCAATACTTACACGGCATAGTTGATTGTGAAGGATTATTATTAAGATTAGAAGAGGAGTTGAGCAAGGAATGATTTTTACTAAACAGGAAGCGTATAATGCTAGAATTAATGAAGGATGTATTTGTGATTATCATATGAATAACCCTGACCAAACAGGTGTGTATAATTGTCCTGATTGTGTTATAATTCAAGACCCTTGTGGTTGTGGTGAAGATGGTGAATGTGAGGATTGTAGGGTTAAAACTGTTAACGAATTAGTTAAAGAGGCTAGGCGTGAAGCTATTAAAGAAGTATTAAGATTATTGAATGAAGTTTATAAGTTATATCAATTAAATGATGAACAATATGATAAACTAGAATCTTGTGTTAAAGAGTTGTTGGGGGTTGAATAATAAATGATTAAGTCGCGTCTTTTTTGGTTTTTATTAGGTGTTTTATTTGCGATTACTGGTTTAATCCTTTTTATTGTCTTCCCTTGCGAGTCAGTGGTTGATTGCCCGCTTAACGCTATTTGTGTTTTATCCCCGCCTTGTTATGGGTCTCTTTTATTGGTTGTTTGTTTGGCTAGCGCGGTTTTATGTATGGTTATGCTTTTTATCGGTGATCGGCTTGAGTGAGGGTTTAGAAAAGCGTTTAATTGAAACGTTTAAGTTAGCTTTTAGTAATAAGTATCGTTGGTTTTGGTATTTAATAACATTGTTTAATGTTGGTTTCATAGCTTATGTGTTAATTAATAACGCTGTTTATGAGGCGCTTGTTTGTTGTTGTTCTTGTGATTTTGAGTCTCTTAATTGTTTTAGTAAGGGTAATTATTTTATTGTTGAGCGTTGGGGTGAGCCTGCTGATTGCGCTGGTCTTTGCGAGGCGGTTAACATGACTGTTCGTGATTATTATACTCTTAAGGAGTTTAATCTTATGGTTGTTAAGCAAAATAATATTTACAATTATGCTTTTAATCAATCGTTTGGGGGGTCGATTACTTGAGTCAGTTTTTGAAGCGTTATATTTATCCTTTATCTTTTAGTGAGTCGTCTAGGGTTGAGTATGATTATAATATTCGTTGTCCTAATTGTCATGTTGTTAAGCCTCGCTTGGAGTTTCATAAGCGTAATATTAATTTTAAGGGTTTGCCTGTTTGCAATAATTGTCAGGTTAAGTTGTTGTTAAAGAAATATATAGAGTCTAGGGGTGAAATATGACTTGATTAAGCCCCGTCTTAAATTATTATTTGAGTTTACTCTTTGCTTAATCTATATTAGTTTTATCTATACTGTTTTTAATGACGTGGTCGTGTTATTCGTCGCGTTCGCTTTATTATTTGTCATATTCACTTTTAGTGATCGAATTGGCGGGGGTGGTGTTTTTGAAGGGTGTAAGGGTTAAGGTTGATAAGGCTAAGGTTACTGAGAAGGTTGAGCGAGCGGTTCAACAGGGTCGCGTTGGTCATTTTCAGAAAAAAGCGTTTAGTTTGGCTTTTGCTAAGATGATTAAGAAGTTAGGTTTAATCGAAGTCCCTAAGCGTCATATAGAAATGGTTTTTGAGGGTCGGGCTGAGGAGTTGCCTGATGATGAATTAATTAGTATTGGTACGGTGATTAAACAGTTTCATAAAAAAAACCTTGATGTTTTATTGTTTGTTAAAGAGTGTAAGCAAGGCGTTTATAGGGGTGGTTTATGAGTTCTTATATGCTTAGGGAAGTTCATTAAATTTAACTTCCAAATAATTAACTATTTTTTTTATAATTCAGTTATCACATCATTACTAATACTTCTGATGTCAAACTCAGGGCTAGGCTCTTTTAATTGTTCAATAACTTCCTCTTTCTTTAAGCCTAAGCCTAAGAAGTCCGGAAAAGTATTAACTAATTCTTTAGCCTCTATTTGAGCAAATCTTAAATAATAAGCGGTCGTGGCTATTTTAGCATGACCTAATAATTGTTGTAATAATACTAGGTCACTGGCTCTTTTAATTTGGCGGGCTAAGTATATAGCGAAAGAGTGCCGGAACGTGTGACAATGGAGTAATCCCTCACCGACTTTTTTAATGCCGGCTTTCTTGCCTATTTTCTTAACTATTTGGTCGGCTCGGCGTCTAGTTAAGGGTTGTTCTTTTTTATGACTACTTTTAAAAACGTATTCGTCCGGCTCAATGTATCGGGTGTTTATATACTGTTTATATGATAATAATAGGTTTCGATTAGTAGCAATCCATAAGCGATTAGTGTCGCGTCGTTTAAGTACGCGCCAGTATATTAACTCTTTATTAAAATCAATGTCTCGGGGCTTTAGGCTTAACGCCTCGCTTATTCGTCGTCCGGTATTAGCGAGGGTCATTAATAATAGTTTGTCGCGTGGCTTGCTGGCTTGGTTTATGATCTTATTTATATCCTTTGGCTCTAGGTAAGCGCGTTCGTCAGCCATTATTTTAGCCTTGTCGTCGAATATCATGTTTAACCACCACCCCCTTTATTATTACTTCCCAAAATAGTAGTTTTGGGCAAATCCCCTTTATTATGTGAAATTTTGTTATTTTTACTCCTATTATTGTATATATTAGAAACTATACTGTTTACCTTTGCTTTTTGCTCATCATCTAAAGTTTTTATAGAATAATTTATTGTTTGTCTAGTCACGTCAGTAAACTCAGCGATCTCTTTCTCGGTTAATCCTATTTTATTAAGTGCGTAACGGTATATTTTAATATTCTCGGCTAGTTTATTATCGGTGTGACTAACGTCTAGGTCGTTATATTTTTCTTTATCCCTGAGCATTTCATAACGCGCCTCAAATTTAGAGTCTAGTTTATCAAACTTAAACTCGCCGACGTAGTGCGGTGAGCGCCTTAGTAAATAAGTTAGGTCGCTTGTCGCGATGTCATAATAACGTTTGCCTTTTAGGTTCTTACTAAATTTTTTATACATTTTATCTAAGTCCCAACTGGTTCGCCCCATGAATAAAGGGTCTTTAGTTAATAATATGGCTTTACCACGTTCTAGGACGTGAATCCATAGGTTACACATTTCGCGGAATGCTCTAGTTAGATCGTTAAAGTTTGGGATACAGAATATTATTGTTTTGCGTTCCTTACGGCATAAGTTAAAGAATTTATCCATTAAACGGCTAGTCTCTGACCACCATTCTTTATTATAAGCTACTTTGATTGCTTCATCGAGGATTATATAAGAGTAGTAAGGTAATTTAATGACTGTCCTCATTACTTCCCTAAAAGTTGGGTTATAGAGGACGTTTTTTTCTAGTACAAAACTATTATCACCCTTTAAGCCTAACTTTAAGGCTAATGTGCTTTTCCCGACGCCAGTGCGTCCGGTAACAACTATTATATTTTGATAGTTTAATTTAGTGACTTTATTTAATATGTTGGTTACTTTTTCAGTGCTTAAACTGATTAATGGATAATTTTCCGTCATTTGGCTCGGTACTCCTTAACCAAACCGGTCACTTTTTCATATAAGAAAATTAAAAAGAATGCTACAAAACCATATATTAAGCTGGCGATTAAGTGTTTAGATTTATACCATGTTAGGGCAATCCATAAGCCGATTGTTATTAAAGCGCTTATGTCTTTGTCGGTTAGCCTCATCGTGTTAAAATCCTCTCGATGTTTTTCTCATAATCGCCGACGCCTTGACTTATTGGTAAGCCTAAACCGCATGAGTTAGTAAGGGCTAAAACTTTGGAATAAGTTTCTCTCATGTCTCTCATTAATTCCTGTTTTTGTCTTATTGGGACTCGTCGCTGTCTCTTGAATTGGAGTATTTTATCCTCATTAGAGTCAAGTAATTTTTTTAGTTTGGTGGTTTTAGCTTGTGACCCGTAACCCTCAAAATTATAAAAGAGTGTTAAACTGGCTTGTTGTAGGGCGTCCATAGACTCAAAGCTAGGGTTAAGTATGCTTAAGTTAAGCATTTCCTCAGTTGCTCGGATCAGTATTAAACCTATTCTCGTTTGATTTGGGTATTTTAGGTTATAACCTGATATAATGTCCTTACTTACCATAAAAACTTTTAATTTGTTAAGGCGCACTACTTAAGGCTTGTGTTATTGGCTCAGTGGCTTGGCTTAAGATTGCTTCTAAACCCATTTTAATAACGTTCCCTAAACCAGTTAAACCAAACATTATAAATAAGCCTAGACTGATTAAGCCGACGCTCATCGTTATCATAAATAATTTTTTCTCTTTTTCAAGGCTGAATAACATTAAGACTTTATTAGCGATCGCCTCAAACTGATCGTTAAGCCTGACGTCCATGTGTTTAAAAATCATGCTTTCAGAACATAGTTTTATTAAGTCGTGGTTTCCCTCGCCGTTATGGAAAATTATTTCGGCTACTGGGTCGCCGTTAACACTTGTCGTTAACCATTCCGTTGGTATCTCATCGTTAATCTCTATTTTGGTTTTAATGGTTCTGAAAATGCCTTTACGATCTTTATATAATAAGTCTTTTATTGGCGCGCTGATGTGGTTTCCGGTTTTAATTCTTACTAAAATGTCTAGTGTGTCGCGACTTAATCTTTTTGTAAAAAAAATATTTAATCGTCTAAAAAAACTTATTAATGGGTTGCCTTTATTGTATATTACGTTTTTCTTTTTTAATGACTCCAATTATATCACCCCCATAGTCTTCTTTTATGATCTTTATCCTCTTTGATTACTTGCTCGACTTGTTTAATGACTTTATTAATCGCTTTGGCTGTTTGACCGCCTAACGCTCTTTTTTGACCGCTTAAACAAATTCCGGCGCACGTTATTACTATAAATTCCATGTTCTCGAGTTTAATCCCGTATTCGTCTTTATTTAGGAATAAGTCTTTAAGTAAGGCTAGAGTCTCGGTTAAACCATCTTTATGAATATCATATTGATTTTTATTGCTTAATGATTCATGTAGGCACGTGAATTTGTCAATAAAATGTTCACAAACTGACCACCCTGCTAGGTTCATTTTTGGTGTTATATAATCAGGGTCGCTTATTTTGTATTGGTGAAAGTTGTCTTTTTCATCAAAGTAACCCCCTAAGAATCGGCATTTACAACGCTCTAGTAGTGGCGTGTTATCTAGTTGTCCTTGAATCGCGTTTAACTCGGCTATAAAACTAGCGATTGACCCTCGTCTAGTTTCGTTATCATCCCCCATTTAGTAAGCCCCCCTATTGAATATATTATTTATACTTTTCGTTTTTCGTTTATTTTGAGAAGTTAACCTTTTAGTAATCTTTATATACTTTATTCGCTAGGGGCGTCCTTAATGGATCGTCAGGCTCAATTAAGTGAGGTTATTATTGTCGCTGTTCTCGTCGTTTCGGTGTTAATGGTGTCAGTTTTTGGCTCTTATTTTATTAATGAGTTTAGGCTTAGGCTTAATGAATCTAATCCTAATATTACTGAGGCTGATAACTTGTTTGATACTGGTCGGACTAATTTTCATAATACGGTTGACGGGATGAGTTTAGTCCTTGCCGGTTTGTTAATTATTGGCGCGGGCTTATTGGCTTTTTTATTACCGACTCATTTATTATTTATTGTTGTGGCTATTATTGGTTTGTTTTTCTTAGTGCCAGCTAGTGGAATCCTTAAGGATGTTTATTTTGCGTTCACTAATCAAACAGTTCTTAACGCGACGGCTGTTTTTTTCACTAGCTCTAATACTGTTATGACTAATTTTCCTTTAATTATGTTGATTGCTGATTTAGTGTTTATTATTACTATGTTTGTTAAGGGGGCTATGATGTCTTAATGGTGTTTATGGTTAAGCGTTTATTATACTTGGGTTTAGTATTATTTTCTTTGTTAAACTTGGGCGGGGCATTAGGCGAGTTGTCTTATTGGAGTAGTAGTGATAATACTACTGCTTACTTGAATAATTCTTTGATTAATCTTTATTTTGTTAGTAATTCTGTGGGTGTGTTAAGTGTTTATGATGGGTCAGCTTGGGATAGCCTTACTGAGTTTAACTTTGGTGATGGTAATTATTTGCATAATACTGATTATACGGTGGCGGTAATTGAAAACACTTCAAGTAGAATAGTGTTAAACTTATCATTAAGTGGAGCTGAGAATTATAATGTAACACTTTATGAAGGGCTGAATTTCTTTATTGTTGAGAATACTACAAGCCTTAGCAGTGCTTATTTTAAAATTATGGCAAATCCTTCAGGTGATTTAGGCAGTAATTACGTTTACTTCCCTAACGTAACGATGAGTTTTGACCATGATGTTGATTCAGGAGGACTTACTCCTTATAGTCATTATTTTTCTTTTTTTAATAATGATTCATCTAATAGTGGTTTTGTAGTTTATAATACTGAAGGTCGTTATGTTAGGGCTGGTGAGTATGATGATTTCATGGTTGATTGGTCTTCTGGTTTTCCAACAACTTTTGTTGTTGGTGGTTTAGCGGGTCTTGACGTTAGCACTCAAACGGGTGATACAGCAGTTAATTACACTTGGGATAACTGGTCTTGGACTGGCTCGGCACCAACTGATTACGTTATTTATTATGACTTGAATGAGGGTACTGGTTCGAGTGTTGATAATAAAGAGGGTACGGCTGATTATGATGGTACTATAACGTTGGGTAATTGGACTCATGGTAAGCAACATTACGGTTTTAACTTAAGTGACACAGCGTCTTATATTCGTTCTGATACTGTTTATAATCCTGCTTCAGGGGTTAATGTTTCATGGGGTATGTGGGTTAAGCGTACTGGTGAGTTCCAGAATTGGTATGGTTTAATGTTAAGGAATAGCTCTAATGGTAATATGCCTATTAACCTTGCAACGTTAGCAAACAGTAATAGGGATGGTGTTGCTTGTTATGTTTATAATAGTGGGGCAAGTGCTGGTACTGGTTACGTTGCAGTACCCTTAAATGAGTGGACTCACGTTTTCTGCGTTTACACTGGCTCGAGTGTTGAATTATACATTAATGGCGAGTTAAACACTACTGGCTCGGTTAGTGCTGGTTTTGGTGAGGTTAGGACTGACGCTAACGGTTGGTTTCAAGTTAACGCTGATGCTGGTTTCATGGAAGTTGATGAAGTAAGGTATTACGAGCGAGCCTTAACCGCTAATGAAGTAAACGCCCTTTATGGTACTGGCTTGCCTGACACGTTAAACAATGTTTACTCAAGCTCTTATGGGGGTTACTCAACAACTGACTCTTTTGCCGAGTTATTTGCTAATAGTAGTTTAGCAATAAGCACGGTTAGTGATGAGTTAGTAAACTTAGGAACAAATAGCAATTACACAATTAGAACAATTAATTATGAAACAACTAACGACTGGAGTCTTAACAACGCTAATAATAAATTATTAACCTTCTGCGGTGACTGTTATAATCCTTACATTAACACTAATCTTATTAACTTAACTAATAACTTAGGGGGTAATTATGTTAGGGTTCACGACTCGTGTGACTTCAATGCTTTAAGTAGTTATGAATGGAATATTACTGGCTGGTGGAGTTTTAATGAAACAAGCGGGACAGTCGCCTCTAATGTTTATAATAACACGATGGGTTTTAGCAGTCTTGACGCTACTGGCTGGACTTCAGGAAAGTATGGTAACGCTTATTATTCAAGCGGTGGGTCAGGGGCTACTAATTACACTGATGACGAGTTTGATACTGATGATTTTAGCGTTTGTTTTTGGTTAAAGGATACTGACCGTTCAGGCGTTGACCAAGTATTAAGTAAGAATTACCCAAACTGGCATATAAGAATAGAAACGAGTAACATTTTATATATGAGCAATACTAACGCTGGCGGGGCTGGGGCGGTTAGTGCTGGCGAGGTCGGGGCTGAATGGAGTCATCATTGTTATGTTTATAATAGTACGACTCAAAACATGACTGGTTATAAGAATGGTGAGTTTATTCATAGTTCAACGTCTCTCGGCGTGTTTAATAATACTGTCAGTAGCCAATTAACATTAGATGTTAGTAGTCCTAACTCGTTCACGATTGATGAATTATACTTTTTTAACAGAACGTTAACGAGTCAGGAAATATCAAATATTTATTCTAACTTTGCTGATGATTGTGCTTATAATAAAATAGCTTATACCCCGTCACCTAACCCTGTTGTTGGTGAGTCAACTGTTTGCTCTTATGGTTGTACTGAAACGCTTAACTTATTATTTTATGATGAGGTGACGCTTGACCCTGTTATTGCTGGTTTTGTTGTAGGTATTAACTTAACTAATAACCAATATGGTTTAATCACTGACTCAACTATTTATCTTAGTAATATTAAATTAAACATATTCCCTAATTATGGGATTTTACCTTATAATAGCGTTCACTTTAATTATTATTCAAATAATAGTGATTATGCTGATCGTGATTATTATTTAACTAATGGCTCTTTAACTAACGTCTCTAGTACGCTTTATCTTTATTTATTAAGTGATGGTTCTGAGGTAACGTTTACGGTTCTTGACGCGGGTAATAATTATATTACTGACGCTTTAGTTCAAGCCCTTAAGTATTATGAAAGCGAGTCAGCTTATCGATCGGTTACTATGGGTTACACTGATGATTACGGTAAGACTGTTTTAAATCTTGATCTTTATGAGTGGTATAGGGTTACGGTGACGACTGATTCGGGGACGGTTGTTAAAAAGATTTATATTGATTCTACAACGCAAACAATTTATATTGATCCGGATAGCGTTGAGGACTGGTTTAATTATTCTGATACGTTTACAACGTCTTTCGGTTGGAGTAATGTTACTAATTATTCATGGGTTTACGTTATTGATGATTCGGGGTCTATGAATAACGCGTCTCTTATTGTTAAGGATATTAGTTTAAGCGGGGCTAGTTCAACGGTTTGTGATGTTTCTAATTTTACGGCTGGCAGTTTTTACCTTTTTTGTTATTTAGGTAATGACACGACTAATAAGGTTTATCAGGTTTACGCGGTCGCGACTCACGCCGACGATTATGAGGAATATATTTATAATGGTTATTTAGTGACTGGGACTAGTACGTCTTACCCTGAGGCTGGTTTATTCATTAGTTTTATTGTTATTCTAGCGTTGGGCGTTGGTGGAGCTATGGTTGGCGGTGGCGCGATTGTTTTATTAACGCTTGTCGCGTTAGTGGTGTTAAAGTTTGCTAACTTCTTGACTATATCATGGTCGGGCGTTGTCATAGTGGGTGTTATATCCTTTGCTTTATACATGGTTAGGGGTGATAAAAATTAAGATTGGAATGCTTGAGGGTGTGTTAATTGTTAGCGTGGTTGTTGGCTTATTCACTTTTGCGGGCGGTTATCTTTATGCTGATTTTGGTAATGAGTATGGTTTTAGTAACGTGACTGACTCGCGTTTTAATAATCTTATTAACTCGACTGAGGTTTATGATAGTGTTGAGAGTGCTAAGAGTCAAGCGTTGCAAACAAACCCTGTGCTGGCTTTAATTGAGTTAATCTTTCAGGGTGGTTATTTTGCGATCCATAGTTTTTTAAACTTGCCTAATACTTTAACTAATTTTGCTAGTAATACCTTAAGTATTTTTGGCGTGCCGGCTGAGGTTAATATTTTTGTTTATGCTATTATATCGATTGTTATTTTATTTGCTGTACTTACAGCGCTGGGGGTGTTAAAGCGATGATTAACATGACTGTTTATAATGTTCAAAACATGACTGGTTTATGGTCTTTAGGTGATTCATTAACTGGTGATTTAATGACGCCTAGCATATTATTTGTTATCTTTTTTGCTATATTAATAGCGCTTAAAGGGTCTAAGATTGCTATTAGTAGTGCCTCGCTTGTTTGCTTGTTGCTTAGTCTTGTCCTACAATCGCTTGGTTTTGTTAATGAGGGTATAACCTTGTTATTCTTGACGGCTTTAGCGGTTAGTTTTGTTTACGCGTTGTTAAAAGATTAAATAATTTCCCACGTTTTTGGTTTTGTGACGTTAGATTTATATATTATATTCTTTAGGGGCGTCATTTATGGAAGCGTCTGTATTAAGTAAGCGTGGACAGCTTGGCGGGCTTGCTGGAATGGTTACGGCTATTATTAGCATTGTCGTCGTGGGCGGTCTAGGTATTTATACCTTAGCTACTATGAATAATACGGGCAATTTGTCAACTCACGCCGGCGCGACTTTCGGGGACGGCATAACTGTAATTGACTCCATTGTGGATTGGTTGCCTCTTATAGTTGTTGCGGTTATCGGCGGGTTTGTCTTAACTTTATTCATGCGTAAGTAAGGGTTTAGTTAAGGGTTGTTGATCTAGCCCATAACTTTCATTAGTTGAAACTCTTTTTCTTTTTTTTTAATTTTTCTTGATAGTAATCTTTATATACTTTATTCGCTAGGGGCGTCCTTAATGGATACTGGTTCAGTCTTAGCGTTTAGCGTTGTCATGGCGTCATTATTTTATTTAGGTGAGTCAATTAAAGATAAGGATCGAGTTATGGGTTTTATTTATCGTTCTGTTGGCGTTTTTTTTGGCTGGTTATTGCTTGCCTCGTCGGGTGTGGCTGAGGGTTGGATTATTACCGGTTTTATTTTATCATTAATTCCTTATGTCCTGTATGTGTTCTTAACTGTTAAAAACATTACTTTTGAGCAATTTAGCACAAACCTTAAGCCTATTGACCAACGTAGTAACTGGGGGGCTTTGGATGAGGACGAGTAAGTTTAAGCGGGTTTGTATTAGCGACGAGCTAATTAATGAATTGGATGACTTACAGCGAGCCGTTGATAACGGTTTTGGTATTAAAATTAGTCGTGTTAAGGCTAGTGAGTTATACCCTAAGATTAAAAATAAGGGTGGTAAGTCTTTGATTAATAAGTTAAAGGAGTTGTTAGTGTAAAAATGGCTACTTATCAAATATCGGCTGGCGCTTGGAGTCAAAAATCAGAGGCTCAGCGTAAGGAATTATTAAATAAGTATGATGTTAAGGTTTTAACGGCTAGCGGTTTTAAACCGGTTAAGTCCCCTCAAGCGATCTCTAAACCAGCCGGTCAAGAATTAACTTATAAGATTAGTCAGGGGGGCGTTTTAAAAAGGGTTAAGGAACGCCCTGAGGGTTACACTCGTCAGGTTATGATCGGGGGCGAGTTAGTTTATGTTACTGAGGAACAATATCAAGCTCGCCGTCGTTTTGAGGAAAATAAGTTAACTCGTCAAATAAGCGAGGCTGGCGGTGAGGAAGTTGTTAAAGAGCGTTTAAGCGAGGCTGGTTATGAGGGTTCGCTTGAGGAAGCTAAAAAAGAGATTGTTAAGGCTCGGACTGGCGAGCCTGAAGTTCAAACCATGAGACAGGATATAAGGGTTAATTATGGGGTTTTATCACCGGTAACGCCTAAGCCGTTACCGGTTAAGGAATTGGATTATCATCCTAGTCGTGAGGACATTCTTAAAGCCGTTCAAGGTTTTAATGTTGATGAATCCCGCGAGCCTAAGGATTATCAGGGGACTAAAACCAGTCGTGATTTAAGTAATGTTGAGCAAGAAGCCCTTAAGGCTAGTAAAACTTTTATTAGAGATCAGCCGGTTATTGAGCGGGTTAATTATCAGGGGGCTACTTTAGAGCGTGGTCGTGACTCGCGTTTTGAGACTCAGGGCGAGTTTTTAACTAGGGCTATTACTTATGCTGAAGTAACTGACGTTTTAACTGAGGTTAAGGGTGCGCCTAAGAGTGCTGTTTTTAAGGATGAAGCGGGTCAAGTGTTCGAGCGTTCTGAGGTTGTTGGTGAGTTAGTTAAGGCTCAAGCGTCTTTAAGTGAGCCACCGACTAGGTTGGTTTTAAGTGTTCCAACGGGCGAGTTTTCTTATTCAACGGCTACTTATTATGCTATTCGTGACGCTGGGCTTAGTGCTGAAGCGTCTAGTTTTGGTGCTGGTTTTGTTAACGTTTTCGAGTCAGTTGGTAAGGTGGTTTTAACCCCGTTCTCTTATGAGTTCGTTAAGCCTAAGATTCCTGAGTGGGGTCAGGGTTTAGAGCGTGGCGCGCTTGAGGGGACGCCTAAAAGTCAGCCTAGCGAGTCATTTATTAAGTGGCGTCCTGAGTTGGTTCGTGAGGGCGTTGAAGGTCAGGGTTTATATTTTGAGTTGGGTGTCCTGACGGCTCAAGCGTTAGCGACTGAGTTAGTGTTTAAGGGTATTGGCAAAACGTATAATTACCTTAAAGCTAAGGAGTTGGCTGAAACGCCTATTAAGGTTGAAACAGCGTCATTACTTACTGGTCGTGACTCTTATGTTAGTTTTGCGGTCGCTCAAGTTGATGATTATACTGTTTATGGTTCTCAGAGTGGTCTTTTTTACTCTAAACCGGCTGAGTTAGCTTATGATTATGGCGACGAGGTTATTAGAGCTGTTATTCCTACTAAACAGCCCGCCGGTCTTACTGGTTTAAGGAGTGGTGGCGCGATTAACGTCGGCGTTTTTAAGGGTGGTAAGGCTGAGGCTAATTTATTATATGAGTTTAAGTATTTGGGTTCTCAGCAAGCCGTTTTAACTAAGGTTGATGATGTTACTTATTTTGCTGGTCAGGCTGAAACGCTTGAGTTAAGCCGTCGCGCTAGTGGTGGCGAGTGGATTGTTAATAAGGATTTAAGCGCTGTCGAGAAGTTTGATTTTATTGGCGCTGGTTTTAAGGTTGATGGTGGTACTCGTTATTTAGAGCCTTATCTTCCGGATGTTAAATTTAAGGATTTATTTATTAATGTTGGTGGTGAATCTCAGGCTTATAGTTTCTCGTCTAGTGGTCGCCTTATTAAAGTGTCGGGCGTGTCGGGCGACTTAGCTGGGACTGATTTATTTTTATCGTTTACTGAGTCAATGACCCCTCAAGAAGCTAGTAAGCTCTTAAAGAGTTTAAGGCTTAATGATAAGGCTTTAAGCGTTGACGTTGCTCAAACCGTTGGCGGTGTCGCTGGTGGTTTAGCTGAGGCTCGTTTAGTTGAGCAATCCGCTCGAACGCTTGATATTTCTAAGGCTTTGGCTGGCGGGGCAATCATAATAGAGGCTGAGGACGTTTTAAAGGATGTTTTTGAGTCACCGGCTCTTAAAACCTTTGAGCCAACTAAAAGAGCTGAATCCCCCGCTCTTAGCCAAACCCCTCAGCCTCTAGATTCTATTAATCGCGGTCGTGATCGTGATAATTTAAGGGTTAGTGAAGTCATTTTGAGTGCTGAAGATAATGCTTTTGATCTTGATTTAAGTCAGCGTCAAGCCTCTAAGGCTCGCAAGCGTGTTAAGCCTGAGACTGGTTTAGTCCCTGATGTTGACGTCTCGGTTAGTGATGACGTGATTACTGAGCCGGTCGTTAAGCCTGTTCCTAGTGTTAGGCGTGAGCCTCGAATTAATCAGGGTCGCCGTTACCGGTCGGGTTTTGAGCAATTACGTAAAACGGTTAGTGATGTTTTTGAGGATTTTGGCGAGTTCCCTTTTAATGATTTCCCGTCCCCTAAGCCACCAACGGGTAAACCAGCTTTAGGCTTGCCTAGTTTAGCTTTATCTAATGGTAAGCGTGGCGGGCTTGCCGGTTTTAAAGAGTTGGTTGGTGAGTATTTGCCTAGTTTGACGGCTAGGGTTAAGGGTAAGCGTGGCGTTAAGCCTGAAACAGTGTTAGGTCGTTTTACTGGGCTTGAGGAACGCCCTTTAATTGAGCCTGAGCCTAAACCGGTTAAGAAAAAGGGTTCTAAAAAAGATTTTTGGGGTCAGGTTAATGATTTATTATAATAATAAAGGGGCTTCTAATGGTTGTGCTTATTATGAAACCACAAAAGCCAATTTAATTAAGTTATTATGTGTCACTATTCTGTAGTATCATAACCTATATAAAGGGGGTTATACTACATTATACTAAATGGTTGTTATACGAAGTGAAACCACTAAGAGAAACCCTAAGCGTGATACTTGTCTTAAGGTTTTGAAAGTCCTTAAGCGGGCTAGTGTTTATTTAAGCGCTTATGCTATTAAGGAAAAATCAGGGGTTGATTATTTATCCTTAATGGCTTGTCTTGACCGTTTTATTAAGGGTGGTCGGGTTCGTGCCGTTTCAACTTCTAATGGTGTTTTTTATGATTTTATAAACGTTTCGGAGGGTCAAGAATGACAAAGTTAGGGGGGAGATATATGGCAATTAAGGTAATTTTTAACAAGAAGATAAAAAAAGAAGTTCTTGAATCATTTGATAAGAAAATAGATGATGAAGGATTTATTGTTGAGAACATCACAGCTGAATCAGCACTTACAAACAGAGGAGAAAAAATAAAAATAGAAGAATTTGCAGGAATAAAAAAAGGTTCTGAGATATTTATTAAAAATGATTTAGTATCACTTATAGATTTTGTTAAAGAGTTTTATGATGAGTATAAAGCGAGGCGTGAAAATGTACAGTTATGCGAGTAATGTAAGGCGTCGGGAAACAATTAAGATTATGAAAGATATAAGGCTTCAGTTAGTTAAGGCTGAG
>Ga0180433_10005384_pt1 | contig 17342 bp, 23 predicted proteins | sample SS_ome_8_FD_132980 | JGI IMG/M metagenome (GOLD analysis project Ga0180433, IMG submission 132980) | Hypersaline lake sediment archaeal communities from the Salton Sea, California, USA - SS_1_D_1 metaG | ecosystem: Environmental > Aquatic > Non-marine Saline and Alkaline > Hypersaline >... | reverse complement strand
GTTTCTTTTCAGGTATTTTGCAGAATCCCCGTATGTTATGAATTCCCCGCTCCAACCGCTCTTCCTCAGCCTGTTGTATATCTCAATATCCCGCATAACATGGCCGTAGCCTATTGCTTCGGAAATAAAGCAGAGCTTCATGTTTTACAACTGCCGTTAATTATCTATAAAGGTATATGTCCACCGTGGCAAGAGCAGTTTCACCTGTTTCCTTCACTATTGTTGCTGCCCTTCTCATTTTTACGACTTCAGAATCAGATCCTGGGTCTTCTGCGCCTATCCATGTATCGCTTCCGTCATAATTGAATTTCATGGATATATTGTAGGGGCTTGAAAACTTTTCCTTAAGCCAGTAATTAGGCTGCGCGGCAGAACAGGCAATCACGCTTTCATTAACACGCCGGTCATTCCAGGAAACAGAAAAGCCAAGGTTCACCATACGGTCGCAGTCCGAGCCTTCGGGAAATGCAGGCACGAAAAGAGCTGAAGCAACCCTCATCGCCTCCCTTGAAACAGCTCCTGACTGGTATTCAAGGAAGCTTTTGACTGAGTGCCAGTAGCCCAAAAGCATCACTATTGCCATCATGAATATAACCGCGGCGATTATCGCATCAAAACTGAAATATTGGCCTTTCATAATATCAACTCTCCTGCGAAATTATTAAAACATCTCCTACTGTGTTGTTGAGCACAATGATGTTGCTGCATTCCGTGCTTACAAGGGTTCCTCCTGAAACACATCCGCGGAAATCATAGGAATAACCGGGAAGCGCGAAGTAATAGCTGAACTGCCCGTATTCATTCTCCCATTCCATTATTGCCCCTTCACCTGTAAATGAGATATTGTAAGGTGCTCCGTAGATTGTCTTTGGGAAATAATAGGTGTAGGAAAAACCGGGTCCTGCTCTCACTGCAAGCGTTATCACATTTGCAAAACCTTCGCCTGTTTCCTTTGCAACCCTGTTTTTCTGGATTGGTATTTCCGAACTCTGCATGTAGTTTATTACAACGAATGCTGCTATCACTACGAACATGAATAAAGTAAGATAAAGGAAAAATTCTGTGGATGACTGCCCTTTCATCAGCCAACACCCTCAACAGTAAGCTGGCCGTCTTCATTTGTAACTATCACAAAGAACAGGCCTGATTTGTCAAGTTCAGTGGGCTCCGGATAAACTTCTGCGAATGTCGGCGCAACACCTTCATATACTCCATCGCCTATATTCATCACAACGGTTACTTCCCCTCCGCTGATTATTACTCCATCAGTTGAAGGCGCGGTATTGAGCAGTATCACTCTCTTTGCACCATCTCCCTGTGAATATACGAAATTAAGAGTCTCGGCAAGGCTTCTGGCGGATGCATCGGTCTGCGCCCTTGCAGTGTCCTCATATCCAAGCTGGCTTACAGTAAACATAAGGAAAAGTATAGGTACAGTAAACGCGAAAACAATTCCAAGAGTTACAAGGAACTCAGTAGATGCCTGTCCTTTCATTCTTCACACCCCGCTCCTCCATCACAATCTATATCTTCCAGCAGGTAATCACCAATCGTAATCGTTGTAAGGCCGAACTGCCCGGGGGTAGGCTCTGCAGTTGAGCTGCACATGTCAGCATTCTTGCATCCTGTCATTCCGCGGATGTTCCAGTCTTTGTCAACTTCATTGAACATTTCCCTGTCCAGTGCGCTGTACTGCGTGAAATCAAACGTATTGCATTCCGGACAATAATCAGTTACGTATTCACCTATAAGGAATGTTTCAATTCCGAATTCTGTATGGTTCCTTGAATACGCATCTGCAAAGAATCTCTGAAGATAAGAAGGTGATTTTTCGCTGTGGATATAATATCCGCACATCGTATAGTCACGGATGTCTTCGATGTCAAACACGCCTGTAACGTTCGGGTCAGCGCTGTTCTTTTCCTCAGGGTCGTCTTCAACATCATTGACCGAATATTCTGCTGTGAAAAGCGCGCAGTGTTCGTAATCCTCTTCAGGTGTTATAAGCTTCGGGCATATCTCCCCTTCTGATGCTGAAAATCCTGGAACAATTGCAAACGGCCTGTTGGTGTCAGAGCTTGTTTCAATGACGGCTTCGCAGTCGCTTTCATATTCTATTGCCATGAAAGTATCGTATTCCTCCTGGACTGTAGTTGAAGAACCTCCTGAAGGAGTGCAGGTTACATCCCTTGTGGAAGCTTCATTTGTCTGTATATATGCGCCATATTCATCATAGCCGTCTGTTGCTATTATTTCAGAATAATCCCCGACAAGAATGAAAAGATGCCTGTGCTCCCTTGGAATAAGGTCTGCATCTGAAGCATCAACAAGATATCCGTAGAACCATCCCTGGCCCCCTTCGATATCGGTTATCCTTTCAGGCTCAAGGTCTGTAGGAACCACATAATCATCCCAGAAGAAAAATCTCCTGTAAACGGTTCTCTCATGCTTTGTTTCCCTTGCAATTGCAGAATCAACATAACCTGTAATATCGATTGTGTTGTTTATGTTATACTCCCTTGAAAGCCTGGTTGTCCCTGCCTTGTCCTGCATTGTTATTTTCATGTCAAATGAATAGTGGATCGTATCAACAGCAATCTGCTCAAGGTTGAAATTGCTCACATCGAATTCTGTTATGTAAACCCCTATTCCCCCAAGGGATGCATTAAGCGCATTCATCCAGCCGGTAAGGGAAGATGAAGGGTCTGAGAATGCGGTGCTGTCATCTGCAACACCTTCGAAATATGCTCCTGAAACCCTGCCGTCCATAAGATAATCTTCTACAGCATCTTCAATGTTTACGAATTCATCGCTTACAGTGCCGTTCTTTACAGGGTGGTCTATAGAGAAATCACCTACCTTGAACAAAGCCCTCTGCATAATCATGTTTGTCATTTCATCCACTTTTTCAGGAGTCAGCTGGGTAACGGCAAGCTCGACATTTGATTCCCTGTATAATTCTGAATATGTCCTTTCTGATGCTTCAAGCGCCTTTACCCAAACGCTTATTGAAATAAGAATATAGGTGAGCAGAAGGAAAATAGTCACAACAAACAAAAATCCTTTCTTGTCCTTGAATATCATAAGAATCACCTATATGAATACTGTAAGCCTCACTATCTGGATGTCCGGGCTCGGAACAAGTCCGTCCTCTCCGCCTGGCTCTATCATGTTATAGTCTCCGCATGTGATAATTATTCCTTCACCGCTTTCACCGCCGGTGCATGTATTGTAGATATAAGGAGGTTCGCTTTCCTTTGCAACTGCTCCCTGGTATCCGAAATTAACGAGTTCTGAAGATACTTTTACTTTGCTTACATCTGTCGCGTGCTCATCCCCGGGAGCTTTTAACGATGATTCACGCGTATCGTAAATCGCATGCCAGTCATCGGTTTCATTGCTCCGGTATTCCAGCACATAACCGAACTGCTCGGGCACGATTTTTCCGACTGTATAATGTATCGTATCCTTTCTTACGTCAGGATTTGATTCATAGAGGATGTAATCAAGAACCGTTCCTGTTACTGGACAGGAGATACATCCACTCCAGTCTTCATACTGGGTGGTTGAAACCGTCATAAGCGCATCTCTCGAAAGATAATGTGCCTGGGTCAAAAGATAATAATAACCCGAAGGAACACTCGAGAAAAAGATAAGCGAGTACACTGCAACAAGCGCCAAAATAAACGCCACAAACGCATCTAGTGAAAATACGAACGCTCTCATAAGAAATGATTTGTTGAGTATTGTTTAAAAAACATGCTGATTTAGAGAATATCATGAAAGAAGCTGGCAAAGAAGTTAAAATCGCAAAATATCTCCGTTATACTGCGAGAACAGTTCTGCTGACAATAGGAATACTGATATTTGTATTCTCCCTTTTTTCCGGTGCGGAACAGCTCGGGGGAGGCATCGAAGGCGTAATCCTTAACAGCCCGAATGCAATTCCGTGGGCTGTTATGCTGGGCTTTGTTTATATTGCATGGAACAGGGAGCTTATCGGGGGAATTCTTATTGTCCTGATGGGCCTGTTCACACTACTGTTCTTTAAAGGATTTGAGCATCCTTTCGTCTTTTTCGTGATAACCATTCCGCTTGTGGTTTTCGGCAGCTTTTTCATAATAAGCTGGTATCTGTCAAAAAGAGGAAAAAAGCGCTTAGAAAGGCCTGAGAGAAAGATTTTAATACCCTTGATGTGGAATATTATACGGGAGAATATATGCCAAAAATATTTGATGACCTGGACATTAAGATATTAAGGGAATTGAGGGAGGATTCCAAGCAGTCTTATAAAAAACTTGCTGAAAAGCTGAAGACGCATCCTAATACCCTGATGCAGAGGATAAAAAAGCTTGAAAGCAACAAGGTAATCAAAAGATATACTATTGAAGCTGATTATAAAAAACTCGGACTGGAATTCCGTGCAGTTGTAATGCTCAGGACAAAGGGAATAAAGGTTACAACACCCAGGGATTTTGCAAACATCGTGAAAATGCCCCAGGTAATCGCATTATACGGAACTGCAGGAAGCTATGACGCAATAGCTATTTTAGAAGTAAGAAACATGGAAGAAATGACTGATGTTGTCGGAAGGATACAAGATATGCCCGGAGTTCTCAGGACAACAACATATCTTGTGCTGTCAACATATAAAGATGCATCAGATTACAACCCGTTCAAATAGCAAAAATAGATTTATGCAGATCTACGCCCTTGGGATAATTGAACTGCCGCTTTTCTTTTTGTACAAATGGGCGAACATTCTGTGGTCCCCGTCTATAGGGTGGGATGACCTTATTCCGCTGTAGTAAAATCCTGATTCCTCTATTATGCTTCTCATGTCTCCCCTGTCCTTAGGATGGAAGATATCATGAAATGTTTCCTTTATCTGTTCAAGCGTAAACAGGACTTCAGGGTCATCGCTCAATTCGCTTTTTCCGCTGTATAAAGGAGACCATTCATCAACAACAATAAGCTTTCCGCCCGGCTTTAAAACCTCATTGACGCCCATCAGCATGGATGTCCTTCCTTCGTCAGGAAGAAGGTGCAGCAACTGTGATATAATTACAAAATCAAAAGCCTGCTTCCAGCCATTCTGTGCAGACATCTGGGAAAGCTTTGTTGCATCGCCTTCAAGGAACATATCGCTTGCAAGCCCAAGATATACAGGACGTACCTTTTCCCTTGCAATTTCAAGCATTGAAGGGCTTATATCTATAACAGTGATGTCAACAATGTCGCTTAACCTCTTTTTCAAAAAGTCAACGGCATTTGTGCCGTATGTTTTATGGAACTCATTTGCAGTTTGTTTTGCAACAAGAGAGAGCATGTCATTCATATAACCAAGCATAAGCGGCCTGAGGTCAAAAACAACGGGATCGTTGCCGTTATTTGCACTGGTTCTTATAACAAGGTTGTTTTCATTAATCACATCAGATATGGTGATGTTGCTTCTGTTTATAATCTCATGGAAAAGATGGCAGTGCTTTAATCCTGCGACATATTCATTTTGCATGTCCTCATCCACCATTTGCCTTAATTGACTGAGGATATGCATTGAAAGATGGGGGTCTCTTTTCTCAGAATCAACAGGGTCCTCGATAAGGTTTATTATGCGGCTCTGCTTCCTCAGGCACCTGTTAACAAAATTAATAAGGTGCTGGTCTTCTGGATTGTCTTTCAGCCTTACCAGGGCCTTTCTTATTGCCCTATATCCTATTTCACGGGTTATAAGGCCGGTTCCTCCTCCGAGGTCCATTCCTTTTCCAAGGAAAATCCTGTCTTTCTTGAAATATCCTATTGAATTAAGCTGCCTTACGACTTCTCTTGCAGCCCCTTCATGGTTGGTGATTCTCATGTAAGTATCGTAAATGGGTGCCCACTTCTGGAAAAGGTTTCTTATCTTGTCTGAATGAGGAATGCTGCTGGCTATCTCCCTGTATCTCCTGCTGCTTGTTACAAAATCAGCTCGCGCCCTTTCATACTCTATAATCTTCTTTGGAGGAGACCTACCCGTAGGTGGAGTTGTAAATCTTTTTCTGCCGCTCATACATTAATATTAATAAAGACAAACAATTAAAAAGGGAAGCGAGAGTGGTGATTTTTAAAGTCTTTCCAATAAAATACTGGAATATGGCTTCTTTTGAAAAATTCATGAATACAGGAGAAATATTCAAGAACATTTCAGTATTATCTCCTCACTATGTTCCTAAAATACTTCCGTTCAGGGAAAAGCAGATGGAAGAAGTCATGGGAGTTGTTGCCCCTGCCCTGAAAGGCCAGAAGCCCAGGAATATGATTATTTACGGGAAGACAGGAACAGGAAAAACATGCACCATGAAAAGGATAATGGATGAATTCGAGAAAGTAAAATCAGACTCCATGATACACTACCTTAACTGCAGGATTTACAATTCCCGCTACAGGATACTCCAGAAATTTATGAAGTTTTATTACAAGGAACTTGAGAAATCAGGATTCGGGCTTCCCTTCTTATATGAAAAAATAATTGAAACAGTAGGAAAAGGCCACCAGATGATAGTAGTGCTTGATGAAATAGACATGGTAAAAGACCTTGACGAGCTGGTGTATACATTGACAAGGGCAAATGATGAGGCTGAAAACGGGGGAATAACAATCATAGGTATATCAAACAAGCTTTCATTCAAGGACAAGCTTGACCCCAGAAGCAAGAGCAGCTTGCATGAAATCGAAATTATTTTCCCTCCATACACTTCTGAACAGCTGCAGAAAATACTTGAACAGAGAATAGATGAAGGATTCCAGAAAGATGTTATGAAATCATCCGCAATAAACCTTGCATCTGCAATTACCGCACAGGAAAGCGGCGATGCGCGCTATGCCCTTAAGCTTTTGCTGCGTGCAGGTGAGATAGCAGAACAGCATGGAAAGAAAAATGTTGATGATTCCGATGTTGAGGAAGCAAGGAAAAGGGTTGAGATGGACCTGATTGCGGAAACAGTCAATACTCTTCCTGAAATGCACAAGATAGTCCTCCATTCAATAGCTTCATTATCAATAAACGGAAGCAGGTATGCAAGGCTGGACAATGAGATAGAAAACGGATTCCTGATGTCCGGGGAAATTTATGACGAATATGAAAAAAACTGCCGTTCACTGAATAAAAAATCAAGAAGCCTGCGCTGGTACAAGGAATATCTTAATGACCTGGAAATGCTCGGGCTTGTTACAACAACACCAAGCAGCAAAGGGATAAGAGGCCATACAACTTTGGTAAAATTAGGCCATACTCCTGAAGATGTTTTTGAGATTACAAAAAAGAATTTGTTTGAATAAACCCTTGAAAATTATTCCGTTGCCTCAGCCTTGGAAATTTTAACTGACTGCATTGCCTTTACTGCAAGAATCTTCGCATAGGTGTAATTTCCTGCAGCATATGCCTGGCCTGCCTTTTCAATATAATATTCCGCTTTTTTAACATAGGATTCATTTTTCTTTGCATCTGCAATGCTGTTCTGGACGAAGTCCATCACTTTTTTTGCATCCTCTTTTGCAAGCTGCAAGGCTGCGTAAGGATTCATCGCATGCTTGTTGCCTTCAACATCTATCAAAGGAGCTTCACTCCCGTTTTGCATATTCATGATTGCATTATCCAGGATTACATCATTAACAGGATAGCCAAGATAAGAAAGAACCAGTTCCAGGTCTTCCCTTGCGCCCCCTGGATTTTTCTTGGACTTTGTTTTGATTTTCTTTGAGTCTTCAACAGGGATGTCAATAAGAATAACTTCAGTTCCCGATTCCTTATTTGATATTACGAGGGCTGCAATACGGTCCATTTTCGGAAGATTCTTCTTTTCATTTTCCGCAAGCTTCCTGGCATGCTTGTCAATCTTTTCAAGCGCCTTGTATACGTATTTGTTTTTGCCCATGGAGCCCCCGTATTTTTTCACGAGGTATTTCTTTATTTTATCGTAAGCCCCTCCGCCTACGATTACAGTGGAGCCCATATACTCATTTTTCAGTTCATTTAACATTTCGTTGGGAACTTCAACCTTGAACGGCTTTCCTATTTTCTTTTTAACTGTAAATGCTGTGGTGTTTTCCTGCTTTGTTATCTTGGGCAGTTTTTTTGCAGCTTTTTTCTTTGTTTTCGAGGCGTTCATCATACCACAATCATGTTTAGATTTTATAAATACTCTCAATTGAGCATGTCATAAAGTTTTTTGGTTGACTCAATAAGCTTGAGGACCGTGCTTCCTGTTTTGTCCGGCTCTACAAGAACATTGAACAACATAACCGGCTTTTTTGTTCTTGGGCTTTTGACTATTGAGAGGGGATAGCCTGAATGGGCTTTCCTGACATCAGAAAGATTCCTGTTCATGAAATCAGTTATTTCTGCAGTTGAGGGGGCTCTTGATACCGGAGCTGCAGCCTTGAACAGCTGGTACTTCTCTGTTTTTCTGTAAAACCCGCGCAATGCCGTCTTGAATATTTCATATACTTTTGTCCTGAAAACAATTTTAGGATAATCTGAAAGAATGAATTCTATTTCACCGTTTTTGCCTGTTTTGGTTGCTTTTATTTTTTTGGAAATCTTTGAAAAAACAGGCTCGTAGTAATCAAGCAGGAATTTATTCATCTTGAGGATTCTTCTTTTCTTGTCCCCGCCCATAGCAGGCACCAGCAAAAAGCAGAAAGGAACATAAAAGAAGCCGAATATAAGCGCTCCAGCCGCAGATGTAATGATGTCCCACTGGTTTATGTTGTAAAACAGGAGGGATAAAACAAGAAAAATAAAAAGCGAGACGTAAATGGGATAAAGAATATCGTAATTCCTTATTTCTGTTTTAAGTTTCGCAGCCGATTCTGCTGACAGTACCTGCATACCACCTGGTGTGAATGTTGTGTCATACCCTGTAAATTCTCTTGGGGGTTTCATGTGCCCTTTTAAATGCTCACCCGGCTTCTGCTCTGAAAGTTCTTCCGCTTCAGCAACAATTTCAGTGTAATGCGGCTGGGATGCGGCTATGAAAAAAAATACAGCCAGAACAAAAAATATCACCGCAAATATACTTGTAATAATTCCCAGAGCACTGATAAAAACAACAATTATGAAAAAAAGAGCTGCAAGCCAGATACGGTATTTCATGAACAAGGTTTTTATCCCATCAAACATCAGATTACATATTGTCTGAAAAGGCTTAAAACCCTGCGCAACAATTATAAAATACTGATGCCTAAATCAGTATGGGGTCGAGGATGAGAATAATCAAGAAAGACGGGAAGGCCTATCTTGAACTGCCTGAAGAATTTTACAGCATAAACAGCGCGGAATTTTTCAGGTTGAGGGACGGGTATTATCTCCTCACTGTTCCGCTGGGAGTGAAAACAGAGGCTGTTTCAAAACAGGAAAAACATGAGGCTGTAAAAGCATCCATACAGATTCCAACTGAAGCAGAGAAAAAAGTGCTCAAAAGGCTCCTTTCTATAAAATTCCAGAACAGAATTCCCTCCAACGTTGACAAGGTGCTTACTGCTGAAGAAAAAAAGGTATTGAAGGAGCTTGAGGAAAAAAGATTCATCAACCTTTTCAGGGGAAGAAAATACCCTGAAGGAGTATACAACATAAATGACAGGATATATTCTACTCTTTATGGAAAGAAAACGGTTACCCAGAAAAAAGAGCCTGCAAAAGCCGAGCCTGTAAAAGCTGCAAAAAAAGATGCAAAGACCGACCCTGCAAGTTCCCTTGACAAGAATGGGTATGCGGTAGGCACTTCAAGGGATTTAAGGGACATAATCGACAAGAACAAGACTGCGATAAAATCAGGAAAGATAAAGGGGCTGAAAGGATTTGACGGCAGGTTTTACATTGCAAGAATGGATTACGTTTCCAAAATGTCTCCGCTTATAATTGCACAGCTTGACAAGGAGAGAAGCATAGACGAAGTTGCCGAAAACCTCAAGATAGAGCCGGATGCAGTCAGGACAGTGCTCCATATCCTTGCAGAAGCAGGAGATGTTATTGAGAAAAGAAAAGGAGTTTATGCGGCGGTTTGAATGGTAATAATAAAAGATGAGTTATACGGGACTATTGAATTCAACGATATACAGGGAAGGATAATCGATACAAAAGAATTCCAGAGGCTCAGGGGAATAAAACAGATGTCCGTTACCAACCTTGTTTATCCGGGGGCAAACCATACGCGATTTGAGCACTCTCTTGGAACTTCACATCTTGCATCCGTTATTGCCGGCAAGCTGATTGAGGACAGGGATTTGCAGGAAAAGATAAAGCTGTTCGGTCTTGTTCATGACATCGGGCACACTGCATTCTCGCATGAAGGCGAGGATGTGCTGAAAGATTACATAGGAGACCATGAAAAAGTGGGAAAAGAAATGCTTGAGAAAGGGGAGATTGCGGATATCCTGAATGAGAATTACGGTGCGAAGAATATTTCTGAAATGTTCGGAAAGGAAACCGTAATAGAAGCTGATATAGGCGCTGACAGGATGGATTACCTTAAGAGGGATGCTTTGAATACCGGCGTGGCATATGGGGTAATAGACATGGACCGGCTTGTGCATACTGTCAGGCTTTCAGGAAAAGAGCTTTGTGTCAGCGAAGGCGGGCTGGAAGCTGCCGAATCCCTTCTTGTTGCAAGATTCATGATGTTTTCAACCGTTTATCTTCATAAGACAGTTAGGATAGCAACTGCAATGCTGCATAGGGCAATAAGGAATTCCATTGAGGACAAGACAATAAAGCCTGAAGAATTCGTTTACATGGGCGATGAAGTTGCATACTGGAAAATGAAGGAATCAAAACAGGGCTCTGAATATGCAAACAGGATACTTGAAAGAAGACTGTACAAGGAGGTAACTGCAATTCCTGAAGAAAAGATAAACAGGGAAGATGCAAAAAAACTTGAAAAGGAATTGAATGAAAAGTTCGGCTGTGAGATTATAATAGATTATCCTACTCAGTTCTCAAAGACTGTTGGACTGCATGTTTTGAAGAAAAACGGAAAACTTGCGCCGCTTGTTGAGCTTTCTGATTTGGTCAATTCACTTACTGAAGCTGAAAAGAAAAGAAGAAGGATTCTTGTTCTTGCAAAAGAAGAGGATAAGAAAAAATACGGTGGCAGCATAATAAAGGAAATCAGCCTATAAGCATTCCTGCTGCAACTATAACAACGACCAGGGAAAAAACCGCAACTATCACTACTTTTGGGTCTATCTCGATTCCACCTACGCTTACGTCCGATGATGCTCCGATAATACCTGCTGATGCCATCGGCATTGTTACTTTATCCCGTGCCATGGCTAGTTTACTGTGAAATGGGATTTAAAAGGGTTATGCTTCCAGTTGCTTTCGTGGTAAATATGAAAAAATGCGAAAGCTGCGGAATGGAAATGGAAGCCAAGGAAGATTTCGGAGGCGGAAAGGAAGACAACAAGTACTGCGTATACTGCACCGACAAAGAAGGAAATCTCAAGAGCAGGGAAGAAGTAAGGGAGGGGATGATTAATTTTTACATGAAATCAAAGGGCATGGAGAGGGAAGCTGCTGAAAAATTCGTTGATGAATACATGAAAACTATGCCCGCATGGAAAGAGTAGATTATGATTTCTCAACCGTTTTTCCTTTTTTATTCGGCCTTATTTTTAATTTTCCCCTGAATTTTTCGTTGAAATTTCTTTTCAGCTCTTTTCCCTTCTGCAACCTGTCCAAGGTTATTGCCAGCGCTGCAACCTCGCTGTGGGGCTGGTTAGTTACTGCTATATTGAAGTCAGCAAGTTCGTATATTTCCATAGGAACTCTTTCAGCGCCAACTACTATCAGGATTTTTTCTTTATTTCCGCTTTTGATTTTTGATTCCGCTTCAGGAACAGGAATGCCATACATTGTAAGATGAATTACTGTACATCCCTCTTTCTTGTATTTTTTTATTGTTGATACTGGGGATTTTGAGTATGAAACAGGGAATTTTCCTCCCCAGTTTTCTGTTATTCTTTTTACTGAATCCTCGAAACTGCCGTCTTTCTGACCTGCATAGGTTATTTCATCCGCCCCGAATGCCCTGGCAACCAGCGCAACATGCGTGGTGATGCGCTCGTCCCTCGGAAGCCTGTGGCCAAGGCGGAGAACGTGAATTTCCATGCAGAAACTTTCAAAGAAAGAGTTTTTAAACATGAAAAACAAATAAAACAAGGATTCCAGGTGTTTAAATGGCAAAATATTTCGGAACAAACGGAGCGAGGGGAACTTTTCAGCAATTGAGCCCTGAACTTGTTATGAAACTTTCACAGGCAATAGGATTATACTTCAACAAAGGAAAAATACTTCTTGCAAGAGACGGAAGGCTGACAGGCGAAACACTGAAGCATGCTGCAGTCTCAGGGCTTTTGAGCGTAGGCTGCACAGTTGTTGAGCTTGGTATGGTTTCATCCCCAACCGCAGAATACATGGTAAGAAAGCTTAACGCGGACGGCCTGATAATAATAACAGCATCCCACAACCCACCTGAATGGAACGGCCTGAAGGTTGTTGATAGCGAAGGAATAGCAATTTCAAAAGAAAGAGGGGGAGAGATAGAAAAGCTGATGGATGGAATTGAAATTGCAGGATGGGACAAAACAGGAAAGCTAAGGAGTCATGAAGGCTCGGCAGAAGAGCACATAGAAGAGATTCTTGGACATATTGATGTTGACAAAGTAAAAAAGAAAAAACCGAAGATAGTTCTTGACTGCGGAAACGGAATGGCATCAGTGATTGCACCTAAGCTTTTCAGCAGTATGGGATGTGAAGTGATACCTCTTAATTCCCATGTTGACGGCACATTTCCCGGAAGGCCTTCAGAGCCTACTGAGGCAAATGTCAAGGAGATGCTTGCCCTTGTAAAGGAAACAAAAGCAGATGCAGGAATAGCGTGGGACGGGGACGCAGACCGTGTTGTTTTTGCAGATGAAAAAGGAAATTTCGTCATAGGAGACAAAGTATTCGCATTATGCGTTATCCTTAAACTTAAAGAGAAGAAAGGAAAGGTTGTGAGCACTGTTGCAACAAGCCTTGCAATAGAGGAAATTGCAAGGAAGAATGGTGCCGAGGTTGTGTATACCAAGATAGGTGCTCCTTACCTTAGCGAAGCAGTGGCAAAAGGGGCTGTTATCGGTGGTGAGGAGGTAGGAGGCATCATATTCCCTGAGATTTCCTTTGCAAAGGAAGGGTTGTTTGCTTCTGCCAAAATTGTTGAGGCACTTTGCACAAAATCCCTTTCAGAATGGCTTAAGGAAATACCTGAATACAGGAATATAAAGGAAAAAGTTCCTGCAGATGAAGCCAAGGCAAAAAAGATGATAACTGCAGCAAAAAAATATGCTGAAGAGAATAAGCTTGATTATGTTGACATAGACGGAATAAAGATAAATTATGAAAACAGCTGGGTAATCATAAGGCCTTCGGGAACAGAAGCATATGTGAGGATATTCGCAGAGGCAAAAACGGCTGAAGAGGCAAAAGAGTTAATAAAGAAGCATGAGAAAATAGTTTCAGGTGAATAAGAATATGGCAAGGGCAACAAAAAAGAAAACAGAAGTTTCACGACTAGCTAATTTGGTTCCCAAGCCGGTTGAAAATAAATATATAAATCCTGAAAAGACAACCAGGGGAAAAATAGTGCCTAAAAAGAAAATAAAAAGATAAACAATCAGAATTTGATTGTTTTGCTGTCTACTTTTGAATAGTTCGCTCCCAGTTTTTTCTGCAGTGCTTTTTTAACAAGCCTGCTTTTGTCTGCAGAATCCATGCTCTTCCATTGTTTTTCGCTGGTAATAGTAACAACTGCACTGTATGTTTTTTTGCTGTCTTTTATTTTATAACTGACTTTCACCTTTGTTTCATATTTTTTCTTTTTGGGAATCATGACTATGGGGCTCTTTGGCTTCGGAGTCTTGAGAGAAGGCGCCTTCAATGCAGTCTTCTTGTAATAGTTATTGAAAGCCTCATCTGTCTTTTCATCCCATTTGCCATTTACTTTTACATCCTTATAGCCGACCTTTTTCAGTTCTTTCTGCACTTTCTTAACAGCATTGAACATCTTCTTGCTGAATTTTCCATTAACCTCAAGCTTTTCTTCCGGAGGCATAAGGAAATTTATTTTTTGCTGTATCTGCTTTATCGTCTTTACAATCATTTCCTTTGTATAATTTTCAGGCGCATAAAATTTCTTTGCACCCTCAAATGCCGCATCCTTTTTTGCTGTTTTAAAACCACACATCAGATATCACCTAAAATAATATATCGCCAACTTTTATATTCTTTAGTGAAGAGTTATCACCGGTGATGACTTGGCAAGGATTCTTATTATACTTGGGGGAGGGTTCACCGACGCAGAGGTTTCCTTAAAGACATTGCTGGAAAGAAAAGGCCATAATGTAAAAATTGTAGGGAAGGCTCGCTCTCCTGAAAAAAGCATCGATGGAACCCCGGTTACGCCTGATATCGCACTTTATGAAATAAACCCTGATTATTATGAATTTACATTGGTTGTTGGTGAGGATATAAAGGAGGTTGCAAGGCCCGACATTATAACCTTATTGAGAAAATGTGTCAATGAAAAAAAGGGAGCCGCAGGGGTAAATAACGGCCCTGTTCTTCTTGCATTTGCAGGTGTTTTGAATGGAAGAAGAGCAACAGTTGGAAATCCTGGAAAATACGTTAAATTCCTAAAGAACTCAGGAGCCCATTATGTAAATGAGGACATAGTGGTTGACGGAAATGTAATAACAGCAATGCACCCCGAAGCAACAGAGGACACGATCAGGAAAATACTGGAAGTACTCACTGTTTGATGGATATCCTGGCGAAGTTCTCTCCATCACCCATGTCGATAAAGCCAGGCATTGGATTTTCGGAATAATCGGCAGAAATATAGAATTTTTCTTTTCCTATCTCAAGAACAAGAACCTTTTCTATAAGTTCATCGCTTTCAGTTTCTTTGTAAACTGTCTTGAATTTCACTTCGCCTTCAAGATTCTTTCCAGCCATATAAGGAATTCCAAGGACTTTGTTGTCAAGCTTAAATGCATAAAGATAATTCTCTCCTTTGCCTGATTCCCCTGCAATAAAGAGAAGCCCCTTATATGTTACCATGCTGATGTTTCCATCCAGAAGCTTTCCTATATCATAATAGTTTATTTCATCGGAATAGCTATTTATTTCCGTAAGAGACAAACTGCCTGTTTTTTTGTTTTTTGCAAGAATTATTGTTTTTTCTCCCACGCTTACACAGGCAAGGTTTTTTTCATTTTTTTCATTTGGAACTGCTTTTGATACTCCTGATACGAATACCGGCTGCCCCATATTTTCTGTTAAAACATCCATAATCGACTCATCTAACTCATTTGTTTTTTGTTCCGAACCCTGGCCGTAAACTACAATTTCATTTTCTTTTACGATGACTGTTTTTTCATCAGAGCAGTGAAGCCCGACAATTTTTTCATTTTCAGGAATGTCAACTTCAAAGGAATTTGTTTCCCTGTAGTCCTTGTCCTTATAGGTTACTGTTCCCATCAGTTTATTCAGGCTGCATATTCCCCCCTGCCATTCTGAGAATACAACAGGAACAGACTTGTTTTCTGAAAGAGGTGTTTTAGAGGAAGCGAATGATTTTTTTGGGCAGCATGCACTTATGGCAGCTATAGATGCTGCGGCAATAAGCATAGCAATTTTTGTTTTTCCCCCTCTTTTCATTTATTCACCTTTTTGTGTGAGTTAATATAATAATACGAAACAATTATAAATGGGCCCCAATGGCAAATAATATTTAAATGTTCTAAAACATATTCAACTTGTGATACCATGAGACAAGCACAAAGAGTAAGCCCTAGAAGGAGGGCACCGAAAGGTGAGGTTTTTGCTGAAAAGAAAACCAAAAAGTCCCCTGTAATAACAGAAGTAACTTTCAATATAGGCAAAAAAACATATATTGCTGAATTCAAAGAACCTGCAAAGGCAAAAGAAGTCATGGAAAAAATGCCCAGTGAAGACGAAGGCAAAAAAGAAGTAAACAAAAAATTCGGAAATCTGGCAAAAGACTACAAACCAGTAATATATGAGAAAAAAGGCAAAAAGAAAGTCGCAGTAGACAAGCCTACTAATGGAATGTACAGCCAGGCAGGGAAAGCCCTTGTCGGAGATGCATACATTAAAACATTGAAAGTAAAGAAATTAGTTCCAAAATTGAAATAATACAAAAAATAAGGTGGCGGTAAACGCTTATGATAAAAATAAGACATGAAGGCTGCATACTGTGTGCCGGATGTGCTTCTGTATGTCCGGTCGGGGCGCTTGAACTTGTAGGAAACAAGATACAGTATTATCCTGAGAAATGCATTAAATGCGGAACATGCGTCAAAGTGTGCCCTGCATCAGTGATCAGGCTTGAGAAGTGAGAAAAATGAATTCTGATTATGATGTCATAGTAATTGGAGGCGGACCTGCCGGTTCAACCTTTGCAAGAATCGCTTCATCCAATGGAATGAATGTCCTTGTTATTGACAAAAGAAAAGAAATAGGTGTTCCTGTACGCTGCGGCGAAGGGCTTGGTGCAGTTGAAATCGTTAAACAGGACCTGGATATTCCCCGCAGTGCAATTTCAGCAGATATCCGCGGAGCTAAAGTTGTCGGGCCTAACGGAAAGGAAATAGAATGGGCTGAAAAAGGAGTTACGGACGGCTGGGTTCTTGAAAGAAAGATATTTGACAAATGGCTGTGCGAGCTTGCAATTGACAAAGGAGCTGAGGTAAGGACATATACGCGCGCCATTGATTTGATTAAAGAGGATGGAAAGATTGCAGGTGTTAAAGCTGCGCAATGGGGAAAAGACGAGCATGAGATAAGGGCCCCTCTTGTTGTTTCTGCTGAAGGTATGGAGGCAAAGATTGCAAAAAAGGCAGGATTCAATACTGTTCACAGGTTGTATGATGTTGATACCTGCTACCAGTATGAAATGAAACATTACGATCATGACAATCTTATTGAACTTTATTTCGGGAACGAGCTTGCACCGAGAGGATATGTCTGGATTTTTCCAAAGGCTGACAGGAGAGCGAATGTAGGAATCGGAATTGGAGGGGACCTTGCAAATGCGGACAAGCACGGCATTCCAGGCGCTGACCCTAAAATACTTCTTGACAGGTTTATTGAAAATCATGAACAGCTGAAGAATTCAAGCACACTGGATGATTTCGGAGGAGTTATCAGCGTAGGTGCTCCAATCAGTGAATTCGTAAAAGACAACTTCATGGTTGTAGGAACTTCTGCAAAACAGGTTGACCCCATCCATGGCGGGGGG
>Ga0180433_10005383_pt1 | contig 17343 bp, 20 predicted proteins | sample SS_ome_8_FD_132980 | JGI IMG/M metagenome (GOLD analysis project Ga0180433, IMG submission 132980) | Hypersaline lake sediment archaeal communities from the Salton Sea, California, USA - SS_1_D_1 metaG | ecosystem: Environmental > Aquatic > Non-marine Saline and Alkaline > Hypersaline >... | reverse complement strand
CTAATAAATTAGTGGGTATCCTGCCTAAAATTTTATGAAGATGCATAAAATTGGTGGAGAAATCTTAGAGATTCTAGATCGATTAGATATAGTTTCTAAAGAAGAACAAGCAAAAAAGATTGTTGAAGCTTTATCTAACGCAATACATGGTGAAAGACAATGAGTCCTGAGACCGCTTTCGCAAACGGCGAGATTACTCATGATGAGTACAAGAAATACAAAGAGATAGAGTCTTGGAAACTAAAAGACGGACGTGTGCAGAATGACTGACGAGCTAGATATGTATACAACGACCAATATATGTGCTAACAATGTATTTTTAGGAGTTAATGGTTCAATAACGTGTGATAGAGATAAAAGGAACAAACGTTGGGTGTCTGCGGAAAGTCTGAGGAAATGGATTAAATTATATCAATGTGGATCAAGCGAACATAAATGTAGTTTACTTAATGCAGATGCTTTATTAAAAGAACTTGAGTCCGCTAGAGGAAAAGGTGAGTGAGATGGATATTGTATTTTTGATTAAAATTATGAGTTTTTTATTAATCTGTTTAATTTCACCATTTATTAGTCTAATAATTACAGCTTTTCTATATAATTATTTTAATGACAAACAGATTTTTGGTATAAGTTTAATAGTTTTTTATAGTATTATATTTTTTAGTATAATAAGAGAAATTAATAATTAATGGTGCGGAGAAATGAGTGAAAAAGAAATCGCAAAAGTATTATTAAGTGAATTTAATTGGATGTGGAAAAAGCATCTAAAAGGACACCTAACACAACAACAATTTTCAAGATATTTTAGAAAATCTTGTAAAAATTATATAGAATGATTGATCGGTAAAGGCGATTCACCGAGGGCTTTTTGAATATAGTCCTTTATTTCGTCGCCGAAATTCAATCAAAGTAATCCGATAAACAGAACATAATAGAATGACGATAGGGTGGGATCATCACTGCGGTTCAATTGTGTTAAAACAACAAGAGGTCCGTAATGTTATGTCAGAAATAGGGCATTATAAATCCTAAGCTTGAGAGAGATACTAAATACTTTTGGTGCAACTCCCTCTTGTTGGCTGGTCGGTAGATTAAAAAGAAGTGAGTGTATGACAGCACAAGATATGCATGACGCAATAAGCGAAATGTTTTTTAACAGAGACACGAATGATCTTAACTACATATTGTACGGAGATCAAGTATCACCAGGGCAAGAAGATATTATAGATTGTATAACGTATTGTGATAACAAGCGTGTAGTAATAAATTGTATGACACAGTATGGTAAATCGTTCTCAGTAGGTAAAGGTATAGGAGATTATATTCTTATAAACAATAACAAAAAAGTAGTAATCATTGCACCAACAAATGAACAGACTAAGATTATTATGACTTACGTGTTTGATAATATTTCTAAGTGTAGTTATCTCCAAGAATTGCTCCCTGATAGTTATGAATCAATTTCTGATAGACTTTCTCAACAAGCATCGAAACGTAGGATCAGGTTTAACAATGGGTGTGTACTTGAACTAAAATCTGCTGAGGGTAAAGGAGAACGTTTAATGGGTTTCGGTTACGACTTAGTAATTATAGACGAAGCTTGTTTAATTAATCAAGATGTATACGAATCAAAGATATTAAGACTATTAACTGCTAACCCTAACGCTGTACTTATTTTAATTGGTAATCCTTGGAATCGTAACAACTTCTTTTTCAAAGCATTTATTAATCCTAGTTATCATAAAATTCATGTAGATTATAAACAAGCGTTAGAAGAAAAACGTGTAACTCAAGAATTTATTGACGAAGTACGTGATACTATTTCTCCATTACATTTCAAAGTATTATATGAATCAAAGTTTCCAACTGAATCAGAGTATCAACTTATACCACTTGAACATATAAATCAAGCAATTAATAAACGGCTTAAGATAGATAAAGGATACAAGATAGTTAGTTCTGACATTGCTTCTATGGGTAACGATTTTACTGTACATATATTTGCTCAAGTAATAGGAGAATTTTTATTTGTTTACGATATTAAACATCAATCAAAGAAAAATCCTGAACAAGTAGCTGGTACTATTTTATCATATTTTAAAATGGATAGTATGCTTTCTCATAGTTACGTTGATAGTGTAGGTATTGGTGAGGGTGTATATGCAAATCTAGTTAGAGAGAAAATAGATGTATATCCAATTAAAGCTGGAATGAATCCTAGTAATAAAGGACGTGATAGTGGTATTCTTCGTAAGTTCCAATTTTCTAATAAGAAAGCTGAATTATATTGGACACTTAAAGAAATGTTTGAACAAAAGAAAATCTTTTTCAGTAACGATCTTGATAAAACCGAACTACGTAAACTTATTGAAGAAATTACAAGTATTGAATGGGAGGTTGATCGTAAAGGAAGAATATGTATAATTGACCACAAGAAAGAAGCAAAGTCACCTGATTGGGCTGATGCACTGGCGTATATGATGGAAGAAGTAATTTTAGGTCGACAAGGTGTATTCAACGTTGAAGTAAGTAATGAGTTACCCCAAGACGAACGTAGAGTTAATCCAAATGGTTACATTGAAGAACAAGAAGAAACTCCATAGGTAGATATTTATGTTAAAACGAATAATTAGATTTATGCAAGGTTGTATATTTTGCGGAAGTAGAAACCATACTATATTTGATCACAATAGATATTTTGCTCTTATAACTTTAATAATAATTCTAATTCTTGCTATCTCTTTATTTTTTATTGATAACAGTTTATGTATTAAATTAATTGCTGCAATTATACTTGGAACTATGTTTTATTACTACGTAATTAGGTTCACAGATTTAGTCACTAGTCGGTAGATATAGATACTTTAATATATAGTTCATGCTATAACGTTATATATAAGTACATTTTCTAGAAATTTTATTGTATGGTTGATTCTACTGAGCAGTTAGAAAACTATTCTAAAAACTATAGTATCAAATGGGATACGAATAAATCTACTAATTCTAACGTAGAATCAATTACAAAGTCTAATTCAACCATAGACAACCTAACTAAGGATGTAGTTGCGGTAGAAACTAAATCTCCGGGTATATTAAACACCAATATTAATACTATTCAACCTGCCGTTTCTTCATCCACTTTATCTCCTTATTCTAGTTACATACAAAATTATGATCTTGATAATCCTGATAGTCCACAACATAAAGCACAGACAACTCAATGGTATTATAATCCTGTATACGGTTCGGCACGTAACCTTAACATTAGTTCACTACGTTCTTGGGCAAGTCTTGAAGCTATCCAGATCTGTGTAAACAAATTAATCAAACGTATTAAACGTCTTGACTGGGATATTGTAATTAAAGATCAAACTCTTAGTGATGAAGAAAAAGAAAAGCTTGAACCAAAAAGACAAGAACTGGTTAACTTTTTCCAATACTGTAATGGTCGTGGCGAAGAAATATCTGACGTACTAGCTAGTATGTTAAGAGATTCGTACACACTAGATGCAGGGGTAATTGTTAAAACGTTTAATCTTAAAGGCGAGTTAGTAGAAATCGGTGCTTATGACGGAGGAACATTTGTACGTAACTTTGATGTACATGGAATGCCTCCAACAGTTAATAATTATTTAGCAGATGGAACAAGAATACCTGCATACTTTCAATACTCAATAGTAAATACAGGTAGAGGTCCACTTCCTTTCTATGACGAAGAAATTGTATATTTTATTCAAAATTTAAAATCATATTCATTTTATGGAACTAGTCCAGTTGAAATACTTAAAGAACGTACTCTAAAATATTTATTTAGGTCGGGTAAATTTAACGCAGAATATTTTGAAAAGAATGCTGTCCCTGCCGCAATCATTTCTACTCAAGGAATGAATGAAACTAATAGAAAACGTGCAATGGATTTCTGGAACGCTAAGGTTAAAGGAAATGATCATAAAGTACAATTTATTGATGGAGAACTAGTAATCAACCAACTTCAACCATCACAGAAAGACATGGAATTTATTGAAGGATCTAAATTCTTTTTAAACCAAACAGCACAGATCTACGGACTTAATGCAAACTCTATTGGTATTACTGATTCAGTCGGATCAAAGAATGTAAGTGAAAACCAATCTGAACAAGTAGATATTGATGCAGTTCTTCCTACTCTTGAAATGATCGAACGTAAGTTAACTAATGAAATAATTCCACACTTCTTTTCAAAACCTGAAACAGATACAATGGGTAATCTAGTTAATGTTATTACTAAAGAAGAAGTATTTGATACTCCTTTTGAGTTTAAGTATCTAATAACAGATACAGCTGAAGAACAACGTAAGTTTCAAAATATGCTATCAGAAGTTGGTATGGGTACACTTACTCGTGACGAATTTAGACAAGAAATGGGCAGAGAAGCGTTACCAGAAGAAAAAGAATTTGAAGATAATGATCCTAAAAAAGATAATAAAGAAGATGATAAAGATGAAAAAGAAAGCACTAATGAGAGCGATAAAGAGGATAAGGACAAAAATATTCAGAGAGAACCTATCTCAAAAAGAATAACTAAACAACAAGATTTACCAGAAGTTGATACTGAAACTAGTGCATATGATAAAACAATTAACCGTTTTGAAAAACAGTATATGAGTATCTATAGTAAAATGGATACATCTAATTATCAATCAACCATAGACATTTTAGATAATATTTCTACCGATCAACTAAAAAACAATTTTAACGATGTAACCAAGGATGTTGATCGTGCATTAAATCAAAACTTATTAGTCATGACTGGTCTTGTAAGTGGTATAGTTAGCACCATGTTTGCAACTTCATACGAGCAAGTAGAATCCCAATCAAACAGGCAGTTTAATATTCCATCTACACTTGATTCAGTTAAACTTAAAGAAAATATGACTGTAAGTAATGTTGATCTTATTACAAACGTTTCACAAGACCAAAGTAAAGGTATAGTTCAAACTCTTCAAAGTGGAATAGATAATAATAAATCAATACCACAGATCAAGAAAGATTTAGTACCTATTATTAATTCTGAAACAAGAGCTGAAGCTATAGCAAGAACTGAAGTACTTAAAACGTTTGGTAAGTCAGCCGATCAAGCTGCAAGAGATGCAGAGATATTTCAATACAAAATGTAGATAACTGCCGAAGATGAACGTGTCCGAGTTTCACATAGACAAGTAAATGGCCAGATTAGAAAGATCGGCGAACCTTTTGACATCCCTGCATTTGGTAAGAATCCAGCAGAAAAGCTTATGTTACCAAGAACAGGTAGTGCGGCTAATAGTGTCAATTGTCGTTGTACAGTTAATTATTATGTTACTTTAGAAGAAGCAGAGGAGAATCAACCATGATGATGGAAAAGAGACTAATTAATTTCGTTGTAAAGAAATCAGGTAATAATTATAATGCTGTTTTAAGTTCTGATAGTGTAGACAGAGACGAAGAAAGAATAGGTTTAAACTTGTTAAAGGTTTGGGCAGGTTCAGGTTTTAGTCTTCCTATGCTTACAGATCATCAAAATAGTATAGATGCCTTAGTAGGTCAATGGAAAGATAAAACATTTGTTGAAGAGAACGGTACAGGTTATCTTAAAGCAACCCCAGTTTTTATTTCAAAATGTAATCCGAAAGGTGACAAGATTAAAGCTGCCCTTGATAGTGGTATGCCTTTAGGCGTCTCCATAGGTTTTGCACCGACAGAATCTCAAGTAGTAACTGTAAACAATAAACAAATTACAGAATTTACTGCTGGAAGTTTACTTGAAGCTAGTTGGACACCAGTACCAGCTAACCAAGATGCGTACGGATACGTAGCAAAATCTTTAAACATTATAGATCATGATTCCAAACAAAACACAACAAAAAATATAAATGGTGATAATACTATGACCGAGGAAAAACCAGTAGAAGCTCAACCTGCAGTAGATGTTCAAGCTACACCAACAGAACAACAAGTAGAACAACCAAAACAGGAAGAAGCAACTAAAGAAGAACCAGTATCTGAGGAAGCTCCAGTAGAATCAGTTGAAGAGGAAGTAACAGAAGAACCTGCTCCAGCTGAAGAAGTTGTTGAGACTCCAGAGAAATCGGCAGATACACAAACACTTATTACAAAAGCAACTTCTGATCTTAATACTAAACTCGACAAAGCTATTAATTTAGTTAAAACTCTTGAAAAATCAAACAAAGAGTTAGAAGCAAAGATTAAGAAACTTGAAAAAGCTCCAATCAGACGAGCGGAACTTCACAAAGAGTTTGCAAACAAAGATACAGAAGCAGAAAATTCAACAAAAGCACTTGGTGGTTTATCCATTAAAGGTTTAGTTGAGGAAGCAAAAAAATTGACAGGACGTGAATAATGATGACAAATAAAGCAGAATTTCAACAAATCGATGGCGAAGTTAATCCAAATATGGAATACGCTAAAGGTTTCGGTGAATTAGCACACAAAACAGCATATTCTGGTTATCCAGAACATGGAATGACTAACTTAGGAGATAACAAAGCAAAAATGATTGATATTCCTAAGGTATACCAAAAACACGTAACTGATATTAGAACAAAAGCACTAGACCCAACAACTGGAACTACTCCAACTAACGCAGGTCAAGTACTTGTACCAGTATCAGTAGATAGAGAATTTACTAACTTAACTGTAGTAGAAACTCCGTTAAGAACTTTAATTAGAAGAGTATCTAACCAAGGACTTACAGCAGATTACAACAGAATTACTGCACTTGGTGGCGGTTCATTCTTAGGATTAGGAGCAGCAATTCCTCCATCAGAAGAAACTTACACAAGAGCATACGTTCCACTTAAGTATATGTACGTAAGAGGAGGAGTTCTAGGACAAGCAGAAGCTGGTATGGCTGGATTCTTCTCAATGGGAGGCATGGAACTAGAAATTATGAACAAAACAAATGCTATGTACCAACTTGAAGAAGATACTATTATTAACGGTGCAATTGCAACTGATCCACTTGAGTTCGATGGACTTATTACAATTGTAACTGCAGGCGGACAAACAGATAATAAAGCAGGTGCAGCTATCAGTCTAGATGATATTAGAGCAATGGCTACTGATATTTTTGAAGCAAAAGGTAAACCAAGTTTAATCGTAACTGACGGAAATACAATGGATGCAGTATCAAAACTACTAGAAGATCAATACAGACAAGTAGACAGAGTACAAGGTGCATTCGGTATGGAAGCTATTATGTTCCATCACTACACAGGAAAAATTCCTATGATAGTAGATTACTTCATGCCTACAACAGCAGCAGGAAGAGCAATGCTTATGCTTGATATGAGACATATTGAGATGAGAGTATTATTAGATTATACATTAGTTCCATTAGGAATCACAAGAGATGCAACAGAGTTCTTTATTAAATCATATTTAGCTCTAGTCGTAAAAGCACCAACATTCCAAGGAATAATTTATAACATTGAATAGGTGATATGATATGGCAGCAATACTATTAGCAGATTGTGATTTATACAGCAACTATGGAGACTTCAAAGAAACAATCATAGTAACACCATCAACAGCAGATTCAGCAGACACTATCGACATTTCCGCATTAGTCGGAGATGGTTTACCACTTGGTATAATTGGATGGGATGTTGAAGGCGGAGATACAGCAACAGCTACTTATAACGTAAGTACTGGAGTTGTAACTATCGATGCAGCAGGTGGAACAACTAACCATACATATGCAATTACTGTACGATTTATCGGTAAAACATTTACTCCTTAGGTGATCTAGGATGACAGGTAAAGGTTTAAGGAGTCCAGAAGCAGTAGCTTCTCCTCCTTACAGTAGTGGACCATATGAGTGGAGTGAGGGTATCAACCTAAACAAACCATTCGTAGAAGGTGCAGATAGATACGTCTTAGAAGAAAACTTTGAACAAAGACCAGGTTTAAATGCAAGTGTTGGAATTACTTTCAACCCTAACTTTGAAATCTTAGGTACTAACGTTGCGGAAGCAAATGTTACTTGGGGTGCATTAGTTGGTGGTATTGAAATGGAAACTGCGGGAGCTGATAACGATCAAGTTATTATCTTACCACATCTTGACACTTTGCAAACTGCTTGGACTTCCGTACCTTGGGGTACAGAGAACCAAGTTATTTGGGAATGCGTAATTAAGACAAGTGCTATTACAGCAGTTTTAATCTGGGCAGGACTAAAGTTAACAAACACACCTACAGTCGCAACAGATGACGATCAAGTATATTTTAGATTTAGTACAGATGATTCTGATACTAACTGGGAGATTGTATCAAGTATCGGTGGCGTTGATACCACTGCAGACTCAGGCGTAGCAGTAGCAGCAAGTACAATTTATTACTTTAGAATAGAGATTGACGCAGAAAGAAAAGCACATTTCTACATAAATAATAAAAACGTGTACAATACAACTGCACTTACAAATGATGTGGACTTAATTCCATATGTTGGGGTACAAGCTTTAGCAGCAGCTGCAAAGTTCTTGTATCTTAGTAAACAAAAAATATCTAGGTATGTCTACGAATAGACATTCCTTTTTATTTTATTTTTTTAACGGTGAACAAATATGAACAGAATGAACATGGTAACCTTGAAAGCAACCGCTGACGCAGCAGGAGATGGTACTGATAGCACTGATAGTTCAGTACATGGTAATATTAAAGCTGTATATGTAAAATATGATGCAAGTAGTGCTGCAGGAACAGATGTTACTTTAAAAGATGCATTCGGTCAAACTATTGTAAATCTAGCAAATGCGAATACAAGTGTAGTAATTTATCCACGTACACCAGCACAAGATAATACTGGTACTGATGTAACTTTTGATGGTACTAACGAAATATATACAGAATTTTCTTTTTATAGTAAATTAACATTAACAATTGCGGATCAAACAGCAGCAAAAGCAGTTACAGCATATATATTATATGAATCAGCATAAACAAGGGGGTGAAAAGATTATGGCGACAAAAGCAATAAGGACTAAAGTAAACGGAAGATATGTATGGAAATGGGAAGAAGTTGACGAAACAAAGAAACCTAAAGTAGTAACTAAAAAGGTTAAAGTCGATAACACAGTAATGCAAAACGATGGTAAACCAATCAAAGAATTTGAAACAGTTCCAGTACAAGAAGAAGACAAAATTGAAAACGTAATAGAAGATGTGAAAGATGAAAACAAAGTAGTACCAAAAGAAGAAAAAAAGAAAGATAATAAGAAAAAAAAGTGATTATAAATGACCGAGAATTATCCAACTTCGATTGATAGTTATTCTACAAAAGTAGATAACGTAACTGATGTGTTAGCAGATCATGTAAATACTTTACAAGTGGGAGTACTAGCTTTACAAACTACAGTAGGAATTACAAGTTCAGCAGATACAAATAGTTTAGATTATATACTTAGGACACACGTTGCAAGTACGGCGAATCCACATAGTGTAACTAAAGCTCAAGTTGGTCTCGGAAATGTAGAAGATACAGATTTATCTACCTGGGCAGGATCAACTAATTTAACTACACTTGGTACTATTGTCACTGGAGTATGGAATGGTACTGCGATCGGCTGGACGTATGTAGATAAAACAGGATCAGATTTAGCTGATTTAGATACAAAAAGTCACACAAGTCTTACTGATATAGGTACAAATACACACGCACAAATAGATACACACATATCAAATACAAGTAATCCACATTCTGTTACACTTGAACAAGCAAGAACAGCAAACAATACTTTGTCTGGTAACATTAATGCAAATAGTTATAAAATTACTAATCTAGCTACACCTTCAAGTGGTACAGATTCAGTTAACAAAGATTATGTAGATAACCTTATCCAAGGATTAGAATGGCAAGATTCTGTCGATAGTTTTGTTAACTTTGTTACATCTGAACCAGCTGGACCAACAACTGGAGATAGATATATTAATACTACTACTGGTACTTCAAGTGGAACTAGTCAAAGCGTAACAGAAGATTATATTTATGAATGGAACGGTTCTACATGGACAGAAATAGTTCCTAACGAGGGTTTTGCGTTATGGGTAGATGATCTTGATAGAGTTTATTTATATAACGGAAGTTCTTGGATAGTTTTTGGTGGAATTGTTAACCACAATGCACTTTCAGGATTACAAGGAGGAACAACTGATGAATATTACCATCTAACTTCTGCACAACATACTGATCTTACGGATGCAGGTGATAGTGCGTTACATTACCATAGTACTGATCGAGCAAGAGCAAATCATACAGGTACACAAACAGCTAGTACGATTTCAGATTTTGATACGGAAGTAAGTAATAATACAGATGTAGCAGCTAATACAGTACATAGAACATCGGATGGTACAGATCACACTTATATAGATCAAGATTACAGAATTACTGCTTTACCTGAATGGGCAGGAGTAGCTTTGACTGACAGTTTATCTAATCCAAGTTATAAAGAAGGTTTAATGTTTTATGATGATACAAAAAAATCAATATCTTATTTTAATGATGAATCAGATGTTACTGTTAATTTAGGTCAAGAAGTTTTAATTAAAGTATATAATGATAGTGGTGCTACAATTACAAAGGGTTCGGTTGTATATCCTACTGGTGTAGATGCTGGTACTGATTTGGCTACAATAGGTCTAGCAGATGCAAGTGAAAAAGATAAATGTAGATTAATTGGAATGGCTACACATGATATTGAAAATAATAGTGTAGGATATGTAACTAGAATTGGAGATGTTGGTGGACTTAACACAACTGGTTTATCTGGTGTATTATATTTATCTGCAACTACTCCAGGAGCATATACTATGACACAACCTGATGATGGTGCATTTGTCACTACTGTTGGTGCTGTTGGTAAGGTTGACGGATCTGAAGGAACAATTGTAGTTGATCCAGTTATATCTCACATAACTGTAGAAGTAACAGATACAAACGGTTTTCCTTCAGATCAAAGAACAGGTACAACTATTAGTTTTGTAGATGGTACTAGAACATTTACTATTGCTCCAACAGGAAGTGATTTTCATTATTATATTTTAGGAGATAAATACGAAAAAACAAGTTCAGAGGATGTAGTTATTACAGATGTAAGTGGTTGTCATTTAATTTATTATGATGGATCTACTTTAACTTCATTAGCTACACCTACAGATGCTCAATTTGATGAAATAATTAGAACGAAATGTCTTGTAGCTATTGTATATTGGAATGCTACAGATAGTTTACACCAAATTTTAAATGATGAAAGACATGGTATTTCAATGTCACCTGAAACACATTCATATTTACACTTTACAAGAGGTTCTCAATATCTCTCAGGATTAGCTATAGGTGATATAGTTATAGGGAATGGTAGTCTTGATTCTCATGCACAATTTAGTAACTCTAGTGGTTTTGTAACTGATGAAGATTTACTTACTAGTATAGATGCAGTAGCAAGTACAACAGGTTTAACATATTTATATAGATCTGGGTCCTCTGGATATTGGACAAGTGCAACAAATGCAGGGTTTAGTTTCCCTGTAAGTGCTACTCCGTTACCTCAATATAATGAATTTACTGGTGCAACTTATCAGTTAACTGAAATTACATCAGGAAATTATATGTTATTACATATTTTTGCTAGTAATGATACGGGAGACAAATTGTTTTCGATTATAGGTGATACAGATTATTCTACAATTACTGCTGCAAGTATAGGTGCAGAATCTGAAATAGGTAGAATTTTAGCCGGATTACCAGTACCTGAATTTGTTGCAATTGCAAGTATAATTATTGAAGGAAAAACTGCGTTTACAAATTCTGTTCAAGCGAGAATTGTACAAACAACATTAGGAGACGATTATATTGATTGGAGAACTACTGAATTAACTGCAGGTACAACTGCAACAAATCACAATAATTTAGCTGGATTAGAATTAGCAGAATCAACTGTTACTTGGGGTCATATAGATGATCAGGCTCAAACTTTGGCAGGTATAAAAACATTTAGTAATTTTCCTATTACTCCTAGTTCAGCACCAACTACAGATTATCAAGTAGCTAATAAAAAATATGTAGATGATAATGCAATAAGTAGTCCTTTGACTACTAAAGGAGATTTATTTGGATATAGTACTGTAGATGCAAGAATTCCTATAGGTACTGATGATTATGTATTAACTGCAGACAGTACTGAAGCATTAGGTGTTGCATGGAAAGCAAATCCTGCTGGTTTTACTGATCCAATGACTACTCGTGGAGATATTATTATTAGAAATTCTTCTAATGTTACTGACAGATTAGCTATCGGTACTACAGGCCAAGTACTTACAACTGACGGGACTGACATTTCGTGGGGTAATGCGGGTACAGGTACTGTATCTAGTGTAGCTGCAGGTAATGGTTTAGATTTTACAACTATTACTACTACAGGTAGCGTTACACTTGGAACTCCTAGCACACTTACAAACGCAACTACTAACGCTGTAACAAGTACAAGTCATACACATGATATTACTACAGCAAATTTAACAGAAACTACTAGTTCTGTACTTACAATTACTGGTGGAACTGATTGTTTACTTGGTTCTGGAACAACTATTGAGGTTGACCAAGCTGATACAAGTAATGATGGTTATCTTTCTAGTACTGATTGGAATACATTTAATGGTAAACAAGATAGTCTTACTTTTGGTATAGCTGATACAAACGCTGTACAAATTGATAGTGCATCTGTTGCAGACAATGAATATGCAAGGTTTACTGCAAGTGGTCTTGAAAGTCGAAGTGTAACAGAACTAAGATCAGATATTAATGTTGAAGATGGTGCAGATGTAACTGATGCTACAAACGTTGCTGCATCTGGAGCTATTATGGAAACTTTAGCAAATGCTAAGGGAGATATTATTGCTGCTACTGCAAACGATACAGTTACAAGATTAGCAGTTGGTACTGATACATATGTGCTTACTGCTGATAGTGGCGAAGCTACAGGTATGAAGTGGGCAGCCGCTGGAAGCGGTAGTGGAGATGTAGTTGGTCCAGGAAGTTCAACAGATGAAGCAATTGCACGTTTTGATAGTACTACAGGAAAACTATTACAAAACTCACAATATACAACTATTAGTGATACTGGTACAATTACTATTACTCCAAACGGAACTAATAAAGGAATTTATGTTAACCAAGCAAATGCAGAATATGGTATTCATGTTAATAGTAGTAATGTCGGTTCATCAGATCCATGTATTAGAACAGATTCAATTAATCAACCAGGAGCATATTTCTTAAACCCATCAACAAATACTGCTAAATTGGCTGATAATGCTGCAAGTTTAACTGGATCAAATTATTTTTATAGAAATCTACCTTCCGCCTCTACTGGAGGTTCAGTTGTATTTATTGAACAAGATAATGCTAGTGATGATCAACCAGGAATTAAAATCCAACAAGATGGTACAGCTGTAGCGTTAGAAATTGATCAAAATACTACATATGGAGACATTCAGTTAACTAATCGTGGTGCTGCACCTAGTAGTGGTACAGAAGGTCAAATAGGTTATTATAATGATAGTTTATATTTAAGAACAAGTTCGAGTTGGGTAACTGTAGCTGGTACTGGTTTAGTTGATCCAATGACTACTCGTGGCGATATAATTATTAGAAATTCTTCTAACGTAACTGATAGATTAGCCGTTGGTACAAATGGTCAAGTATTAACTACAGACGGTACAGATGTATCATGGGGTTCAGCTGGAACAGGAACAGTTACAAGCGTATCTGCTGGTGATGGTTTGGATTTTACTACAATTACAGCAACAGGTTCTGTTACTATGGGTACACCAGGAAGTATTACAGATTCAAGTACAAATGCTGTTACAGCTACTAGTCACACACACGCAGTTGATGAAGCATCTCTTACCCAAAAAGGTATAATTGAAGTTGCAACCCAAGCAGAAGTTGATACTGGTACTGATACTTTACGTTCAGTAAGTCCAGATACGTTTGAAAATGCATCTAAATGGGATGATAAAGCTGATGATGAATTAACTCTTAACGATCAAACTGGTACTACTTATACACTTGTAGCTGGAGATCAATCAAAATTAGTTACACTTTCTAATGCAAGTGATATTACAATGACAGTACCACCAAACAGTTCTGTAGCTTTCCCTACAGGTACACAAATTTTACTTTATAATAAAGGTGCTGGTCAAGTAACAGTTGCTCAAGGTTCAGGCGTAACAGTTAATACAAGTGCAACATTATTACTACGTGCACAATATTCAATGGCGACACTTATAAAAATAGCAACAGATACATGGATACTCTCAGGAGATCTGGAGGCGGCATAAGTGATTAGAGGATTAGTTGGGGTTATAGCAACTCAACAGGTATCAACTTCTGCTGCGGTATATGGTTACGCTGCTGGAGGTTGGGTAGGGAGTCGATCTAATGCAATACAATATTTTAATACTAGTAGTACCACTGGTAATGCTACAGATGGTGGTGATCTTACTGTTGCTCGTAATACTGATGGTGCAGCTGGTAACGGTATAGCTTTTTTTGGCGGGGGCGTAACGTAGATGGCGTTTTCAAATGTAATAGATTATCTTACTCTTACTAACAATACAGGTAATGCAGCAGATAAAGGAGATTTAACAGCAGCTAGAGGATACTTAGCAGGTTGTGGTGGATCAGATTATACATTTTTCGCTGGAGGAGATGAGGGTGGTGGTACACACTCTAATACAATTGAATATATTTCTTCGAGTACTTCATCTGGTAATAGTACAGACCGTGGTGATTTAGATGTAGCTAAATATCAATTAGCAGCGGGTACTGGTACAACTTATGGTTTTTTTGCTGGAGGTACATCTAATAGTGATGTTATTCAATATATTACAATGTCTTCCACCTCTGGTAATGCTTCGGATAAAGGAGATCTTACTACTGGGCGTAACAATCTTAATTCTGCAGGTAATGATGACCGTATATTTTGGGCAGGAGGATCTAGTACTTTAAATGTTATTGATTATAGTACAACCACTTCAAGCACATCTAATGCAGTAGATAAAGGAGATTTGACAGTAGGTAGACGTGGATTAGCTGGTGCAAGTGGTGATACAAATGGTTTTTATACTGGGGGTTATGTATCATCTATTCAAAATGTGATAGATTATACTAACTATACCACATCAACTGGTAACGCTACAGACAAAGGAGATTTAGCAATGACAACAGTAGACCATGGTGGTTCTCCAAACAATTAGGTGATTTTATGACTGTATATATAGTAAAATATAAATTAAACAAGGATGGTACAATTCCAAGTTATATTCGATCTGGGGGCTATTTTCCAGATGGTGACGAATTATATGGACTTACTAAAAATCTTAAGACAAAACCTACAGACTGTACTATTATAGACTTGTCTGGACTTAATAGTTTGATTAATGATACTGAAATGCTTAAACCAGACTTTAGTAAAACAGATGGAAGTCAAATAGCTTTAACTACAACTGAAAAAGCTGAATATAAACAATACATACTTTCAAAAATAACTGAGTTTGAAAAAGAAGAGGAAGTTTAAATGGAAACTACAAAAGAATTTTTAAAATCTATGAATATACCTTCACTTAAAGAATGTGATAAAAGACATCAAGATGTAAAAGATGATATATTAGAAATGGGTCAGCTTAAATCTAATCTTGATATGGAAAAGTTTACTATGATGAAAGAAGGATCATTTATTGCACACCAGTTTCATTTTGTAATGCGACAGTATAGATTTGCTTTATATGAACTAAAAAGAATGCATTATGATAGGTTACAACATGAAAGAAATATTAAACGATTTGAAAAAATGATCGAAGAAAATACAGAATTTATTGAAATTATAAGAGATAATAATACTACTTTTGTTGATCTTGATATTGAAATAGAAAAGTTGAAAAATAATATATTTGAACTTGAAGCAAATATGGTAAACAAAGCTTGTATGGTAAACTATTTTGAAATACTTAGACAAGATATGATTAAACGTAACGGTGGAAAAGCTCCAACAAATGAACAATACCAATTAGAAGAACCAAAATATTATGAATGGTTTGTTAATAACAAAATGATTAATCAAGTAAATGCAAGAACGACTGGAATAAATGAAGGTGTATGGGAACTTATCCAACATCTCGAAGAACAATCTCCACACAATCCAAACATGAAACTAGATATATTAAAAGATACAAAGATACCTATACCTGGACAATTACAAAAATATTTGGAAAATAATTTAAATAAGTTGAACAAAGAACGTGGATTTAACAAAAGATTATTAGAGGATTAATATGGCTTTATATGCAACCTTTAAATATGGTGACGGAACTAAGTATGGTAGCTCTGCTCCTGTATATAGTACAACTAAACCAGTTGCATTTATAACAAAAACAGTACCACAAGCTGTAATTTATAACCAACGTCCACAGATCGAGTTTGCTGAGGTGTCATGATGAAAAGGTATCAATACGTTTATGGGGGAATTGCTTTTATTATAATCTCAGTTTTACTTTATTTAATATTTCATTATTATGCAAAACAAGATTTGTATGTAAACTATTTATCAGCTACAGTAATTTTAGCTAGTATAGTAAAAATTTATGTAGTTAGAGATTCTGTAAACGTTTCAAAACAGTTAGAACAAAAACAAGATCAAATCTTACAACTAGAAAACGAAATTAAATCCAAAGAACAAGAAATCGAAAATATATTACTTAAAGAACATATAATTAATAATAAGGTGTCGTCATGAGTATACAAGTAAAAGTACAAAATGCGTCTGTATTTGGTCAGGAAAAGACTTTATTAACAGCCGCAGCAACAGCAGCAGATACAACACTTACAGTTGATTCAACCGTAGGATTTTCAGCAAATGATTACATTGTTGTCGGAACAGAAGGGAATGATACAACTGAACTTATCCAAATAACTAGTGTTGATGACGATACTACTATGACTATACCTGCATTAGACTTTAATCATGAACTAAGTTCAAAGATACAAAAAAGTAATTATAACCAAGCATTACTTTATAGTTATTCTGATACAAGTGGTACAGCTGAAACCTTAATAGATACTCAGACAATAGATTTTCAAAATTATCTTAACATTACTTTAATGACTGATACTGGAAGTTCATCTGGACTTTATTATAGGGTTATATTCAAAAATTCTACTACTAGTGCAACTTCAGATTATTCTGCATACCTTGACGGAGATACTACTAAATATTGTACTATTGAAAGCGTCTACCAAAAATGTGG